>Ga0307515_10004943_pt1 | contig 27216 bp, 29 predicted proteins | sample 17_EM_MG_FD_194513 | JGI IMG/M metagenome (GOLD analysis project Ga0307515, IMG submission 194513) | Populus trichocarpa ectomycorrhiza microbial communities from riparian zone in the Pacific Northwest, United States - 17_EM | ecosystem: Host-associated > Plants > Roots > Unclassified | place... | reverse complement strand
ATTAAATTATAGCGTCTTAATATAGCGTAGTAAAAGTTAGATTGTGTACCTAGTGAAGTTGGGCCGGAGCCAAAATATCTACACTAGCCGAGGTTTTAGGGCCTTGGCCAGTACTCCCGGAGCTTTCGGCAACACAGGCCGAGCTCCAGACTCGCAAGCCTCCGTCTGTGCCGAGTCCCGTTTCCCCTCGTGAATTGGCTCCACTTGCAGCAGCCAAGACGCCAAGACGTCTACAACTTCCGAACAGGGTTGCACATAGGTTTTGTCATTGATTGTCTATCTTTACCATCGCACATTCTAATCTAGCTGAAGGTTTGGGGGCACTCTGTATCCTCGCTCTCGCGTCTTCGCACTGGCCCGAGGTTTGTAAAGCATCGAGGAAATGCTGAGATATGCAACAGAGGCTTGCAGAGTTCCACGCCCATGATGCACCTTCCTGTGAGCTGCATCTATACTTCTCCAGCTTGTCCCCCCAGTGCTGAAATTCATAAAGGCCTGCTGCCTTCTGTGACAGTGGTCTTTCTACTTCACTAGAGTATCTGCAGTTCATCAGTCTAAAGTCAAAATCCATTCTCACAAGCACCCTATCAAATAAGCAAACGTTTTCTAAGTCTTTCAATTTCCTAAGAGCTATCATCAATCGTATCATCCTCGTAGGTTCTTTAAAACCATCATCTTCAATATGCCACACACACTCGTCACCGGCGCGAATGCCTTCGTCGCTGCCCACATCATCAGCGAGCTTATCGCTGAGGGCCACACCGTTACTGGCAGCGTTCGTCGCAATTCTGCCGGAGAAGCATTGCTCGAAACGCACCCAGAATGGAAAGGGAAGCTAGACTTTGTTGTTGTAGAGGACTACGCCAAGGACGGAGCCTGGGACAAAATCTTCAAGGACGAGCAATTTGACCACGTACGCAGACTCTCACTCACTAGTCATGACGAGTTACTCATCAGATACACTTAGGTTGTGCACGTCGCAGCGCCATTGCTCGACGACCCGGCCAACACGGACTTCGACCGCGACTTCCTCCAGCCCGGCGTCCAGAGCAACATCTCGCTGCTCCGCTCCGCAGCCGCCTACGCGCCGACCGTCAAATCCATTGCCATCACCGGCAGCGTCAACTCCATGACGACGGGCTCGCCCGAGGAGCTCACTGCGACCGTCTTCACCAACGAGACCTGGAGCAACATCACGCAAGACGACGCGCGCAAGGCGCAGAACGCGTACATCAGCTACTGCAGCAGCAAGAAGGAAGCCGAGCTCGCGGTGTGGGAGTTCGTTAAGACCGAGAAGCCGCACTTCACCGTCACGGTCCTGCTGCCCGCACTGATCTTCGGTCCACCCATCCAGTCCGTCACGAGCATCAAGAAGATGAACTACTCGACCGATGTGCTTTATAGCCTGTTTAATGGCACATATTCCGAGGTGCCGTTTACGCACTCGTTCCTCTTCCCGAGCTACGTCGATGTTCGGGACCTGGCGACGGCGCATGTGCGCGCTCTTACGGTGCCAGGGGCCGCGAATAAGCGTTTCTTGGTTGGCGGGATGCCGCTATCTGCTTCCTCTATGGTTAGTACGCTCCGTGCGCTATCTGAGAAGAGCGAGGAAGAGGGCGGCATTCCTGCGCTGAAGGGCCGCTTGCCTGAGGATACGGGCAAAGATGTTGGAGTTGTGCCGGTGAGAATGGAGGCGGGCGAGGGAAATGAGGTGCTGGGATTAACCTTGAGTAGTATGCAGGAGACGTTTGGGGATGCGGCGAGGAAAGTGCTGGAGTTGGAGAAGACGTTTGGAGGGGAGTGAGGTCTTGAATTAGGGGAAGCGGGTTTCTGTCAGTGTAACATAGAGGCTTCGGATTTTTATGGAGTTGTTACTCTTCGAAATTGTATGTATGAGGAGGAGCAGAATTGTTCAGCAATGCCTTGAAGCTGAAAATCAGGCTACATGCTCCAAATCTAATTCCCGCGCCCTGAATAATGTTAGATTGCGGCGATTTGTGATTGATGGGCTGCAGCCACCAACCCCGCTGACGAGACTCTCAGAAAACACCACCGCTTGCCTTCCTCAAGCAGCGAGGTTCGGTCTACGTAAGCTTACCAAAATATTTCGATGTTCCCCACAGCTATCAATCGAGATAGGGGAAAGAGAAGACAGCCTGTATATTTGTGAAAATGGTGCATGGGACTTCTGTACGGGAAGGGGAGAGTGGAGCGGAGGAGTAGAGTTACTTGACTAGACTAATGCGTTTCGGGGAACGCTTTCTGGGTGATTTCGATTGTGATTTCGTCTCTGTCAGTCCATAATGGTTATGATTGCGCTGTCTTCTGTGCTGTAATGAGATGGAAGTTAAAAGTCCCTGGAACAGTTTCCAAGACTGATATGAATATCAAGGTAATTACCATCGCAGAGGAATAACATCTACATGAATTTGCTAGCAAAACCCATAAGACTTCCCATTCCACCTCCTCCACCGCCACCACCCATCTCAGACTTCATGTACATCTTAAGCGCCATTTGAGCTGCCGAGGAGACGGCATCCTGCTTGGTTGCGCTCGGGTGCTGTTGCCACAATCAATTTCATCTCACTCTCCTATCTTCTACAATGGAGCACTATAGAGCAAACGGGCGGGAAGTAGAACTCACCGTGTTCCCCTGTGCACTCTGCTGATCAAACAACTTCGACGCCTGCGCCATCGCCATCCCAATGAATTGACTCTGCCCTCCCCCTCCACCACCACCCTGCCCTCCGCCTTGACCTCCTGTAAACATCTTTAGGGCCTGCATCGCCGCCGCAGCACCCATATTGTTCGAGCTGGCCTGCTGGCCACCGCCTCCTCCACCATACATCTGCTGATGCTGGCGCACCGCGTCGTCCTCATCGATATCCTCGTTCTGGAGATGCTGCTTCTTGCCAGACAGCATGCCCAGCGCGTTGCTGAAGAGTGACGAGTCGCCGCTGTCACCCGCATGGTGAGAGGCATGCTGCGCGGCGCCGGATAAGTCATCGCTGCCGCCGCCGTAACCCCCACCTCCGCCGTAGGACGTGTGCGAGGAGTCGCCGTGGCGCCGCTCTCTGCCCTCGTTGCCGTAGCCACCTCCGCCGCCTCCACCATCACCGTATTCTTGACGGCGATTGCCTCCTCCGCCGTACGTATCATCTCCACCTCCGTATCCTTGGTCTTGGCGTCGATTACCTCCGCCGCCGTAGGAGTCGTCTCCGCCGCCGTATTCGCCTCCTCTGCCGTACTCGCTGTCTCCGCCTTGACGCCCGCTGCTGCCATAGGAGTCGTCGTCATCGCCACGACGATGGCCTCCACCTCCACCTCCACCCCCTCCGTAGCCACCTCCACCCCCTCCGTAGCCGCCTCCACCGTAGGAGTTGTCGTCGTCGCGGCGACGGCCACCGCCGCCCTGGTAGTTGTCGTTGTAGGACATTGTTGGCTGTGAGCCAGAGAGCGTTGGTTAGTTCAATAGATTTAGTAGTTCGCTGTGGTAAAACGAATTATGAAATAGGCTGTCAAGTTCGAAAGTTATGAGATCAGTCGCTTTACAGACTGCCCGGCTTCTAGAGAGGGCTGAATGGAGTAAATAGAGTGAATACCCCAAACTAAATAAAACAATGCAGAGGCTGAATGAATTCAATTAACTTACTCGAAGTTAGCTTTCAAATGGCTTCAATCCTAAAGCTAGAACAGTTGATGTTGGAGAGTTGAAGAATAAACAAGAGTGGATGAGATCCGTACCTGTTCTGCCCCTCATCCACCCCTCCTTCAATGACGTATGCTGCTAGCACCCTCTTGGCCAGATCGAAACACCAAAGATCGATCGTGGATTGCTTTTTATGAAACATCCCTGCTGGTGGTGCCTCAGCCAGCATCTTTTCCATTACATATATCTTTTTGAGGACTAGAGATGTGGAGTGGCGGAAAATGTCCAAGTAAACCAATACCGGTATTAGGATACGTCTACAGCGTTCCAAGCTAGTTTCGCATCTAATATAATCCACCGATATCTGTAAGGTAGCCATTGAAAGTCAATGCGCCTCTAGAAGCTCCAAAAGGAGTGAATGAACAATCACCAATGCGATTTAACCTGGATATACAATATATACAGCGTCTATAGAAAGCTTCAGTCAACCGAGAAGCCAGCCCCATCCGCAGCCATTTGTGCACCCAATGGCTCCACCTCATTCTAATTCTTGAAGTTAATCACAGACCCGACCACTACCTTCTATACTTTTACCTGTCAACCTCTCCAAATACAAGATCCATAGTTCCAATAATAGCCACCGCATCGGCCAACAAATGGCCTCTTGAGATTTGGTCCATACAGCTCAAATGGGCGAAACCTGGCGCACGGATCTTGCACCTATATGGTCTCTCGCTACCATCACTAACCAAGAACACGCCCATCTCGCCCTTGGGCGCCTCAATTGCACTATATGTCTCACCAGGGGGAACGCTGTATCCTTTGCTAAATAGCAAGAAATGGTGAATGAGCGCTTCCATGTTCTCCTTCATGGCTGCACGTGGCGGTGGCGCGATCTTATAGTCTTCGACCTTGACGGGGCCGGCAGGCATCTGGTTCAGGCATTGGAAGATGATGCGGAGACTCTGGCGGAACTCCTCCATGCGGCAGAGGTAGCGGTCATAGCAGTCGCCATTCACGCCAACAGGAACGTCAAACTCTACTTGGTCGTAAGCGTCATATGGTTGAGACTTGCGGACATCCCACGGGACACCGGAGCCACGAAGCATGACGCCCGAGAATGAGTAGTTGATCGCATCGGCAGCAGAGACAACACCGATGCCCTTGGTACGCCCGATCCAAATCCGGTTATCCGTCAACATCTCTTCTGTCTCATCAATGCGGTCGCCGAATTGGGTGGCCCATTGATAGATGTCGTCGAGCAGGCCGAGTGGGATATCTTGGCTAACACCGCCAGGACGTACATAGGCGGCGTGGAGACGAGCACCAGAGACACGTTCATAGAATTCCTATTGTCGGATATTAGGACGATTGTTGTAAATAAGGCCCGTGCTGATGTGCAGTTCTATTTGATGCACCAAATGCAGTAATACTTACCATAAGCTTCTCACGTTCCTCAAATCCCCACAAGAATGGTGTTAAAGCCCCCACATCCATAGCGTGTGAAAGCACTGACATGAGATGGTTCAGAATTCGAGTAATCTCGCCGAACAGAGTCCTGATATACTTGGCCCGTATCGGAATTTCAATGTTCAGTAGCTTCTCCACGGCCAACGAGAAGCATTGCTCATTTGTCATCATGGAGACGTAGTCCAATCGGTCAAAGTAGGGAAGTGCTTGCAAGTATGTCCGGTATTCAATTAGCTTCTCCGTCCCGCGGTGTAGCAGTCCAACGTGGGGATCCGCCCGCACAATTTCCTCGCCATTGAGTTCGAGAATGAGGCGTAGCACGCCGTGCGCAGCTGGATGCTGGGGCCCGAAGTTGACGGTATAATGCCTAATCTTGCGTTGTTCCGGATTGCTCGCGTCGTCGGTAGCAGGGTTCATGCTATCCGAGTACTCTTCTGTCGGGTGACTGAATGTTGGATCAACAGGGATCAAGCGTGTTTCCGAAGGTTGTTCATAGCTTGCTTCAGCATAGCGACGAGGGAGGGAGGTCGAGATGCAGCGTCGTGGGAGGGAAGCGAACTGTGTTCGTGGGGTGAGGCAGAGCCGTTTCGCCGTGTGACCGGCAAGACGAGCAAAGGGGACCGGCATTGTGACCGTGGGACAGTCCAAGGCCGTTTGCCCTTACCAATTGACGTAAGGAGAGGAGATTGAGAGGGTGACGTAGAGGGGAGATAAGTCAATGGTGACGGTGAAGTCGTCGACAACTCGCATCGGTCCGATTCTGCTTCCGAGGCGTCGAAAAAGTTCGAGGAGCTTTCATATCGAAGACGCCCCGCCATGATATGAGCATCACTCTTGAAAATGGTCACACCAAGTCAAGAAGAGCTAGAAAGGCGGAGGGTATGTATGTGCTCATATCTATGAATTTTCACCTCAGCTAACACCTTCACAGATAGTAGGCATTAACGCCGAAACCGTCACGCATATCACCTCCACAGATTTTCCCGGCCACTGGCCTGGAGAGGACCATTCCTGGGACTTGGAGCACTTCAAGAAGGCATATTAAGATGCTGCGATCTCTATGTACTTTTTTTACTAAAATTTTATAGAATTTCAAAATTCAATTCCACACCAACGCCCAGCATGACGCCTCTTTCTCTCTCATCGGTCTAGATGCGTCAGTCGCAAACGCCTTTCGGCGCATCTTGATCGCTGAAGTCCCTACCCTCGCCATTGAAGACGTATTCATCTATAACAACACCTCCATAATCCAAGACGAAGTCCTTTCCCACCGTCTCGGTCTCATCCCGCTTAAGGGCAACCGTGAAGGTCTAAACTGGATGAAATGGTACAAGAAGCCCACAGATGATGACCCCAGAGCCAGCACGCCATCCGACTACAACACCATCGTCCTAATGCTAAACGTAACCTGCACTTGGAAAGAGAAAGGGCTCGAAAAAGCGACTGCGGGCGAAACCGACCCGAACAAGCTCTATAACAACCACAACGGTAAGCCGCACCCGTAACTGCCCGGCAGTCCCGGCGACAGCACAGCCCTAACGCCTCTACTCCACAGTCTACGCACACCACATGACCTTCCACCCCATCGGCCAGCAAAACACCTACTTTCTGCCCTCTGCGCCCATCGCGCCCGTGCACCCAGACATCCTGATCGCGAAGCTGCGCCCGGGGCAGTGCATCGACCTGCGCATGCACTGCATGAAGGGCATCGGCGCCGACCACGCCAAGTTCTCGCCCGTGGCCACTGCGTCGTACCGCCTGATGCCATCCATTAACATTGCGGCGCCGATCCTCGGCGCCGACGCGCGCAAGTTCGCCCGTTGCTTCCCCAGGGGCGTCATTGCGCTGCAGCCGGTTACGGCGGAGGAGGCGGCGCGGAAGGGCAGTGGGTACGAGGGACATGAGAGGGAGGTCAAGGCCGTGGTCGTGGATCCGATGCGCGATACGGTGTCCAGGGAGTGCTTGAGGCATGAGGAGTTTAAGGATAAGGTCAAGCTGGGGCGGGTCAGGGATCATTTTATCTTTAGGATTGAGAGCAGCGGGCAGTGGGATAGCGACGAGCTATTTTTGGAGAGCGTGAGGGTGCTGAAGGTGAAGTGTCAGCGGATGAAGAGGGGATTAGAGGGGCTAATGAGATAGATGCAGGAGTGGGGTTTAGGTGAAATGGGTAAAAGGGTCTGATTCGCATAGCCATGGCGTTATGGAGGTTGGGCGGGCTTTATATTGGATGAGACGGCTACTTCAAGGGAGATAGATGGCACACGTGTCACTATGTCACTGTTTAAAATTAACTCAAAAAGTTATTCCGTCAGTTGTAGCTATGTGAGAGTTATGAGGTATCCTCCTCGACTCGCACTGGTATCGCTGTCAAGGATCAAAATATGAACATCAAAAGAAGTAAAGCCACCGCCGTAAAAACAGAATGAGAGCAAGAGCAGATCTTTCCGAAAGCCGATATAAGTTTTGCATCGCCGCACCACCATCCACCGAGCAAGGGCAGTACCAACATAAAGCATTTGGGTATATCTGACCACATTACTCGTAGTCCAAAAAAGGGCAAATAAACGCCTGTGCAAAGTATTCGAGAGGATCTTCCGCCGTTTATATAGTCATGCCCACTAATTCTGAATCCTCCAGTCCGTCCATAGTTCGTCCGCGTCATTTTGTCATAAACTCTCCATTCTCGAAATTTATAGTCGTTCCGTCGTGGCGGCGGGTATTCGTAGTCCTGCTGTCAACCCATTGCTTCGTTAACCTTGTTTTGTCAGAGCTCGGCTCGACATATCACAGCTCTGCCAATGCCTTGCGGCACAGTTCCTCATATCTCGACTGGTTGAATCTCTCCCTCGGCGGCAGGTTCTCCCGTCTCTTACGAAATGCCTCCAACTCCACAACCGTCCTACTCATTCCGCCGCGCAGGCCTTGACTAGTAGATCGCGACCTCGAGGTCGGATTTGAGTTGCGGGAGCTAGAGCGTTCGAAGTGAGTCGGTGGTGGGACATGCTTCAGATAACGCACGCTAGCGATATGTGAGTGCAGCATGTTAATAAAGCCGGTCAGGTGAACATTGTAACGTTCCACGTGACGATCTTTCGGAGACATGAGGGCTGCACAGGTGGCGGGGCTATGCTGCGGGGAGCCTGTGGTGTCGTTCGGAATGACGTGGGAAGGTGAGGTGCAGAAGCGCACAGTTTTCTTGGTGGGAGTCCCTGGCTCTGAGACATCAGAGACAGAGGTTGCGTATGTAGAGTTGGAGCTCATGGAGGAGCGGTGGGAATTGAGAGAGGAACGATTTGATTGTGAGTGTGAGCTTATGAGACTGCCTTCATCATCTGAATGGTCGGAGTCCTCCTTAATTATTTAAGAGAGTTGGATGATTTTGTGAAAACTGGTGCGGAGAGTGCGGTGAGAGCGGCAAGATAGTGTTGCTCGGCTAGATCGAGTGTAGGAAGACGGTAAGGTGAGTGATAGTGCATGCTTCGAGCGACTGCATCGTGTGAGAGAGCAATATAGAAGTTCAATGAAGCCGTGTGGATGTGTATCTGACTTAGGAATTAGCATGCTGTGTCACTTATGATATCGCCTGGGCTACTCCTCTGGGCTACTGGATTTAGAGGTGAAGAAGACGATCAGATCCTATCTCGAAATGAAGTACTCACATCTCTGCTTATTTCGGCAAGAAGCTCTTCGCATCGCGATATGCACTGTCTATGCTGTCGATTGAGGAAAAGGTGTTTGACTTGAAGCAGCTCGTTTTTTTGTTCGCTGTAGGTTGTTTGCGACTCGGTTGCCATGATGTCTCGTGTTGGCAACGCAATCGCAATTACTTCTGTCAATGAGTTTGGAATGACTCGAGAGAAAGAAGAGCGCTAAGTAATTATTCTCAGTGACTAGAACTGGGGTGGGAATTAATCTTTAGAGCGATTATGCGCAGGCTGCTATGAGCAGAGGAGAGTTGATGTTGACAAGTCGAATTAAGAATATGCAATTTCGGAGAGTGAGAAAAGAACGAAGGTGAAGATTAGAAGGAGGACGGGCAAATTCTTTATTGAAAACGAGAGGTAGCCAATTGTAGCAGGCATCAGAGCTGGGACTTGTTTTAAATGGGAGGGTCGGTGTTGATGTGTTGGCATCAACAGGACCTGACGAAGATGCGCTTACTGCGTGAGTGAGGCACCTCAGGCAACAACAATAAACAGAAAAATCTTGTCAATAGAAAAACTATTATAACTTTTTCGTCTAGGACCCCTTTCTAGCCTGTAACACGTTATGTTAATTAATGTGTTGCAGCAAGTTAATAAATGTTTCACCGTTTGTTTGAAATGCACGCAGGCGAACGACGCCTCCCCCCGTGTCAAGCTGTTGAAGTCCTAAAGCGTTAGATCGCATCAGATAGGGCTGAGGTACAGGGTTGTCGCATCGCTTGCGAGGCCTCCGGAACGAGATCAAAGCCCTCACGGTTAGACGGTCACAGTTAGTTCTGCATTCTGCATTCTGCATTCTGCATTGAAACATCCTGTCATGAGGTCACGGGTATACGGAAAAATAGAACTTCACGATGCATTTGTGGACGGCTTGAAACAAAGGAAACCTATGAACAGCACAATACTTATTCTACATATGGGCGATTGAATGCATCTTGAGCCGAGGTTCTTTGGACAATAGGACACTGGTAAGTTTTGCAAAATCGCTTTAACCCTCGGAGGCAGCAGCACCCGTAATGATTTCGACAAGCTCGCCTGTGATGACGGCTTGACGAGTGCGGTTGAAAAGAATCTGGAACTTGGTGATCATGTCTCCGGCGTTCTTGGAAGCGTTCTGCGACAAGGTAATTAGAACCTGTACAGCAAAAATCGAACTTGAGTGTCTTACATCCATGGCATTTCGGCGTGCAGATTGCTCGCATGCATGGCCTTCGGCAAGAGCCTAATTAATAATTAGTATAATGTTATGGCGTCGGTGAAACTATCCAAACATACCCAGTAGAGCGAATTGGCGAGTGCATACTCGCGAAGATTAGCAAGGACCTCATCGTCGATTTCAAAAGCAGCGAAGTTGGCTAGTAGCCCAATTAGTAGGCGTATACCTTTGATATTCAGGTAAACGTACGGGAGTTGGCAATGGCCTCCTCGGAGAAAGCCTCTATTTCCACCGGCTCATAGCTAGTAGCATTGATAAACTTGTTGTAGATGATTTGAATCGATGCATAGTCTGTGGGAAGCAGCGAGATCTGGTCGGCAATGGCTTGGGCATCGGCGAAAGTAGGCACATCCTTGCCAATACCGGCGAAGCTGAGGGTGATGTTCTTGCCGTTGGATCGACCCAATTGCGCCTTGCACTTCTCTCCCAGGATAACAATATCGGTGTCAGGCTTCTCCAGTAATATCTTCCTTGTCTTTCTGGACATGCCGGAGTGGATACCACCGCAAAGACCCTTGTCCGAGCTACAGACAACAATCAATGTCTTCTTGCCTTCTCCCTCAACAGGTTTTGTCTCGGCCTGCTCGAAAACAGTGTTTGACGTCTGTCCGTATGTCCGAGACTCGGCCATGGCCCTCTGGGCGCGGGTGAGTTTGGTGGAGGCGACGATTTTCATTGTCTTGGTGATCTTCTCAATGTTCCGAATTGACTTGAGGCGACCCTCGATTTCGCGCAACGTTGCGTAGTTAGCAGCATTGGTGGTGTTGAGCGTTGCCGGGCTATACAATTGAGATGCAGTCAATATCTGATGCCAATTGGATGGAGAATAGACGGGATGGATTGTTGTGTATCGTGGGTTCATACCGAGCGGCAGCCGCGACGCTAGCTCTTAGAGCCGGGCGAGCAGCTCTTGAGAGCATCATGGAGCTGATGGAGGTGAGATGGAGCGGAGAGAAATATCGGACAGCCGGCCCTGGTTGCGTTGACGACTGCTTCTGCTTCTGCTTCTGCTGTCGGCCTGACGGGTCAATAATGGGAAGCTTCGGGGTGAAAGTTGCTCAGGGCGCTAGTACGGAAGCGGGATACTCCGCTTAGTCAGATAAATTCCTCAAAGTTAAAGGACCGCTTTCAGGAGGACGAGGCTCTTATTGTCCGTGTGCTAAGACTTTCTCGAATCCCTCCTCTTTTTCTTCTCCATTCTGCCTTTCTTCTCTGCCACTCCCGACTCTCCTCCAACACCATCACCCACTTTGCACACCACCTCGCGCGCGGCTGTCTGCCGACACATACTTCAGTTTGCTCCCGCTTATTCGCCAGATTCACTGGCGCTGCGTCCGGCTCCAAAGCTGAAAATAATCCGGCTTTCTTCCTGTACTAATCCGCGGCAGCAGCCTCCCGTCAAAATGTCTTCATCAGACGACGATGTGCCCCTTGTGAAGGGCAGGGCGAATGGAGGTGAGTTTTCTCACTACATTTTGACGTTTCGCAAGGTGGATTGTTTTACTCGCAAGCACTGTCCACGTTGCTCCTTTGGCCCTATTGTCCCCATAGTTTTACTAAAGATCCACCCTAGCCTGACTTTACTTTATCATCATCAAACTTCACCACATTTTCTACATTTTCTACATCTACTAACTCTCCTTCCCACGTGCAGTGAAGTCGCAAGACCGAATACCCAAAAGCGTCGATAAAGCCATGGGCAAAGGGAAACCCTCAAACGGTCACGTCGACCCTGGTGTTTCCATTCGCATGGGTCCTGTGGAAGAGATGGACGTGGACACGCCACTTGCAAACGGCCACATGAATGGGAAGCGGAAGGCTCGAAACAATACCACGAATGGCAAGAGTTACAAGGAAGCAAGCAGCTCCGAGGACGATGATAAACCATTGGTGCGTCAAAATCTGGCCCTGTTCTGCATTCAGTTCGCTGACTCTTCGACAGAGTAAGCGCCGAAGAACCTCACAAGCCGCGAAGGCTCATGTGGAATCCGATTCTGAGCTCAGCGATGAGCCTCTTGCGCATAGACCCAGACCAGCAGCCAAAAAGCCTCCAAAAGCGACCGCGGCGCAAATTGGCGAGTCGTCGGATTCAGATACTCCCTTGGGCGCTAAACTTGCCAAAGAAAAGGCGCAGATCGAAAAGGCCGCTGAGAAGGAGGCAAAGGCGATCAGAAAGGAAGAGAAAAAGGCTGCTGGCAACAAGAGAAGATCAAAGGTCGCGAGCGAAAGTGACGATGATGTGCCCCTGGCTAAGAAGAGGCCAGCAGCATCTGCCAAGAAGACCAACGGGGTAAAGGATGACTCTGATGACGTTCCTCTCAGTCGCAAAACTCAGGCTTCAAAGAAGGCCAAAGCGAAATCGGAGACATCTACACCGGCCAAGAAACCCAAGGCTAAGGTAAAAAAGGAGGAAGAAACAGAACAAGATCGTGAGGCCGAGGAAGAGGAGGAGCAGTACAAATGGTGGGAAGATCCAGCAAATGGTGATGGCACTAAGAAGTGGACTACTCTAGAGCACGCCGGTGTAGTCTTTCCCCCAGAATACGAACTTCTGCCTTCTTCCGTCAGGATGCTCTATGATGGCATTCCTGTATCCCTTCATAAGGACGCAGAAGAAGTCGCAGGCTTCTATGGTGGTATGCTTAATTCTACTCATAACGTAGAGAATCCTACCTTCAACAAAAATTTCTTCGAAGACTTCAAAAAGGTTCTAGACAAGACTGGGCATGGAAAAGACAAAAATGGCAACAAAGTCAAGATCGAGAAGTTCGAAAAGTGCGACTTCAAACCCATTTTTGAATACTACGAGGCAGAGCGCGCAAAGAAGAAGGCAATGTCTGCAGCAGAGAAGAAGGCACTCAAAGCGGCAAAGGATGGGGCTGAAGCGCCCTACATGTACTGCATGTGGGATGGCCGCAAACAGAAGGTTGGGAATTTCAGAGTTGAACCTCCTGGCCTTTTCCGTGGTCGTGGCGAACACCCCAAGACTGGCAAGGTCAAGCAGCGTGTTCAGCCAGAGCAGATTACTATCAACGTTGGTAAAGAGGCTAAGGTCCCTGAACCCCCTGAAGGCCACCACTGGAAGGAGGTCAAGCACGACCAGGAAGGAACTTGGCTTGCTATGTGGCAGGAAAACATCAACGGTGCATACAAGTATGTCATGTTGGCAGCGAATTCCGATATCAAGGGGCAGAGCGACTATAAGAAATTCGAAAAGGCCCGAGAGCTGAAGAAGCACATTGATCGTATTCGTGATGATTACAAGAGAGATTTAAAGTCAGAAGTCATGGCTGATCGTCAGCGCGCCACTGCTATTTACCTAATCGATCAGTTCGCACTTCGTGCTGGTAATGAGAAGGGTGAAGACGAAGCAGATACTGTCGGTTGCTGTTCTCTAAAGTACCAGCATATTACTCTGAGGCCTCCGAATACGGTTATTTTCGACTTCCTAGGTAAGGATAGTATTCGGTTTTATGATGAGGTTGAGGTCGATCAGCAAGTTTTCAAGAATTTGAAGATTTTCAAGAAGCCGCCAAAGACAACGGATGATGACATTTTCGACCGACTAACAGTAAGAATTCCCTACAAGTTATGTGTATTCAATAGCTAATCACTCATAGACTTCGGCACTCAACAAGCACTTGGGCAGCTACATGCAGGGACTGACAGCCAAAGTCTTCCGTACCTATAACGCTTCCTGGACCATGGCTAAACTGCTGAGAGAGATGAAGTCAACTGGTAGCATTGTAGAGAAAGTAAAGGATTACAATGATGCCAATCGTAAAGTGGCTATTCTTTGTAATCACAAGCGTACTGTCGCTGCTGGCCATGCTGGACAGATTGAGAAAATGGAGGAGAAGGTTTGTCATATCTGTGATGAGTGAGTATCTGTCAAATACTAACATTAATCTAGATCAACGGCCTCCGATATCAACAATGGCGTGTGAAGCAGATGATGCTAGATATTGACCCTAAGCTGAAGAAGAAAAGAGGTGTTGAGTATTTTGAAAGACCAGAGGATATAGATGATGAATGGGTCAAGGAACACCAGGCGGCTCTTGTTGAAGAGCAACGCCAGAAAATCCGCAAGAAGTTTGAAAAGGATAATGAGAAACTTGTTGCCGAAGGCCAGAAGGAAATGAAGCCCAATGAACTGGAGGAACGTCTGCAGGTCGCCGATGACCTCGAGAAGAAGTTCAAGCATGAGAACAAGACAGGCAAAGTAGAGGCGGAAGGCAAGGGCCCGACAATCGAGAAGATGGAAGCCAATCTTGAAAAGCTCACGCAGCGCATCGAGACAATGAAGGTCCAAAAAGACGACAAGGATAATAACAAGGAAGTCGCCCTTGGAACTTCCAAAATCGTAAGTCCTTACCCATCTCCGAGTGTTGTAGTGTACTGTTGTAGTGTACCTGCTGACCAAGCTGTCGCTAGAACTATATTGATCCTCGTCTCACCGTTGTATTCTCTAAGAAGTTCAATGTCCCGATTGAGCGGTTCTTTTCCAAGACGCTGCGCGAGAAGTTCGATTGGGCAATTCAGTCTATCGATGAAGACTGGGAATTCTAAGTAATTGAGCCTTTTTCCGAGCCATCCGGATCCTTTTCGTCACAACAGCGGGTGAAATGCCTCATGGGGTATGGTTCGGAGGCGGTGTTGGGTTTCTCATCTCACATTTGGTTATTTGCGGTTCTTGAGAGTGGTCCATGATGCATAGCGATTGGGTTCTCATCATGCTCCCCGGCATTTTCACATTCAATGGAGTCGATTGCGTTTCATAAAAGTCGCGTTACACACAGTACTCCTTGACCGCATGGCTGCAGGCGTCTCGTACTATTACAAGTAGAAGCACGAGCATGATGCGAGTGCGGGACGATCCCGTATGCCAGCTGCGGGTCATCGCATCCAGCGCACCCCATCTAGCCCATCATATAGGATTTAGAATAAGATCAAAATTAATCTTTTGCGCATGTATTCCAATGCCAACGCCCCTGCGAGATAGGCGAATGGGGGAAATATTGATTCCAGCTTAATGGAGCAAGTGATTTCCCAAGCCTCATCAGATGCGGTTGACGGCGGTGAATGCCGTGGGAATAAGAACAGCCGTGAACGTCCCGTGACGCAACCGTATTAGTTTTCGAGGGCGTGTTCCACGGGGAAGAAGTAATATAGGTCTGGGGGAGGTGGGCATTGGAAGCGGTCAACACCATGGACCGGGCCATCGTTCAGCAAAGTTGCGGCTCCCATCAGGTGATGCAACGGGGCTATCTTGGGAACGAGTGCTCAATCCTGCTCACACATGTTCACTCACATTCGCTCATGTTCACTTTGTCAGCAACAGAAAGTAAAAACGAGGCGGCTCCCTATCGGTTGCTCGACGCCGGAGATGCTGCTTCCAAGCAAGCCTCTCGTGTCTCTCTCCGCACTTGCTGCCCGTCATGAACGTTGAGGTGCACTCACGACTTCCTGAAATTGACGGGCAAAAGCGCCACACGCCGTCATTTTCGTACTTGGCGCGAACGTGCATGTCCGCTTTGAGGTGGCCTACGCCGCCTCCACCGCCTCCGTCGCCTTCTCGGCCACGAGCTGGGGGCTCTCGGGCAATGGTGTTGCTGGCGTCGCTGGCGTCGCTGGTGTCGCTGGTGTCGCTGGTGTCGCTGGTGTCGCTGGTATCGTTGGTGTCGCTGGTATTGTGGGAAGGTGCCATAGTCCCCTTGGCCATGGTCAAATGGCAGTGGGTGCTAGTGGTGGGCAGCGCGCGGGAAATGGAGCGATTTGCAGGCTGTTCCTGGGAACGAAGAATAATGGCGGAGGCGACGATGGTGGTTTGCAGCCCTTTTCGACCCGGCTCCAAGCCTACCCCACCAACCGACTCTGCGGGTCACTGACTCCTGCATTGAAAGAAACTTGAATCCGCCCGTCCGCCCAGCGGTCCGCCGGGACTTCCTTCGCCAACCTACCCTACTGCCCTACCCTAATTCCCTCTTTCCCTGCAATTGCATGCCTACGAAGTCTTGACCGTATCGAATCAATCATCAAGCTTGACGACCGACTATCAAACACGCTTCACCAAGCTTCAACCACTCCAAACAGCCACCGTCCGACGCATCTAACCGCCATTGTAGTTTTACTGCCGCTCTGTCTGCATACACCGGTAGCAGAGGAGATAGCTTTCCGCACTACCTCGTCATGGCCGACGATGCGGCACGGAGCGACCCCGCCATGGAGGAGAAGCCTGCCGTCCTGATAATTGGGGGTTTGGGTACGCATCTAGCATTTGTACAACACGATCGAATCTCTATCTCTACACGTCCGCTCCTTCTAGGTATATGAAGACCGGGTACTGATGTTGATACCCTAGGCTACGTGGGCCGCTTCCTCGCCCTCTATATTCACGAACATAAGCTTGCGTCCGAGGTAAGGCTCGTCGACAAGCACCTCCCGGAACTAGCCTGGTTGGCGCCCGAATTCAAAGAAGCGTGCTCGAGAGAGAAGTTCATGCAAGCGGACGCATCGCGAGAACGTGCGTATATTCCCCTCATCCATGAGCTATAGCAAGCCCTGTAATGCCCGTCTAGACCAGTTCTGACTTTTGCTGCTTTCTGGCTATATAGAATCCCTACCACGCGTCTTCAACCGCGCCAACGGCAAGGAGTTCGATTATGTCTTCAACTGCGGCGGCGAAACTCGCTACTCGCAGGAGGATGAGGTGTACCGAGTGCGCTCCTACGACCTGTCCATGGCCGTGGGTCGCGAGGCGGCAAAACGCAACGTCAAGTGCTTCGTCGAACTCAGCACCGGCATGGTATACAGACCCGACAGCGTGCCGCGGAAAGAAACGGACAAACTCAAGCCCTGGCTCAAGCTCGCCAAGTGGAAGTTGGCGGCGGAGGAGGACCTGGCAAAGATTGAAGGCTTGAACTTGATGGTGTTGCGGATGGCCCATGTCTATGGCCCATACACGAGCAAGTTCATTTCAACGGCGCTGTGCATGGCGCGGGTTTACCAGTTCTTGGGGAAAGAGATGAAGTGGCTGTGGAAGGAAGACTTGAGGACGAACACGGTACACGTGGAAGATGCTGTTAGGTCACTGTGGACAGCCGCGGAGTGGTATGCGAAGGTCCCTCCACCCAGGAAACCAGTCCCGGTGTTTAATATTGTGGACCACGGCAATACCTGTGAGTTTCCTTCTCTCCATTTATCCATCGCTCTGCATGAATCATTATCGGAGCGAAGGAGAGGTATGCGTGACTTTACTTGCACTAACACACCCATGTTTGGCGGCCTATAGCACAAGGTATCATGGCCAAAATAATCCACGATACTTTCAACATCGACACAGGCTTCTACGGCACCATCATTTCAACATTTGCCCGTCTGAACCTCGATCATGTCGTAGATGAGGTAAACGATGAGTCCTTGGACCCTTGGGCAGATCTTCAGTCGAAGGCGGGAATTAGCCAGACGACCCCACTCAGTCCATTTATGGAAAGGGAGTTATTGAAAGATACAGATTTGAGTTTAGACGGGAGCCTATTTGAGAGGGAAACAGGTTTCCAGTAAGTCCAACCCGAAGGTGGAGAGGAATCCCGATTGGAAATTTGCGGACACTGATTGGACCGTGTGGCACAGGTACCTGCATCCACAGTTAACTAAAGACGAAATCGAAAAAGTGCTCGAGAGCTATCGCAAAATGGGCTGGTGGCCGTAACCTCTCTTTTCCCCAGCAGCTCCTGCGGGCCCTGTTACCCGCCCACCGACACGGTACCGTCGTTCCCTAACGTGTACCCCCGATCATGGACATGTCAAGATGCGTCATGAAGAAGAGAAAGTCGAGCATGCCCGCCACCCTACCCCAGGAAAAGCTACTATGGGGACGTATAGTGGTTTTCCCCTCCAACGACGACACGGCCTCCTTGCCACACAAGATACTATTGCGCCAATCACGCTGCGACCTTACCATTCGTCACACCGCCTATTTGTTCACGTTGTAATCGAGCTCTCTGCACCGTGACGCGCGTGGGCTTTTCAACCGGGGAAAGAAAGAGCTTGATCGGTTCCCCTTTTTTCTTAGCCGTCCTCTGGAGCGCCAGCGTTACCGCGCTAGGCTTGCATATTCCCCAGTCCTTTCCTATTTTTTGCTGTCAGTATCGGTACGCACAACATCACATCTCTCTTTCTCGATATATCAGGCATGTATGGAGCGTTTGCTTTTATAATAGGATTTTTTTCCCTCGGTCGTTTTTAGTACGGATACCTGGGTTGCATAACCTCCCTCTCCCTCTTTCTCTCTCTCTCTCTCTGTATCTGTTGAACACTTTTGCTATATTCCCCCAAGTGTTATTTTGCGGAAGAACGCGCTCGCTTATATATTTGTGGACTCCTTTTTTTTAATTTGTTTTTGAAGCTTTTTGGGGTTATGTTTGGATGGCGGGATTGCGGGATTGGGGGAAGGGCTGAACTGGATTGGCTTAGCTGGGTTAGGCTGGGGAAGAGGTAGCGCTGCATGCATGTGCCGGGTTTTGGTGTTTTGAGAGCGAGAATTTTAACTCCTTTTTTCCATCCTTATGCCGTGGTGTGGTGGTCGTGTCTTTTACTGCGAGCCGTGGTGAGCGTCAGAGAGGCGGGAGTGCAAGGACACTTGCTCGCGATTATACCTTTCGGTGGCCGAGTGAAAGGTCACTGCGCTGCTATTCGCTTCGCGCGACTGCAGTACCCAGGGCTCGGAGTCTTGCGCCGATGTTGCGATTTTGCAGAACTTTCTGCTAACCAAAATGGAGAAATGCGGCTGTCTTCTAGGATGTTCCTGGCAGAATCCTAACCGCCCGCAAATAATACTATCTAATTGGCCGCGCTTGGGCCACCAATTTGAGGCATAGAACGACGGTGCAAGGGATATACACCCAGTTTTTGGAGTTAAGTCGCTTAAGATAGGGTAACTAATATTTGTCGTTTCTGTAGAACGGAATTTTGCAAACAGCGAGGTTTGGAGGAAGATTTAGAGTGCCATGGTTGTTAAAATTCGCGATATATAAGGGCTCGAAGGAGGGCAACGGCCACGGCTGCGGGGGTTCTTTGGCCTTTCAAGTCGGTGGAATTGAATATTGAGTTGGTGGAACAAAGTCTATATCATTAGAAGTACGATTGGAGGGTATATATAATATCTAAATCTATGTAGGTAATACGCGTACTTTTGATTCTAGCGTTTTGGTGTTCTACGCACGGTCCAATTATCGTATGACGCTACCAGCCCAAGGGATAGAGCGTTTAGCAGTAGATCTTTTAGTAGCCATTTAAAATATTAAAAAGAACTTAAAAGCTATTAGGCTGTTAAAAACAACCTTGGTAGAACACTTAATGACGTAGCAGAATTCTGCCGGCAGAATCTTGTTTTTCTGCCTTGGCGGTAAGCCGGCTTGGCGGCAAAGACTTTTGGATTGGTTCGGTTTAACCAAAATCTCGAGAGTAACCGGTTCGTCGATTTCACTGGCTCAGTTTGGATCGGTTATTAGGTATTTTGATAAACCGGTTATCCAGTAAAACCAGATAGCTCTGGCCATAATATAAAAACGAGCCTCTGCACCAGCCTCTGCATAAGCCCCTACTAAGCCTTGCCCTATAGGGACAAGCGCTAAATAAACACTTTCAAGACGTGTTATCCGGTTAATCTGGTTTAACCAGTTCTGTAACCGGTTCAAGCCTTAAAGTTGTATTTTGGATTGGTTTTGGCCTCATTTTTAAAACCTAACTTAACTATTGATATCACTATCGCGTAGACGAGGATCTTCTCTTGAACGGTTGCAGGTAAGACTCTGCCCCTGATCACGCGGCTAATTATAGTTCTAAGTTTAAAGGCAGCAGGAAACACTGTCCATTTTGCACCGCTGCCCACAGCCCTCCCCACCCTTAGATTCCATCATTTCTTCCAGCCATGTCCGAACCAGCACTGCAGCTTAAGAGTATTGATGAGGACAATCTCTGCTTCCCTATCCTTAGAGAATCCCTCCAGCCTAACAGCTCACGGTCACCTGCAGAGGCCGCCTGCCTCATTAACGCCCTCAGTCCTACGCATGAGAAACCACATGACGGAGGCCCTATCGACGGTTTCTTGTGGGCAACATGGGAGGCGTTTATAGAAACGGCCAGCCAGATCCCGCATGATTACCCAGCACTGCAGAAACTTGTGGAAATCATTCAGGAGCTTACGAAGCTGCCACCGGTAGCGATTAAGTTGCCATATTTACAGGTACGCTGCTGGATATCATACACCCGACGAAGCTCTTTTATGTAGGCTAACAATTGGCGTTAGGAGGAATCGGCGCTTTGGACCGACATTCCTGTGCTTAACTCAAGCATACGGGAGGCATGGGACCGTAAGTAGCTGATATACGCTTCCTTATACTTTTGTCTTTTGCTTATCATCTTCCGTCTAGCGCCTACCTTTGAGACCGCCTCTGAGGACGAAAAGCAGGAATGGATCAGTCTGAATTCCTTTTCAGCGCGGCTTCTAAATGTCGGCCTGCTAGGAGGCACCAATATCCCCATGTGGGCGCTTCGGGACGCGTTAGAGGAAGATATATCATTTGAGCCCGCTCGGGATACTATTGTAGCGGCTGCTGCTGAATGGATCCTACACGCTCGTAATGCGCTTTTCACACGTATCTCTAAAGAGCCTGCCAATCCTGACACATTGCGGGCCACAGCGCAAGGACCGCTATATGAGGGAAAGGCTGGTTTGCCGCTAGAGAGGTGGACATTTTGGAAACGTCGGTTTCGGGAAATGAGCGATGATCTCAAAGAACCTGTTAAGCAGGCGGCGATTAAAGCAGCAGAGATTATGTAACTGATATTACCGGATGACTGATAAAACACGTTAGCGTTGGCCGATTATTTATAAAGACGTTAGTTTGTTATTACCTAGGTAATTAGTAGCAAAAAAATAGTATAGCGCGTAAGTTTGTATAAGGTTCACATATAAATTAGCGCGAGTGACTAACAAAAATCCAAACCGTGTACCAGACGATCATTATATAAGCTGATTAATCTGTTATATAAGTAGCTTATGATTGGATTATCGTCTGGGACCGAGATAAAACAGAATCACGTCTGCGCTTGCTGAGGTAAGTGGGCGGTTGTCGTTGGTCGCTCCGAAAAAGAAAACCTAAGAAACGCCACCCGTCTAAGAATAGGATAACTATCACGTCTCGTAAGCATCGCAGCCTCAGCCAACCCTCGGGCATTGCAGTCTCGGTGGTCCTCGAGCATCGCAATCTCAGCCAGCCGTCGAGCGACACTCCCTCAGCGTGCTGCCTCTAGGCCCGCCTCTAGTGCCAATGGATGCCTTGCCAGCGGGCCCTTCACTGCCGTCTTTCATTTTATTGTCTCTAGTGGCTCCTTCCTAGGCTGTGTCACTGAGCAGCTCCTAGGTCTAGAATTCGTATTCTCTACCATGATGCCTGGGTTTCAGCGAAGCCATTTTCCTTTGCTCACTCTAAATACAAATGTCTTTTCATTTCTTTTAGCCAATAGTACACACCATGTGACCGCACAGCTCCGGTTTCCAAAGCCCTTTCAGTCTATATCAAGGTCCACCATCTGTACAGCACCGTCACACTCGGCCCTACGCCCACCGCCTCAGCCGCACATGCCGTACTCTTTAACAAATCAGGAACTTTCCTCTCCCAGGCCCGTGAGCTTATTCGTCCGCGAACATCTCTGCACTTCATTACCGCACCTAGATTGCATCGCGGCCCCAACGCCTGCTGGCATGGCGCCGCCATTCTCCGCCTTTCTTTCCGCATGCTACCATCTCTGAGACCTTCGCTCCTGGGGCCTCGCTGCCTTGGATCCTCACACTATTAGCTAGCACAGCTCGTGGCGTCGATGGTGCGAGAGGTCAATGTGAAGTAATGTTGCATCGTCACGACCTGAAGGGGCATTGAACCGTGGCAGAGGGATCTCGTGACAGGCTCGTATTGTATTTCGAAGTGCACGACCACGCGGTGAGCCAGAGAGACGATAGCACTGCTATAGAGACACGGGCATATATAAGAGCGGCCTCTAGGCATTCGAAGCCAGCCATATCCAGCGGCATCAGCAGCAGCAATCAAACCAATCCATCTATCCATCTATCCATCTTCTAAACCCCACAAACCAACCCACTTCTTGATCATCAAAACACTACTCACTACCACCCACTCCACCATGCAACTCTACAAGTTCGTCTCCGCCCTTCCCCTCACCTCCTCGACCCTCGCCTCCCCCCTCCTCACCCCGCGAGCCTGCTCCCACATCTACAGCCCCAGCCTATGGAGCATCTCGCAGCACGTCCCGGAAACCGCCAACGGCCCCTTCACGACCCCCTTCAGCGTGTCCCAAGACATCGGCAAGCGCGACCTCATCGCCGCCTTCAACACCCCCGCCGGCGCCTACGGCTGCCAGCTCGAATTCGACTACCAGCCCAACCCCAGCGCCTCCGTGACGGGGCTCGGCGACCCGCAGCTGCTCAACGTCTTCGCGCTGCCGGCCGCGCTGCCGGCCGCCGTGACGTGGGACAGCATCGCGCCTGTGACCGGCAGCCTGGTGGGCACGTGGAGTTTCCCGACGGGCGCGGACCTCGGCGTTCAGAAGACCATCGTTGTGGCTTCGTTTGTGTGCGCGCCGACGGTGAATTTTAGGTTTCAGACGGCGAATGAGGGCGCCAAGGGCGCCGTGTCGGATCCGGAGGATGGGGCGAGCGGGTTGAGGATTACGTATAGTTGCTAGGTGGGGAAGGGGGCTTTTGGGATTGCGAGGTTTCTGGGAGGGTTTATACTGGCGTTTGTTGTTATAGACGGTTTTGGGGGCTTCTTAGGTTTTGGTACTAGGGTTTTGGTTGCAGTGGTTAAGGGTTAGGGTGCCATCGACACCTCGTGTAGCTGTCTCTCTCATGAGGATTTGATATAGCATTAAAATCAGCATGACCGTATTCTCACGGCGTAATAAAATAATTATATCCTTCGTCAGCGGCTGCCATATATCTTTGACTGCTTTTAACCGAACGCCGCAATCGCCCGTCTCCTCACCGCACATATGGCACACCGGGAGCCTGCAAGAACTGAAGCAAAGATATTTCACAATTTTTTCCAATTCACGATATCCACTCTATCCTATTCTATCCAGCTAGCTAACCCCCTTACCCACCATCATCTTCCAAATTCCCACTTTCCATCTCGCTCCCCTCTCCCCTCTCCTAAGAGACGAAAAGAAGTAACAAGTACACATTAGAGGGCGTTAATGGTATCAAAGAGTCGCCCGCGAGATCGCCCCTTATCTCGCAGAGACAAAGTGCACGGAAAAACGAGGCCTGTCGGCCCTAACGAAGAATAAAAAAGAAAGGAGAAAAAGGAGAAAAAAAGATGGTGGCGTCAAGCCTCCCGCCGCGGCCGCCACCGGTAGCGCAAGTGCGTTGAAACCACCGCTGATGGTAACAACAAGATGAGTAAGGAGACAGGCAGGACGGTTAACGCCGTAGATGCCTCTCTCTCCTGCAGTTATCGTATCAACCAATGATCGACAGGAAATTTGGGGAGGGGTTTAAAAAAAAAAACCCCAGGTTTCAAGCGAAAAGGAAAACACCCTCGACGCCTCTCCCATGCTTTATACAGGTTCTTTGGATTCCCTGCACGCTTTCTAGAGCGCTCGACGCTTTTCGGCTCATTACGATTCGTGTCCATTCTTCATTTTGGGGTTTTAAAAACTTTCACTCTCGCACAGAGAAGCCGTGAATCCGACTCAGCAGCTCACAGCCTTCGCCCGCTCCCTTGCATCGTGCTGAACAGGTGCTCCGGCGGGATGCGGCTGAGGTTGCTGTTCTTCTCGAACATCTGCGTGCTGGCAGGCATGTAGCCCTCGCGGCGGCGCATGCGCTCTGCGACGATGCCCGCGACGACGAGCAGGAAGGTGAGCGCGAGAGCGATGGCGAGGCCGATGAGCACGATGAAGCCGAGGGCGAGTTTCTTGCCTGAAGACTTATTAGCATACTTTCCATTTCGTCTTTATCTTTATTTTTATTCACTGGGGCATTTGTTGGGGACGAAGGGGATACACACCGCCTGAGCTGAAGAAATTCTGCGGGTTCTCGACGAAAGCTTGCGAGAGGCTCCCTGGCGCATTCTGAGATGTGGAGAGGAGGAAAGGTGTGAAAGCCGTGCCGTTGAACAACACCGCCGACGCATTGCCGAAACTAGTCACATTGATCTGGCCGAGGACGAGGAGGACTTGGTTATCGCTGATCAGGTCGGTCGAATCGTGGTTCTCTGTCAGCGAGAGGACCTGCAGCCCACGGATTGTGGTGCCTGCACCGAGCCCCTCGCTAGCAGAGAGCCATTGCTTGCCGTCGAAGCGCTCGAGGAACGCGGAGCCATCATTGGCGGAGCCAGCGACCCAGAACTGCGAAGCATCTCTGTTAGCGGGACAGAGTGCGGTGACAGGGCCGGGCACGCTGCCTGATCCGGTAAACTCTGTGAACTGATTGTTTTGTGAGTTGAATGTAACCATCGTTGTAGAATTTCCGCCAATTGTGAGGTCTCCAGCGATGACCAGATGAGTGTTGGACACCCAAGTCATAGAAGAGACACTACCAGTGAGTCCAGTGCCTGGTGATATCCATTGGTTGCGATCCGTATTCCATAAGCAGACAGATGGGCAAGTCAAGGCTCCTGCAGATTCAAAATTTCCACCGACATAGACATTGGCCGAATTTGGTTGAGGCGCAATGGCGTTTACGGAAACATTTGTGCCTTGAAGACCGGCAGGCTGTGCCGCCGAGAAGGCTGCCGCAGCAAGATCGTAGAGCACGAGACCGCCGATCGAGTTTCCATTGACTGTTCCAGAAATACTACCTCCCGCAAATAGAGTGGTCTTATACGTAGCAAGAGACGTGAAGACAGAATCCGTGGTGATGCCACTACCCATACCAGTTACGTGATCGGAATTTGTGCCATTAATGAAGAGTAAATTAGTAATATTAGAACCATCCGAACCGGTAGCAGCGAAATTGCCGGCAATTATGGTGATGTTCAAGCTATTCTCGGTGTAGATCAGTCCAGTGACTGCTCCTGTAATATTTTGCTGACTACCGGTGGCTCTCTTGCGTAATGAGGGAGTGGACCGTTGGTCTTGGACTTGAACTGGGTACTGCCGGAGCGCTAGACCCTCGCTATCCGTAAGCTGAACCGCACCGCTTGCGCCCAAGGCTTGAGACAATATATTGCCAGAAAATAGCGGCGAGAATCCAGGAACCTCAGTTTGTGCCATCAGCTCTCCTTCGACTGATATGGTAGCGACATTGAGATTGTGGAGCCAGTTCTGGCGTGACGGAACCCACACCGCGAAATTCTCAACGGAGAAAGTCTTGTTGCTCCCAAAGCCAAAAACGCTGTCAAAGAAGCCGCTGATTCCGAGGACAGATTCGGATTGGTTTGCCGTGATGTTGAGTGTGAATGGCACGATATACATGACCACGCCATTGACACCTGCACCAAGTGCTTGCCATGCGTTGTTTTCGGTCGAATAAGCAGCAACACCCCTCAAGCCGGTACTCTTGTTGTCCTGAGTATTGGTAAAATTGCCCCCGACATATATGGTGCTTCCGTTCTGATACATTGTCATGACTTCGGAATTAAGCCCGCCACCAGGAAGACTTGTCGCGTTTCCACCACTGATGGAGAAGATGTTACTGAAATTCGAGCCCGAAAAGTTGCCAGCAACATAGAGAGTATCGCCTTCTACGACAAGAGATGTGACTGGAGCTAGGCGTGGGCTTAAGCTTGCTCCGGCAGCATCAATCGCGGAGGAAGAGAAATCATTATCAACCACTTGCTGACTCATGTTATATTCGAACAGACCATTGAGACCACCAGTCGTAGGAGTAAGCAGCTCAAATCTAACTCTTTGCGCGACCACCGCCAAAGGCCCGCTTTGGCCAATGCTTGGTGACAGAGTAACAGTTGGGCGAAAGCCATGGCTGTTAGCGTCCACATAGCCAAAGTAAACTTGGTCATATTTATCGAAATCGTTGGTCTGGAAGAGCTCGGTTGACAATGGTACATTGGATGTTCTAGTCGAGGAGGCCACGGAGCCAGTGATGTTAACCCGTCCACGGATTCCGCAAGTACCGTCACCAATGCATCCTGGGGTGAAAACAGTAATGGAATAATTGCCGGATTGCTTGATATCAGGCTCGAAGACTACAGTTGCTTCCCTGGGTGAGATGTTGTCTCCGGTCAAGACAGCTGTCAAATATTCGGAGTTGCTCAGTCCAGATGGTGTCACATACCACGCGGTTCCAGTCCTGGTTGAATTCGCTCCAGTGCTGACGCCATCGCAGGTGGGCTCATTGAAATCATTAATCGCAAAGGAATAGATATCTGTGCATATTAGCTTTGAGCCAGATCTGAGTTTTACTAGACATACCATTCTCAAACAATTCTATTCCACTCAGGCCACCTCCGCTTCCGTACCAATCCGAAATGTCAATGCGGAAGCTGTTCATACCAACAGTGTTGACAAAGTGGAAGTCCTGGTACGTGAGGTTGTTTTGCGGCAATGGGCACTGGGCGTCGCAATGAGCGGTTTCACCCGTGGGGGTGGTGTAGGTAAAGTTCATTATTCCATCGATGGGTAACGCGGTATATCGCCATGTTTTGGTGCCTCGTCCGTCCTGCTTTGTGTTGTAAAGGCGAAGTTTTGAAGGCTGGAAACCGAAACCAAAGTTGGCTTGCCAAAAGCCGGGCGTGTTGTTTGCCAGAAGCCATGTATTTCCAGATCCATCTGTTGCCCCAGTTTTGCAAATGATATTTCTTGGATCGCTGAAACCAGGAATCCCGCTTGCAGGATTAGACGTGATATTTGCGGAAGATATAGGGATAACTTGAACGTCTTTCTCTTTTGGCGTAGTGGTGTTCCCAAGGCCATCAAACTTTCCACCAAAAACTATGTTCCCGTTGGAAGCCTTCACGATAGAACTGACAGGTCCATTGAATCCAGCGAATGGCATGTTTGTCCAACCGGTTACCCAAACGATCGCGTTACTAGCTCCGCCTCCTGTGAATGAACCACCCACAATTACCCTTCCAGCATCAGCGTCGCAGTACAGGCTATAAACTTGACCAGTTAGGCCCGGTAATGCGGTGATT
>Ga0307515_10004942_pt1 | contig 27225 bp, 26 predicted proteins | sample 17_EM_MG_FD_194513 | JGI IMG/M metagenome (GOLD analysis project Ga0307515, IMG submission 194513) | Populus trichocarpa ectomycorrhiza microbial communities from riparian zone in the Pacific Northwest, United States - 17_EM | ecosystem: Host-associated > Plants > Roots > Unclassified | place... | reverse complement strand
ATGAAACAAATATAGAGAATGATGTACCAAAGTTGATATTTTGCACATAACAGTAACATATTTGACTGCGACCATAAATAGAACAACCCGAATAGGAGAGCCAGAGACTGGAACCGACGGGTCTAGCCAAACTCGGCAAAACCCGCGGGTTGACGGGTACGGGTACGGGTTTGTCCCGCCAAGAAGCTCCGGGTCGGGTTTTTGGACGGTTCTGGAACCTAACCGAACCGTTTTTCCGGTCCAAACCCGGACCGCTGGCGGGTTACCCGGACCCGTTGCTAACACTAGCTATGACCCTTAACCACATTTGCCCGACGGAATAAGCACTGACCGTGGATGCAGTGAAGAAGCAATTGCTGTCACAATACACAGTTAGTTTAGCTTGGGACAGATGGGCATCTCCAAACAAACTGACCATACCGTGGGTCATTGCTTACGATGAGGATCAAAATTGGCCATTTCGTAAAGTTGAACTCGCATTGGATGAGGTTGATTGCCTGTTCTTTTCCCCTTTTAAAAGCTAATTAAGGCTGTCAGGTCAAGGGCCAACATACTGGTGCTAGGCTAGCCATCGAGTTGAAGGATGAGCTTGATTATTTTGAGCTTTCTGACGGCGGTTTGCTTGGTATTACGACTGATAATGCTTTCTCCAATTACTCAATGACATGCAAGCAACAATCAACACAGGCGGCCTCTGCAATCAAGTTGCCTGCATTGAGTAACCACATACCATGCATGGCGCACGTCATACAGCAGGCTTTATGTGCATTCAGGAGCAGTCCCGGTGTCAAAGGCCGCACATCAGCAACAACTAGATCTCCATCATTAGCTTTATAGAGTGTTTTGTACCCACAAACTAAAAAAAAATGAAATCGAGGTTTCCCTGAAATATGTCATTGCTCACTGTTCCAGAGTGTTCTTTGAGTTGTGGCGATGCTGTTTTCAAGTGTCATGACCAGTGTACCGACGCTTGCGAATGTGACAACGAGCACTTGACGAACGGTTCACACTTCCTTTGGCAATATCACAAATCATCTCTCGGCATACTTCTACCTCGCCCGATTCAATCAGTCCTCGCGATGATGACAGTACTCGCTCCATACGTTTAATGAAATGTGTAGTTCTTGTCTTCAAAGATCCTCATGGCTTAATTTGACCAATGATAGTTACCATGTAGAAGGTTCATGCTATTTAATTTGTTGATACGAGATCATCAGTAGCTTGCTGTTCGTCGCGGGAGGGTTATGCATCGTTGCGATTATGATTTCACGCGTTTGTGATCAGACTTCAGTCAACCATCCGTTCTATTACATTTACTACTATTATGGTACATCGACGAAAGCTAGAATAAAATGGCACACAAATGAAATCTTAAATCCGATCACTGACACCATTCCTAACCTCCAAGCAACATCTCACCCTCTACAATCGTACTTCCATCGACAAATCACATATTCTCAATGCTGGGCATGTTGTTGTTTTCGTTGCTGTTGCTGTTGCTGTTGCTGCAGGGGACGGGCTTGCTGCTGCTGGCAATGGCTGGCAGAACAGCTAAGAATCGCGTACTAGCTTCAATAGCAGCAACAAAGCTGCTGAGACAATCAAAAGAATTGTCGGGCTGCTCTATCAGCTCCTCCAAGACGTAATCAAGGTAGTCCTCATCAAAGCTGCCCTGATCGTCGTGAGCTTGTGCAATCGCTGGGTCTGTAGCAGTTGAGTGGATCCTTCGGCGGATCATCCTGCGGATATTGTCTATCTTTTTGCCTTGAACCTCTGACGAGGAAGAACAAAAATCCGCGTCGAGACGACGAAATACAGCTGTGCATCCATCATCAACCACGTGATTAATGATTCTGGTATCGAACTTACGTTGTGCTCCACCTCCTGGACCAAACTCTGGCAGGACCCTTAACTCGCCTATTTTCCAGGGCGACAGACAATGGTGGATGGCCATTGCAGTGAGGGCAATGAATGTTGGGTTGATTTTATCAATCAATGATCTATCTTTCATTCCCATTTGTCGTATGCCATGAATGTATGACTGGTGAATAAGATCCCCAATTTCGGTTGATGCAAATCGAAACTTGCACTCCTCAACTGATCATCTAGACAACGATGAAACAGGACGGGAACTTTGAACTTACTTCACAAACGTTTGTGGGGCATGTAAAGCTGTCTTTGGCCAATAGCCAGGCTACCATTTTCCGGATCTCTGTAGGCGACTGTGTTTGAAATCCGTAAATAGAGTCGATTGAATTCTTGCAGTGGTATACCATTGCAGTACGGGAGCAAGTGATCGTTGCGAGAGCCTGATGCATAATGTCATCGATGAAAAGAATCTTCGGGATGCTTCATCTACCATTGAAATCTAGGCAAGTGGAGGGTCTGAGTTTCTCTGGGCTAGATCAATCCTGGTGATTTCCTCATACCACCCACTATGAATGTGGGTGGTCTTCACCTCATTCGTGGCCAAGGGACTCACAATCATCGCTTAATTGATAGCGATAGGCTTCCCACGTGCCATGACCATCGCCGGAACATCTGCAACAGTTGTCTGGGCGTTGTATTCTGCGCCGACGATGAGGCCTGTCACGTTGTCAACAAAGCGCTCATATCGCCACAGAGTCCAGCTTTCCATGCAACTAAGTGCTCACCGGCATCATTTAGATCCTTCCTCTAACAAATCTATACATTCGCGGGCAGATTCATTCATTCAAATGCTGCATTGGATACCATCTTGGATGCCAGCGGTGCACGCTCCCGTTCATCCTCCTCCTCCGAGATAATATAGCCCTTCCAATGCTCAGGATGTAGGGGTTGTGCTGACGTAGGACTTCAATGAGTTGCTGCAACTCCATTTCCAAGTGTTGACATGAAGGAATCTTTTGATGGCCGCTTACCCATTGCTTTCCTGGATGGTCGCTGAACAGGCTGGTCGTCAGATTCTGAACGGTCATCTCGACGATCATTGTCATTGTCAGGTATCGTGCTGAGAATGTCATCGACATCCTCGTCGTTGATAGATCGTCTGCTTCTCCTGGTGCTGGATGGTAGAGGAGGAGGATAAGTGCGGCGCCTTCTTGTCAAGATTTAAAAACGCGGTGAGTGACGAGTACGAACAATTGAACAAATGACTAAAGGAAATGTCAATGAATGTAGAATAAATGAATTAAAGTTTTGTGTAAAGGAAAGAAAGCGTTGATACGATTAAAAGCATCGTCGTGATGCGTCTTTGTATTCTTTCGATGATTCAAGAATCTTGCATTGTCCCACCACCCACACTTCCAACTCCTTTGATGGACGGGAACTCGGAGCTAAGAATGGTAGGTGACAAGCATGCCACGGGGTTGTTAATTGGCTTCCTTTCATGAAGATTGTCATCGTAACGAGCTAGAAAGAGTTCCTGTTTCACTCATCATTCGGCCTAACTTCTGCTGGGTAAAGATACTGAACTACCAATTACATGATAGCCATACATGGAGTCCTATTGCTGCCACTATGCCATTCCCAAAAATAAACGTCTCAACGATTAATTCCTACATCGTGAAATCTCACCACAGCCCTTCATGCATGAATATGAATGATGTAATAATAAAATAAACAAAACACCAAAAAGAGACCCAAAACCTCACCAAAAAACTCCAAATTATCACCCATCTGTCCACCCTCCAAAGTGCCAGAAAAATACCTACCCACAACGCAAATGCTTGAACAACCGTCCAGCCAGTGCATTCCATCCTCACAACAACCGATTTGCAGCTGGGGGGCTGCTTGTATGCTTCCTATTGGCCTAAGAGCCAGCAGCAGGAGGATTCACAATGTGATAATGCTCACGTAGCCAAGCCACATCCTCATCACCAACAATGATTTGCTCGTAATCAGCAAAGACACCAAGAGCACGGTGTCGGATGACTTCAAGGTATCGCTACTGTCCAATAATCCTTTTTTAAAGCTTCTGTTGAAACATTTGGAAGCCTGTTGTCATCCTCGGGAAGCATCTTGGATATGGGCGCCGTATCTCACCATCATCATCCTATTCGTCCCCGATAGTGTCGATCATATCCTCGGCTGGAGGTGGGAGGATGTCATCCAGATGAAGATAGCTGCGGCCACCACGCATAGGCGTCTGGGCACCAGCTGTGGCGTCGGCTTGATGGCAATGATAAACGACACAAAATGCGTTCGGTTGTTTGATTTCATCGCCGCCTTTGCCCATCCGGCAGCAGTAGTGTTATCGACGATTGGGGTAACATCACGGGCGTACGGACGACCAACTCCATCAGGCTCCTCCAGGCAGCCCCAAAGCTCTCGAAATTTTCAGGCTGGGGTCTGGCAGACCGGTGATTGCAGCATTCACAATTGAGAAAATGGTCGTATCGACGATTGATGTAACTACCGGAAGTAACGATTCATCATCCCCAGGCCAGTGCCATGAGATTAGCTGGGTATTGTTTTCACCCACCCTCTGCCCAGCAATGTCGGGATCCACATAGGCGATTGTAAAGCGAAATGGCTCGACAAGGAAATTGTTCAGGGCGTTGCTACGCACCTGTATCGGCGAAGACCTGCTACCCGAGGTTCTTTCCTCCTCGTCTTCTGGATCTACACATCATCAGAAAGTGCAACCGAAGCATCAGGGCGATGAAATACATACCAACATGCACGAGTTTCGTCTTCTTAGTCAGGCTTTCTTGAACCCTATTCATTCTTTGGCGAAGGCCAACCTCCGAGAACTCGTCCAGTGCTGCCTTGAGTTTCCGACCATCGAGGTTAGTCTTGTCTGCCATGTACCGTTTCCAAAGCGGGCTTTTAGACTCCAGTTCACTGATTCGAGTAACGCAACGATGGATTAGGAGATCCCATCGCTCGGGGCCGGCACCTAGCTTGTTGATGATACTCACGGACTGTGCAATCTCCAAGACGCGCTCCTTCACTTTATTATCTATTCGTTGTGTTGTCAAACCACCCTTATCCTGCCAAATCCCCGTGGGTTCTGCTGCCCATTGGCTGGCGCCAACACCAGCGTTCTCGGCCCAGATGCGGACTTGAAGAGTCGGCCTCTTGATTGTATTTGCATCTACGCTGACTGATTTCGGCAACCAGCAGGCATCACATCACATTTAAGGTTCTCAACGGTGGTCAATGATTGAATGGTGGATATCAAATGCTTGTTACTCTAAAGAAGCATCGGGAGTGTTGAATATATGGTCAAGGGTGATGCAATGCAGTAGCAGAGGTGAGGAGGGTGCGTCGAAGGTTCTGGAGATTGTAAGTGAGGTGGGCAGGCAAGGCGAATATATACATCGGCTTGGAGGGTATTCTTGATCCGGCGACATCATCTTGGATGCAATTCAGCTAGAAGGCAATTTGCTTAGCATCATCTACGGGCCCTGATTCGTAGACTGAACGCTTAAGTTCATCTCAAAGACAACTAACAGCTTGCTCTGCAGTCATATCTCACTCGTTGGTCCTTGCTCTAGTTCTTGTCCCCCGCGATGACGTCGCTGAGTCGGTCACGAAGGAGAATGCACGGTTCATGTACGGTACAAACTTAACATACAGTGACAACCATACATCAGGCAATGGGCATAGGAGGGTCTTGTGAGGGTGCAAAACAATCGCCGTGACGAGCTGAATGCAGATGCAGTATTCTTTTCGGGATCTAAGGGATGTTGAAATCGAGAGAGCGAGTAAACACTTTGCAAACCTGTGAAGAAGGATGAGAGGAATCTTATGAGAGTGGTAGGACCCCTACGTGGAAAAAGTAAATTGCGGTGCGGCTTTTGCCTAGGACAGCCGGCATGCAATGGTGTGAGTAGGTATAAGACTGTTGAGACGATGCTTAAAGTTGTTGCGACAGTTCATTTTGCTAACGAAACATGGATATTCGTCAACTGTTTCTGTGTGGCTCAAAGACGTACTCCTACATCAGCGCTTACATCACTGACCTGCGTCGCGACCACAAAGAAACGACAGTATACGTATCAGCCGAACAACTGCCAGATGATGGTTTTGTGACCAAGCACGATAGTATTCTACTTTCATTCGTTCATGAACCGCATCATGACCCTTTTCTTCACCCTTCCAACGTTGATTCCAGCGATACAGGAGCCGACAGCGAGACTGCGTGTATCGATCCAGAGCAACCTGCAGTTCGGCCACGTATTTGTGGTACTCCACACTTGGACAACCGTCTAGCCAGCAAGCCAATTATTCAAGAGTATTTCAATCTCTTCGACGATGAAATTGATCTATGATCACCGTTTTCTTGCGTGGAGGAGTATCGATTAGCACATGTCAGGGGTTCTCCTCTGATAGTGACAATGACACAAGTTGGTCAGTAGTATGCCTTTTAGCGGGGGTTCATACTAGTCCCGTCTCGATTGAATAACCAAAAGGCTTAGCGGAATCATTGAAAGCATAGTGCTGCAGCAGCTGATTTGATGATGCAGCAACATGCCAGATCGAAAGGAAAGTGGTCCTGCCGAGCTTGTTGTTTTCAACCAGATTCATCTATGGATACTATGCGGGAGACAGTCGTGCAAGTAAGTGGGCTCTCTGTTAAGCAGGGGACCTCCCCGTTCTAGAACACCTGAGCACATAGGACTGATGGAATATGGCGTGGGCGGTTGAGCCAAAAGCGGACATTAATCATTGATTTAATTGAGATGGTTCTGCAATGTTAATCTGTTGAGATTACGCGCATAAGTTCGACGTTGGCATAGCAAGGGATATCACATCCCCATGGGACTATGAGTTATTGAATGCGGGATGATTTAATGACGCAAATGACATGTTGGCATTTTTGTCAGACAATCCAACTACCGAAAAAGATAAGATACGTTTGCAAGATGTCAAAGTTGACGTTATGGTCTGATGCTTATCTGCCGAAATGATATCATGCATGAACATGATAAACCTTGGGGATTCATGGCCACCTCTACCAGGCACAATCTTAGATTGTAAGACGCACAGATACGTGGATATCATTGAGGGATAATAATCATAGTCTGAAGAGGGTTTCGAGGGACTATAAAGAGACCACATTGTTCCGGCAATGAGGAGAGGAGAAGAGAACATCAATCCCTGCCAGCGGAGAAATATCCTGATTTATTATTGCTTTTTATGATACCTATATCTATTATATCTATACCGAGAATCTATTAGCTTTGTGTAGGGGCAGCCCCGCACCTTTGATAAATATCATTCAACCGACGAATGACTATCATCTTAGAAAACGATATCGACGTCATTGTTTCTGCCCTTGAGAAAATCATCTCCTACGCAAGAGGTATTCAGTATATTTTCTTGGCGCTAAGTGTTTGGTGGATATCTTCTATTATCGGACTTCAACGGGGTTGAGTAATCCATATCAATAATCTGAAGAAACGTTCGGAAACTATCATTGCGACCAGTCCAAATACTAAGGAGGTATCTGCGACACCTGGAGATACTCAGGAAGAATCTAGATCTGGTGTTGAGTCACAGCATATCCATCCGGATAGGGTATTTCAGGTGCAGGTAGTGATAACAAGGGTTCCAAATCGCCGGATCGGTTCCGGGTCCGGTTCCGACCCGGAACCGAACCGTTGCAACGGGTCTTACCACATGAAAACCCGGACCGTTGCCATTGGGCCGGTTTTACCACCAAAACACAGCATTACAAGTCCACAATTTTCACTTCAATTAAGTATTTGAGTTCTAATCATATCGTGACATGATCAGTAGGTAAATTGTATAGTTTTAGCCCCTCTTTCACCTCCCGCTCTCAGATTTGCGGTCGGACCAATATTGATCGAGTCGCTATCAAAAACCCGCGAATTTTGCCCGAGAAGTGACGTTTTTTCACAGCGATTCGATGAATATTTGTACAATCGCAAATCTGACAGCGGGAGGTGAAATAGTGGCTAAAACTGCACAATCTGCGTACTGATCATATCGTGATACGATCAGAACTCAAATACTTAATTGGAGCGAAAGTTGCCGGAACCATATTATGGAACCGCGGTCCGGGTACAACCCGGCCAAAAAACGGCGGGTTTATGCCCGGTCCAGAAAACAAACCCGCCAAGACAGAGCGGGTCGGGTTAGTTCGCGGTTCCTAACACAGACCAGCGCCTTCGGGTCAGTTCAAATCTGGACCGAAGCCGGGTAACCCGGAACCGTTGCTAACAACGGGTGCAGGATACGATTAGCGGTTTGAATTCTGATAGTTCAATACGAGATCACGATATTAGTGTCGTCTAGGAGACCTAGCAGTTCATTCAGAAGTCCCGCAAGGAAAGAAAAGCTTTCACTCAGCAGAAGCAGGTTGATTCCTTGGGGAAAACAAGATCAGGAAGGATTTTAGGAAAACCTTTACCAAAGAAGCAGAAACGTTATCTGCAGTCAATTCCCAAGCATTCAGTATCTCCATACTGGATTAATAGAAAATGAGGTCTACAGCCGTACGCACCTTAAGTACTTAACGAAGTATCTTGGTTAGGTGTTGTTACCCCCCTAACAGCGCGCTGGTGCGTCAAGCACAACTTGTGCAGTGCTGCTATCAACGAGCTTTTTAGGAACCCTACAATGGCAACCATCAGCATCTTCACTTCATCCCACACTTTATTCAAAAGGTTGCAGGAAATGTCCCATGCGATGAGCATCGACTCTTGGAAATCCGGCGAAGTTTGTTTCAATCCTTTGGCCCATCCAAACAACCTTCGTGAGGATGATTACACATGTTCATTTTACCACAATCCAGTTGGATGCATGTAGTTCCTCATGCAACAACCTGTGTTCAGGGAACATATGTCGGATGCTCCAGCAAAGGAATTCAATGATGCTGAAGAACATATCTACTCAGAGGTGAAATCAAGTGACTGGTGGTGGAATGAACAGGTACGTTGGTTGAATTTCGTCAAAGCTATGATGATTTTGCCCGCTTCATTAGCTACAGCAGCCACTTAGAGCTACTATTATCCCTTTATTCGGCAGTTCAGACCTGACACATTTGTCAAACTATTCAGGCACATCAGCAAAAAACATTTCCGTTGGGGCAGATTGGCTGCGTCAGAGTGGACGCGCTCCATCAGAGCCGTCAGAGACACCCTGGTGGGGGATTACTCCGCGACCGGCGTGAATACCACGCGTCGCGTTGCACATTGCCCTCCGATCGCAGTTTCGCCGTTTCTTCCTCAGACTCTGCAAGAGCATTCTCAGATGCTCCTGAAAGCACCTGCAGTTATGGAGGTGCATTCAGGACGCTACGAGATTTGACTATTAGGATAGTGAAATTTTGGAGCAACTGAGACTGCTGCGCAGCTCTGCGGGAGACTTGGTGCCGTATTCTCAAAGCAGTGGTTCTTAGGGTTCCATAAGCACAACGCATTTCGTCTATTATATTCGTCTTTGTTACAGTCACAAGATTCGCTACCTCATCATATGGCATGCATTATTTAAATATCTCTGGATAAATACCTACGGTCAATCTGGCCACGACGGAATTCATGAGAAAGAACCGTTCTAGCTCGAGCAGCCTAGGAAGAAAGTGAGAAGATATGATACTACCCGGCCGTGAGAATCCACCCAATTGCGTGGATCCAGATGATATGAAAATGATATGATGTCTATCTACCCCGGGGTCTCCCGAATATGTACTCCCCGTGGCTCACTCCACCTCCGTTACCCCTGTATCTCCGTACACCCGCCATCGCTCATTAACAATGAACTTGGATGCTGGGATCGAGCGAGTTAAGAGATGAACTTGGAGGCCGTGATCGAGCGGATTTGCAGATGCACTTTGAGGCAGTGATCAAGCGAGTTTGGAGATGCACTTTGAGGCCGTGATCATGTGAGGTTGGAGATGCAATTGGAGGCTGTGATTGTGCGAACTTGGAGGGAGGCGCGACGGCAGCTGACACTCTATTCATTGGTTAACTTGTAATTGTGGGAAGGTAGAGAGTTGAGTACAACAACATCCGCCGAGAGATGGGAAACTGGCTGGGAGCGGGAAACTGGCTGGGAGCGGGAGACTGTCGATCTTGGGATGATGCTGTACTTGATGTATGCTGTACCCGGTGTTAAGTCATGATAATGGCATGGAGAGATAGAGAGGGATGACTTAACTTCGTGTTCTTAGGTGATGGTAGAGTTGAGCACAAGAAAGAGAAAGATCAGAGGAGATGGGGGAAATCATCATGAGAAACTGAGACTTAAGAGAATTTTGTGTGCGTGTCAATTTACCATCCCCGATAAGGCAGGGACAAGTCCCGATCCGGCACGTAATGACACCGATACGAGGTCTTCTAAACCCAAACAGGCAAGTCGTACTCCTGATTTCTCATGGCCGCTCGTATTCTCCATATCGTTCTCATCTTCATCCCCCATCTCTCTCTTTCTCGTCCACAACTCTACCATCATCGCAGAACACAAAGTTGATTCATCCCTCTCAATCTCTCCATGCCATGATCAAGAGTTAACACTCAGTACAGCATACACCTAAGATTGTCTGTCGTCCCTTCATTCTCACGATTCCGAGTTGACCCCTGAATGTAGCTTCAGCTTCCGGCGTACCTCCCTACCGATCGACCGCCACCACCTAGTTCTCCATATGAGCTTCAAAGGTAAATTCTCCTTGTCGCATACCCACGGTTGCAAGTTAACCAACTGATGAATTGAGTCCCGGCGCGCCGTCCATCGGCCACCTCCAAGTACTCGTCCAATCTCGCTCAATCACGGCCTCCAAGTGCATCTCCGATCTCGCTCGATGACGGCCTCCAAGTGAATCTCCAAACTGGCTAAATCACCGCGTCCAAGTGTATCTCGAGACTCGCTCGATTACGGCCTGCAAGTTCGCACGATCATGGCCTCCAAGTGCATCTCCGAGTTCACTCAATCTCCGTCTCCAAGTGCATCTCAAACACACTGGATCAAGTATATATTCAAGGAGCGACGGCGGTTGTACGGAGATACAGGGGTAACGGATGTTGACGGTGTGACGGGGAGTATATATTCGGCAGACCGCAGCCAGTCCAGATATAGCGTGTGTAGATGGGTAGCTATATAGTTACATAGATACATAGATGAGAATACAAACTGAATACATGACTGTGATTCGAGGTGGTCCCAGACATGTCACCGGCGCTCCCAGGTTTGTCGCCGGCGCTCCCAGGTGCTCCCAGGCGTTTTGTCGATCGTCAGGCGTTGTGTAAACGGCTTCAGCATAACTGCAGCCCCTGCGAAGAGTGTAACACACGGGTCGTTCTGATGATGCGTATACGTCACCACAAAGTACAGGAGGTACCTATGCATGGCGACCGGTAACGCATAATTCTCCGTCAGAGCATACAAGGTTCCGTCAGAGCTGTCAGAGCCGTCCGGAACACCGGGGTGTGTCAGACGGACATTAGGGTCGTTGCTGATGCAACAAGAAGGAATGGCCTGTATATTTGGATCTCGGAAACATCGACTCGACGATTAGATCAAAGCCTTCAAATCCTGCAAGCATCCTTGTTGCCCTTCGTCCCATTCCTCTGAACTATCACCTTAAATGACATGGAAAAACAACAACGATGAAGGAACAATGAATCTACAACCGAGAGGTTTTAAGGAAAGTCTTCGAGATTACTTTTCGCCCTCTCAAAGTGCTGTTCAACAGTGGAAAGCTTATGCTTTGTGCAGACGGTCCGATGCGGCAATGTTATCCTGTCATCTGTGCATGGATGGCTAACTACTTCGAGACATTCACTTGCATTCAATCAAGCAGCCCCATTGCCCAGTGTGGGAAGCACTGAAATTGTCGTTTGAAGAAGGGAATTGTTCGTCGTGGCGATTGACAGACTATCGGCTATACCTCCAAAAATTGATACTCGCGACTCAGGGAGATGAGTCACAGAGACGGGAAGCAAGACAATATCTGGAAGATCGAGTGGTTGGAACCTCCGAAGGCGTCTTCTGGAATATGAAATGCATCTCTCTGACGACTATTATCTTACCCGATACTCTTCATACCGTCTATCTCGGTATGCTTACGCATTTGATGGACTGGGTAACGTCCTTCCTCGAACTACATTACAGGATCGATAAATTCAACCTGCTCTGGGTAATAATGCCTCCATATCCCGGCTTCGCTTGATTCAACAAGCCATATAGCCAGGTGACACGGTGGAGTGATAAGGAGATGAAATCACTTGGGCGTGTAATTGTTCCAGTTCTCGTGGCGACTCTTTTAAACCCTTCGGCGAGTGAAAAAATTCCCTTCCCAGAAGCCCTGTTGTGGGTCAAGAACTTAGTGTATTTTCACTATATGGCACAGTACCGGTACCATACTGAGGCCACAATCGAGTATATGGAGAACTATCTGGAGGAGTTTCATCATCACTAGGATGTTGTAAGTCGATTCCGTGCCAGTAAATCTACAAAAAAGGTCTTGGGAGCCTTGAAAACGCAGCTTACTTTGGACAAACAGGAGGAACGGGAGAGTGACCCCGGTTGGAACAATCTTTCTGCGGCTGCAAAGCGTCGTCGCGTGGATGAAGATAAAACACTGATTGAGTCAGAAGTTGCACAACATCTGGTCGACGAATCAGATTTCAACTTTGTGAAGATGCATCTGCGGAACCACTTCTCTGACCATATCCGCCAGCTTGGCAACATCTTAAATGTAAGCTCTGAACCCCCAGAAAAAGCGATGATGGATCTTAACCAAGTGTACCGACAATGGAATCGTCATGAGGCCGGCTTCCAGATCTCGCGAATGAAAGCTCGTAAGGAGGTGTTTCAGTATCGAGAGCTGAATCCAAACCCTGCAAAACAACGTCGCGACGATGATACAACTGTAACCAAAGCGCCAATCACCTGAATAATGAAAAACCCGCAACCAGAAATCACGACCCTTGATGACTCGGCCGAGTGGTGTGCAATGCCAAAAGGGGAGCTACAGAATCATATTGCTTGGTTTTTCAAGAGATTTGCCGCCTTCACAGACTACATCGATCACGATCAGTATTTCAGTCGTCTCAAGGTTGCAAAATACATGTGGTACAACGCAGTAGCAATTCCGGTGACATCTTTTCAATGCGATGAACAAGCAGTTCATATGGTTCGTTGCACTGGGTCCACAAGGTGGAGAAAGCATAAGCCACCAAGAAATGATAAAGCGCTTCTCTGGATGGGGACGAGTCTGGATAGCCACTTTATGGCGACTGCGGGATGCATTCCCACACGGTTGAAGTGTCTTTTCGTCGTCGAGGATGCTGAATCGAGCGTTAAACGGCTTCTTGCCTTGGTTCAGACGTTTGAAACGGGGCCGATACGTCAGACTGCTGGTACAATGATTGTCGAGAAGAGGCATCAACCTCCGATGCAACCCTTACAGGATGGAAGCTACTATCGTAAGCCTCTTTCGGCATCAGAACCACTTATTTCGTCCCCATAAGCGCGATCCTAGGAGCTGTACACCGTCTTCCGCTGACGCCACAGCCAGATAGCTCGCGGTGGTACTTGATCAACACGATTGACTTAAATGCTTTCAATTTGTTTTACATGTAGATTATTCGACTCGATGCTTGAAGTAATTCTTCCAGCGATATATTGAAATCTGATGTGTTTCCTCTGGGTGTCTTAGTTTTTGTAATGGGAGTTGTGCAAGCTTGTATATAATCGATGTCTCAAGGGATTGAATAGTTAAGAATATTCTTGAAATCAATGGAACAGTTCAAAAAACCGTCGAAACGATTAAAATTGAGATGACCAACCACAAAGAAGCAAGTGGAATAAATTAGCTTTTATGACTAATCACGTTTTGAGATGGCGCGACAACACGATCACATCATTGAATGCTTCGAAGCATGGTTGAAGATTGCCAATAAGTCGCCCGGATTGTTTGTGGAGAATGTGGAGAAGGATCGGTGCTTGGGGTCCAATTTTGGAAACCAATTTCACTTTTTGCTGATGCACCAAGTCTTGGGCAGCCCATCAGTGTGATGAGCAATTTGGAGAGAATAAAAGCATAGACATTGGCAAGAGTCAAAGACTTTGAAAAGAGGGCCACGCTAGAATCAATAAGGTGTCAGCCATGAAACCAGGTCAAGCAATGGTAATTGAGAAAGTATGTATTTCATGATATTTTGAAAGTCCTGAAATTGACCTTCGTGTGGCTGAGAATGCTTGCTGTACTGATCACTCTGACACCTTGTCGTTGAAACGAGGTGATTGACTGTCAGAAAGCCAAAGTTTGCATTGGGGTACTACTGATTATCGATGTGAAGACATGTTGGAACTCAACACTGAAGTTGCTCGACTGCACATACTGATTATGGGAATTCACACATGACTGGCTCCGACATCCAAAATACACTAATTACCGGCCACCTTTCACAACTCAGGATGAATGGACCATTGAGACGTATGTGATGGAAGTATTGAGGCCATTTCGTTATTGGACCATGTTGATGTTGACATAGCATCCAGTCACATTGCGTCACGTTGTCTCAGTGTACAATGACATGTTCAATCATATGGACGGCGTGATACAAGCTGTGGCTAAGAAGAAGACTCTATTGGAGGAAGACTTGTTCTTCACTTTGAAGTTAGCTTAACAAAAACCGTCCAAAGACTACGCAGAAGTGACTCCAACAAAGGGCATGCTTCTGATTTCTGCACATATTCTCGATCCATTTCGGAAGTTGCGATCATTTAGAAGGTGGCAGAAGGGACTGGATATCAATGCTGAGGACAAGGCATCCTATACTACCCAATACCAAGATGACTTTCTGAAGGATGTGGAGAATCAAGACTGTGCCACACATCAACGTGTGCCGATTATTCAGTACGAAAGCTTACCAAGCAGCAATCTCATCCTGTCAGCAACAGCTTCAGGATGCTGTCAATTATCCTTTGATCCATATGATTCGTCAAGCGATGATGAAGAATACAGAACGCCTAACAATGTGGCTGAGATCACAAACGGACAAAGGAATTGCGCAGCACGTCTATTGACCGCCGCCGGGCTCTCTTTGAATTTGCCCCCGGAAGCACCAAAGAACTGCGGGCAACTCAATCCAAACCTCAATGATTACCACTCCGACCCAATGGATATTACCAGTATATTGTGGGTACAGGACATAACTAGTGTTAGCTACGGTTCCGGGATACCTGGCTGCGGTCCAGGTTTGGAACCAAAACTGATGGTCGGGTCCGGGTTGTTACCCGGAAAACCACACAACCCAGCGGGTTCAGGGACGGGTTCGAACCAGACCGCGGATCCACTCTGCTGTTCCTAGAACTTTGGCTCCAATTGAGTATTTGAATTCTCATTGTATCGCAATACGATCTATAAGTGAAATGTGCAGATTGATGACCTGTTTCATCTCCCATTCTCAGATTTGCGATCGGATCAGTATTAGTTCAGTTGCATTGAAATTAAGCCGAATATCACCCCAAAATGACTGGGTTTCCATCGGGACTCAACGACTATTAATCCGATTGCAAATCGGGGAATGGGAGATGAAAGAGGGCATCAAACTGCATATTTCACGTATAGATTGTGTCGCGATACAATGAGCACTCCAATACTTATTTGGAGCAAGAAATAATGACTTTTGAGGAGGGGGTTTTGTGTGGGAACCCATTGCAACAGTCCGGTTCTAGGTCGGAACTGGAACAAGAACCCAACCGGGAATTTCGACCTGTCGCTAACACTAGACATAACCAATTGGTCACATCAACAAGTGGAAACGCACTCCAAGTAGGCCGATCCTTCCAATGTTCCGCGTGACATATTCTCTATCATCCCACATGGTGTCTGAATGGAGGCTAGTCCTTCCCATGGCAAAAATGATATCGGCTGAACGCAGTCAAAAACAACAGGCGAGACACTTCGCCGAGAGATTGTTGCAAGGCCATTTGCTCGAGCCACTAATGGAAATTTAGTCAGGGGCTGACCCAGACATAAGATACAACGAATGCAGAAAACCACTCGGAAATGCAGAAAGAGGGGCAAGAATGGACATTGCGCAGAATGGGCAAGGTTCACGAGTTTTTGGCGATGTGGCAGGGCAGGCAAAACCTACGTGCTACCCAGAAGCAATCTCACACTCAATACAGGCAGATGACCAACGTTGGATACGTTTCAGACCCAGAAGAGATTGTCAAAGCATCGTGGTCAGTCTTTCAACATCATGGTGCGGCTGCATTCAAATTGTCAGAAAGATCTCATTTGGCACCACCTGTGTTTGCAAAGGACCTCACTGGAGGACAAACTCAAATCATGAAAGTTCCCCGAATCCAAAGAATAAACCGTAATCTAGTTGAAAGTGATGAGAATAGCGGAGCTGCAAGCATTTCAAACAATGAAGATCGGCTTACCTCCGGTGGCGACTTGGATAATCCAAATGTCAGCGAAGATCATTGCGCGGCAGACGGTGAATCTGATATAGAGCAAACAACAGCATCGAGGATCCGGAATGCCCAGAACATCAGGTTGTGTGCACCGCGCCAAATGTTCCTTGAATGATTCGGCCTAAATCGATGTCAAAGAGACAATCTGAAAGGATGTTGATGACGGTCAATGCCATCGAAACAAGGAGGAATTAAGGAGTGAGGAACAAGTAGGACTGATTGCGTCAATGTTGCTCCAGCTTCTTGTTTGTACCTTGATGGGGATTTTTAGTTAGAGATTTATCATAGCCGAATGGTGAACAGTAGCTTGTGAATACCGGTTGATGAACTGATGTATAGCAGGCGCAATGAAGCATTTGACAAGATACATAATTTTCAGTCGTGTGGGAGCGAACAGTGCAAGAATTTTACTGTGCTCGGCTTTGCCACAGGGCCAAGTCTCAATCTGTGGGAAAGACTACCAAGAAGTTCAAATCATGATGAAAACTATTATCGCTGGCGGCAGATGGTGAGAGCACAGTACATCAACATGATCGTCAACGGAGCATCATCGATCTGTGGTTTTGTAAGTACTGTAATTACACAGTGATTTGGTTGCTGTTATGCATAACCGATGTATTGGCAGTTTTTATTGGCAGAAGAGACAGCAAGATGGGCACTGCCAAAATCCTAGCATGAGTTTCAACGGAGAATGAACGATTTTCAGCTTAGCATCTTGGATAATTCATATTCCGATTGGGTGCAGACATTCTTTCATCAGAAATTGGCTGCCTTTATGGGGAGAAACTGCAGCGGCATGCGCGCTGCCGGATCCTGAGAATGAGCGTCAATGGAGCGTCGACAATGTTTAGCTTCGCATCTTGGGTATTTCATGTGCCGATCGGTTGCTAACATCCATTCATCCAATATTGGCAGCCTTAGTGGCAGACACACCAGCAGCATGCTCGCTGCCCCATTCTGAAAATGAGCGTCAATGGAGTGTAAACAGTTTTAGTTGTTGCATATTTGGTATTCAAGGCATCGCGCTGATGTTCGAGTTCATAACTGAATTATTGAGCACCCTGCTATGCAAAAATACACTTTATCTAATGTATAACACCGATTCCAAATTGATCGATATTGCAAGCTTCAAAGCATTGAAAAACATATTCTTGGTTGGTGAAAACATGATTTTGATAAGATACTATTCACCTACTCCAAAAACAAGAGCATTAATTGAATCTATGGATGGACCCCCTGACAACCTGCCCATTTAAGACGGGTTGGGAGTTTACCATCGAACCATACCCAAGTTCACAGTTTAGCTTTATCGACAACCTGGACCGTGGATTTGGCAACGGTTCAGTTTGGACCTGGACCTGGACCTGAAGTGATGGTCCAGAACCTTTGCTAACACTAACCAGCACCCTTGGCAACATTTGCCACAGGAAATACACACCAACAGTGGATACAATTAACACCCAATTGCCGTCAAGAAATAGAGTTGGTTTGGATGTAGACAGGTGGACACCAATGAACGAATTAGCCATAGTGTCGGTCATAGCTTACTATATTGAACACACTTGCGCATAGTGTGAAGTACAATTTGCATTTATTGAGGTTGATAGTCAATTCTTATCCTATTTGGAAAACTAGGTAAGCATGACTGATCAAGGCTGAGCATACTAGCGCATGAGAAGCCGTATATTCGTAGGAAGTTCTGGATCGATTTGAGCTTACCGACGGCCATTAACTTTGAATGATGAATAGTTATGCTTCCCGAAATCATTGCATCACTCGTGAAGTACAATCAACCATTGAGCTCTCCAGATTCATGTTGCCTGCATTAAGATACCACATATTATGCATTGTGCATGTCACTCAGCTTGCTTGAGGTGCATTCACGAGCCGTCTGGGTGTAAAAACCTTCACCAAGTCATGGGAAGCCCATCAGCTCGATCTGCAATTTGGAGAGGAAGAAATCCTTGATATTTGGAAGAGTCAACGACTTTGTAAAGAGGGCAATGTTGGAATCAACAAGATGACGGCCATGAGACCAGGTTTAGCAAAGATATTGAAGAAAACAGGTATTTTAATTAATTTTGAAAGTCTTGAAACTAACCATCATATAGTAGTAAATGCTTGGTGTATTGATTACACTAACACCTGGTTGTCGAAAGAAGTTCATTGACTGTCAACAAGCCAAGCTCCGCATTCTGGGACTCCATATTGTGGATGTGAAGACACAGTGGAATTGAACAGTGGAGATGCTTGAGCGAGCCTACCGATCAGGGGAATTCACGCTCGAGTGGCTCAAAAACCCTTAATTCAGTGATAAACAGCCACTATTTACAACATAGAATGAATGGATCATCATCAAGTATGGGACAGCAGTTTTAAGACCGTTCGTGTACTGGTCCCTGTGAATGTGAACAAGGCATATGGTTACTCCGCGTCCTGACATCCATGTGTACAATGACAAGTTCGATGATATGGAAGGTGTTATCCGAGCTTTAGCTATGCCACAGACTCAATGGATGGAAAACCTATACAACGCCATGAAGTTTGTGTGACATAAGCTGTCCAAATATTATGCTGAAGTTACTCCAATGACAGGTATGCTTCACATTGTAGCAGATGTGCTTGATCCTTTCAGGAACTTGCAATTGTTTAGAATGTGGAACAAGGGAATGAATACAAATCCTGAGGATCAGAGTTGCAGTACTATCCAATACCAGGAGGCGTTTCTGAAAGACGTGGAGAATGAATACTGCACTAACTATAGACGTTTGCCCATCATCAACCCCACGAGCATACTGAGCAACAATCCCTTCTCCTCAGCAAAGGCTTCTCAATCTGGACAGTCTTCATATGATCTGCGTGATACGTCCGGGGTCAATGTAGAATGGTTGGTGCCTAAGTGGGTGGCTGAACCAACCCTGGACGAAGCAATTGTGCAGCACTCTACTTGACAGCCTCACAGCTCTATTTGAATTCACCACTTTAAGTGCCTCAGAACAGGGGGCAACTTGATCCGAATAATATTTGTTATCACACAGACCCAATTGAGATTAGCAGTATATTGGGCATACCGGATATTCCTGACTGGTGGCGCCAACAAGCTAAAACACAGTCAATGTACACCCATCACTCTAGTGGGAGCAAAGGTTCCAAATTGCAAGTTTAGTTCCAGTTCCGGTTCCACCTGGAACCGGACCGTTGCACCAGGTCTTGCCACACAATACACCCAGACCATTGCAAATCGGCCGGATTTACCACCAATAACGAAGCCTTTCGAGTTCACAATGTTGCCTGCAAGTCAGTATCTCAGTTCTGATGGTATCGTGACATGACGAATATGTAGATTGTGCAGTGTTAGGCGCTCATTTATGTCCCACTGACCGATGTGCAATCGGACCAACGTTCATTGAGTCGCAATCGATAACCCCCAAATATGGCTTGAAATCTAGCATTATCCCACCGGGATTCTATGAATAATGGTCTAATCGCAATTCAAACAGTGGGATGTGGAACAGCTTCAAAATTTGCACAATCTACATACTGATCATGTTACGATACAATCAAAAGTCAGACACTGAATACCACGCAAAGTGGCTGGAACTGTGAAATGGAATCATGGTCCGGTTTCAACCAGGCCAAAATACCCCAGGTGTATCTCCAGGCCAGTTAACAACCGCGAGCGAATTACAGGCCTGTTCGGGGGGCTTGCCAGTTCGTGACCCGCACTGGGGCCTTCAGTTCAGTTCCAACCCGGACCGACGATGGGATACCCAGAACAGTTGCTCACAGCAAATCGCTCTAATGAGTCATGGATTGTATTTTCTATCATACTACATGCTGTCGGAGTGGAGGCCAGTTTTTCCCTTCGGTGAGATATTATCGACTGGATACAGTTGAACCCACAGGTGAGACACTTCCCAAAACTGGTCTCGTAAGGGTGTTTGCTCGAGGCAATGATGGATAACGTTTGTCAGTGACCAGACATTAAATACGACAAATACTGAAAACAAGTTGCAAATGAAGCGAGAGGCGGAGGAATGAACATTGCACAGAATGGCAAAGGTCCACCACTTGTTGGCAATGTAGCAGGGCGGCCACCACCCACATACTGCACAGATGGAATCTCGCTCTGGAAACAAGGCAATGTGATTTGTAGGATACATTTCAGATAATGAGGAGATCGGCAATGTGTCTGGGTGACACTTTCAACATGATGGTATGGCTTCATGTACATTGGTGGAAACATCACATTTGCCACCAGCTTTGTCTGCAAATCACCTCCTGGAAAACCAACTGGAGTATCGAATGCCCACTGAATTGAAAGAATCGACCACCATCCAGCTACAACAGATGATGTGAGTCCACCTGAAACCATTTCCCACACCGATAATTGGTTTCACTGGAATGGCGACTTGGATAATCCAAATATCAGAGAGGATGCCAGGGAGGCAGACAATGAATCCAACAAGGACCTTGAGAATGCCGTTAGGTATCCGGACCTTTCAGGGCATAGGGGTGTGAGAGTCGCACAGAAGCTTTTATTGATTGATTTGCGCAACACTGATGTCAGAGAAAATCACAGAAAAAGATTTGATACCGGTCAATCCACTGGAAACGAGGAGAAATTAAGTGGTGCAAGAATACTTAGGACAGAATACGTCAATGTGTTTTCACCAGGTTGTTTATTTTGTTTGACCAGGAGTTTCATCTAGAGAGATATTCAGGTACAATATTGAGCGGTCACATCAGAATGTTGGTTAATAAACAGAAGTATAGCGGGCAAAATAAATCATTTGGCAAAATGTATAAATTTTAATAGCATGAAAGTGACCAGTGCAAAAATATTACTGGGCTCAGCTTTGCCAAAGGGCCAAGTCTCCAACAGTCAGAAAGGCAACCAATAAGTTCAAATAATTATCAATGCAAATATCCATGGCAGCAGATTTTGAATCAACAATGAATTAACATGAGTGTCAACAGAGCATCTACAATTTTTGTTGTTGTATGTAACGTAATTGAAAAGTGATTAGGTTGCTCTTATGCATATCCGAAGTATTGCCAGCCTTTATAGGCAAAAGACAAAGCAACACATTCACTGCCGCATCGTTGAAATGAGGGTCAACACAGCATCAATGATCATTGGCTTTGCTTCTATGGTGACCTAAGTGGCGATTGGTTGCAAACACCCATACCTGCAGCACTGGCTACCTTCAGAGGCAAAAACAATAGCAAAACACTCCCTGCCCCATCTTGGCAATGAGCATCAACGAAGCGTCAACAATTTTTGTTGTTGCACTGTGGGTAATATGCAAGCTGCATTGAGGCAATGATTTGTATACAAAGTAATGGCAGCCTTTTCAGCCAAATCTATCAATTACATAAACGTTAACCCATCATGAAAATGAGGTTCAACACAGTGTCAAGAATTTTTGGTCTTGCATAGTGGGTAATCAAGGCATTGCGCACATACTTGGGTTCATAACGGAACTATTGACTTCATCTATTGGCAAAAGTACAACAAGTGAAAGAACAAACACAGATTCAGAAATAATCGATATTGCTAACTCCGAAACATGCAAAAAGGAATTTTTGTATGTTGAATACGTGATTTTGATAATATATTAGTATCAAACAGCAAAAATAAGAGCATTATATTTATCTACAGATGGACCCGCCAGGCAACCCACTGACAACCTGCCCAATTCCAACACATTGGGAGATTTCCAGTGAACCGTACCCCAATTGATGGTTCGGCTGAAATGATACCCTAGACCACCAATCCGGCAATGGTTCGGTTTCTAGCAGGACCCGGACCCAAATTTATGGTCCGCAACTCTTTGTATCACTAACAGTGACTGGAATGAGATATCTGAGTTCAAATACCCTACGAAAGGTGAGTTTCTTGACTGTTAGGATGTCTGGAGGAGCAGCGGTGTTCAAATTTGGGACATGAGTAGTCAGTCAGTGGGGATCACAGTCTCCGGCTGAGGTGAGAGGTGCTCTTGCTGTGTCTTTCTTCATTTTCCACCACTCTGTTATACCTTTCTTGTCGACACAATCAACTTTCAACTGGCCTCCAAGCCCCTACTGATAACAAATGCACTTATCATTTCTTCCTCTATTTCCTTCCTCTGGAGTGCATTTTCATTTCCTGCATGCACATAATCAGCAACAACTCTAGTTTCTGTCAGAAACACCCGGGTGTTCCAGATGGCTCTGACGGCTCTGACAGAAGTTCGTACCCTCTGACGGAGAATCACATGCTGCCCGTCGCCCAGGCGACAGTTCACGTGGCATACATACTCCTTTACATTTTGGTGACGTTAACGCACCATCAGAAGGACACGTGTGTTACACACTTCGCAGGGGCTGCAGTTATGCTGAAGCCGTTTACACAACGCGTGGCGATGGTAAATCAAAGGTACTAATCATTCAACGATTTTCAAAACTTATGCATTCAGTTTGTATTCTCATCTATGTATCTATGTATCTATATAGCTACCTATCTACACTGGGTATATCTGGACTGGCAGCACACGGTGATTGTCAGCAATTTGAGGTGCGCCTGAAGATGACGACGGATATGTACTCCCCGTCGCTCAGTCCACCTCCATTACCCCAGTATCTCCGTAAACCCGCAGTTGCTCATTAACGATGTACTTGGATGCCGTGATCAAGCAAGTTGAGAGACGCACTTCGAGGCCGAGATCAAGTGAACTCAGAGATACACTCCGAGGCCATGATCCAGCGAGTTTGGAGACGCACTTTGAGGCCGTGATCGAGCAAGGTTGGAGATGCAATTGGAGACCAACATTGAGTGAACTCAGAGATGCACTGGGAGGCCGTGATCGAGCAAGTTGGGAGATGCAATTGGAGACCGAGATTGAGTGAACTCAGAGATGCACTGGGAGGCCTTGATCGAGCGAGTTTGGACATGCACTTGGAGGCCGAGATCGAGTGAACACAGAGATGAACTCCGAGCTGTGATCGATCGAGTTTAGAGATGCACTTGCAGCAGGCTATGATCGATGGAGAGTAGATGAGTACTTGGAGGTAGTCAATTGAGAGGCGGTCGATGGGAGGCGCGCCAGGTACTGAGACTCTATTCCTCGTTTGGTTAACTCGAAACTGTGGGAATGGGCTCTTACGAAATTGTGAGAATGAACGGACAACGGACAATCTTAGGTGTATGCTGTACTCGGTGTATACTGCACTCGGCGTATGCTGCACTCGGCGTATGCTACACTCGGCGTATGCTGCACTCGGTGTTCACTCAAGATGATGGCATGGAGACATAGACAGGGATGACTTAACTTTATGTTCTGGCAATGATGGTAGAGTTGTGGACAAGAAAGCGAGAGATGGGGGATAAAGATGAGAACGATATGGAGAATACGAGCGGACCTGAGAAATCAGGGGTACGACTTCCTGATTCGGTTTAGATGACCTTGGATCAGTGTTATTACCCGCCGGATCGGGACACGTACCGGCCGTATCGTGGATGGTAATTTGACTCGCACCAGAAATTTTCTTATGTCCCAGTTTCTCATGATGATTTCCCCCATCTCCTCTGATCTCTCTCTTTCTTGTGCTCAACTCTACCATCATCTAGGAAGGCAAAGTGAAGTCATCCCTCCCTATCTCTTCATGCCATGATCATGACTTAACACTGAGTACAGCATACATCAAGTACAGCATCATCGCAAGATCGACAGTCTCCCGCTCCCAGCCAGTTTCCCGCTCCCAGCCAGAGTCTCAGCTGCCGTCACGCCTCCCCCCAAATCGACCGCTTCCAAGTACTCCTCCAATCTCACTCGATCATAGCCTGCAAGTGCATCTCCAAACTCGCTCATTCACGGCCTCTCAGTGCATCTCAGAGTTCACTCAATCTCGGTCTCCAATTGCATCTCCAACCTCGCTCGATCACGGTCCCAAAGTGCATCTCCAAACTCGCTACATCGTGGCCTCCCAGTGCATCTCCAAACTCGCTCTATCACGGCCTCCAAATGCATCTCTTAGTTCACTCGATCTCGGCCTCCAAGTGCATCTTCAAACTCGCACGATCACCACCTCGGAGTGTATCTTTGAGTTCACTCAATCACGGCCTCCAAGTGCATCTCTCAACTGGCTCGATCTCGGCCTCCAAGTACATCGTTACTGACCGACGGCAGGTGTACGGAGATACATGGGCAACAGAGGTGGACTGAGCGACGGGGAGTACATATTCGGGAGACCCCGGGGTAGTTAGACATCATCTCATTTTCATCTCATCTGGATCCACGTAATTGCGTGGATTCTCACGGCCAGGTAGTATCATATCTTCTCACTTTCTTCCCAGGCTCCTCGAGCTAGAACCGTTCTTTCTCACTAATTCCGTTTGTGCTCTCAATGGTCGTCTCCAGATGCTCCTCCGATTATGCTCGACTACCATCTTTTGCCAGATTGACCGTATGTATACATACAGAGATACTTAAATAATTGATGCCATATTATGAGGTAGCGAATCTTGTGACTGTAACAAAGACAAATATGATAGACAAACTGCCTTGTGCTATGGTCACAGTTGGCCACAACGCCACAGTGTTCGTTTACAATAGAATACCGACAGAGCGAGAAGAAATTGTGAATCTGCAATCCGAGGGTGATATGCAACGCGATGCATTGTATTGGCGCCGGGCGCGGAGTAATCTGCCACCGGGGTGTCTCTGACGGCTCTGACGGAGCGCGTCCACTCTGACGCAGCCATTCCGCCCGGACGGAATTGATTTTTGCTGATGATGTGCTATGGCGGTCAATTTGCAATAGGTACACTTACTCTACTGTCAATATCTATGACTTATCTGTACTTTCACCGCTGAATCTGAGTCCACCTTATCGACAGCATTCTTGGCCTTTGTCTCCGCCACAATAGTCACCAGGATGGGTAAGAAGGGCAGCCGCAGGTGGAGAGTGTTGAGGAAGTCATCATGATATCATTGAGATGGCTCATGATAATGTTGAGATTTAGTACTATTTTTGCAGCTGTTGCAACATTGACGAGGTTTAGGGTTCTTGAAGCTCGTTCAAGATCATGAAAGAGATTGTAGGAAAGATGGTGAGAATTTAGATGGTAGGGATGACTGGGCTCATAACCTGTTGAAATACCGATTGCTAGAAGCTTAATTGTACGTTCTAAATGAACCCCAAGGCCATATATATACGGTAAGAACACGTACATACTCATCTACATGTAGAGACGGCTGAACTCTCTCAGCCCGTATTAGAGTCAGCCCAGTCAGCCGGTATTAGAGCAAGCCAAGTCAGCCCGTATGAGAACTGAGATCTATTAATGCAACAACACAATCTTCCTTGCCCTCACTGCCTATCAGGCTTGATAGCAAGCACACCCCCCTCTCCCTCTGCCAAAAGGTGCCAGGAATGCATTCCCCACTTTGGATGGAGAGTAGAGTAGCCTGTTTCTTTGCAGGTGGAAAAGAAGTCAGGGTAGTAGTGGAGAAGGCATGAAAACCACCATAAAGTGTGAGGACTGCAATGAGGCTTTGTGTTTCACACCCAAATGAAATTGTTTTTATGAATTTCACCATATGTAGAGTATTTTTTATTCATTCTGGGGGCATTTGGCTGGATTGTGGTTGTGTGATGTGTATTTTAAAAGCGGGCCCGTCTATGGGCCCAAACCCGGTTACCGGCAAAGGGATAGGCTGCGCTACACGCCCACGCGCGCACGCGCAGCTCTTAACAAGCTTCCCGCGGACCCCTGCGCGACGCGCAGTCTATGGTCATCTATAGTCAATTCATAGACAGTGCGCGTGGGCCTATGGAACTATATACGGCTGGCGGCTAGCCGGTCGATAGAGATGGACCTCTGCCTGTCTTTACTGCCGGCAGGCTCCGCTGGTATACCGGTACTGTACACAATATGGATATTATTACTGAGAGCGCGCTTGAGAGCCCGGTGGCGCTTGAGAGCCTGGTTGAGAGCCTGGTTGAGAGAGCAGCACTTGAGAGAGCCGCGCTTTGGGAGGAGTAAAGTTTTCCACGGGAAGCTATAGGCCGATGGAAAACTCTGAGTTTGTGGAAGCTTTGGCTAATAGATGGCTCTAAGTCTGTAAATGCTTTGGCGTTGACGCTGACGTAGCCAACCTACTTGTCTAAGTGCTTCCGGTACCATCACCATAACCATAACAATCACAATCACAATCACCATCACCATCAGCCTGGACCGAATGCGCACACATACGCCCAAAATCAATGGGAAGCGGGTTGCAGATTCCGCTGGAAAATCTGAGTCGGAGATCTGCTTTCCCCAAGATTCAATTGTCTACCTTTCCTACAGAATCTAAGGCTGCAATTGTCAACTACATGGCCGTGAGACATCGTGAGACATTATTGCAGTGGGCGTGGTATAGCTAAGGCTCAGACTATGACATCAACCGACGTCATGATTTCGGCCATCATACTCTGCCCGCCACTCGCCACCCACCACCCACCGCCCTGCGCCTGGCGCCTGCTACTAAACGAGTCTCTGCATCCAAGCGCGAAAGGCCTCGGATTTTGCGGCCGGGCCGCTTAGGAACACTGGGTTGGAAGTGCAATCGGAAATGTACTTGAGAGCATCTTGCGATCGTACTTGGGAGCATACAGCCAAGCAGGCTGGGAGTGTGCAATCGAGTGCAATCGGGAGTGTACTTCGGAGCGTACAGTCAAGTGAACTTTGTTGACTAAGGGATTTAGCCCGCAGGCTATTTGAGACTAAGGCATGCACGAGATTTAGCGGGCTTGGTACGGAGACTATTTCCCCGCTAACCTCGGGCTTGGTGCGGAGACTATTTCTCCGCCAAC
>Ga0307515_10004941_pt1 | contig 27236 bp, 27 predicted proteins | sample 17_EM_MG_FD_194513 | JGI IMG/M metagenome (GOLD analysis project Ga0307515, IMG submission 194513) | Populus trichocarpa ectomycorrhiza microbial communities from riparian zone in the Pacific Northwest, United States - 17_EM | ecosystem: Host-associated > Plants > Roots > Unclassified | place... | reverse complement strand
CCTGGGGTTAATATTTTTAAGTAAAACAAAACAATCAGCGAGAAGTGCTTGGGGTCGCAGGCAGGGGTGTGTTTTTCCGCGTTTCATTGCAGGTGCATAAACACACCTCTCCGCCCTCTTGAAAGAGGAATCGCACATTTCCACCGCTTTTTTTAGGGGGAATCTGCAAATTTTGTGTCTCTACAAGAATATCGGTTTGCAACGATGTCATACCCATTTTTTTCAGGTTTTACCTGATGGGTACTCGCAATGACGAATTTTTATACTGATAATCAATAACTTATAATGGCGTTCGTTTGGCCATTAATTCAATTTACGTCATGACGATTTTTCCTGCTTAGCTGCTGGTCCCTTGACATAGCTTGCCCGCGGCATTAAAAACCATTACCCCCGACCGATTTAAAAGTTATTTAGGGCTTTTTATATTTAACTTTTAACTTAGCGGGCAAAAGCAACAAACTACTATGTCGGCATTATATCCTTTAAAGTTTAAAACCATATATAAAGATAAAATATGGGGCGGTCAAAAAATCAAAACCTACCTGCATAAAGACTACGGCGATTTGCCAAACTGTGGCGAAACCTGGGAACTATCGGGCGTAAAATCGGATGTATCCGTGGTAAATGGCGGCACGCTGGATGGCGAATCGCTTGCTGATTTACTGGAGCAATATAAAGACGAGTTGGTTGGTAAAAAGGTTTATGCGCATTTTGGCAATATTTTCCCTTTGCTGATTAAATTTATTGATGCTAATGACGATTTATCCGTACAGGTACATCCTGATGATAAACTGGCAAAGGAACGTCATAACTCATTCGGCAAAACCGAAATGTGGTATGTAATTGAAGCCGACCCAGGCTCGACGCTGATAGCCGGTTTTAACCAGGATATGACGGAGCAGAAATATGTAGACGCATTAAACAGCGGCCATATCATGGATATTTTGAATAAAGAGGATGTTACTGCCGGCGATGTGTTCTTTTTGCCGGCCGGCCGCGTGCATACCATAGGCAAGGGTTTGTTGATTGCCGAAATTCAGCAAACATCCGATATCACGTACCGTATTTATGATTTTGACAGGGTAGACGATAAAGGCAATAAACGCGAGCTGCATACCCAGGAAGCATTGGCTGCCATTGATTACAAACACTACCCTGAATATAAAACCATATACCAGCCACAAAAAGACGAAACAGTTCATTTGGTAACCTGCCCTTACTTTACTACCAACATACTTGATTTTGATAAAAGCACCGCGAAAGATTATTCGGCACTCGATTCGTTTGTAGTACATGTTTGTGTTGAAGGAGCTTATAACGTAACCTACAACGGCGAAACTTACCCGGTAAAAATGGGCGAGTGCATCCTGCTGCCAAAAAGCATCGATACAATTGAACTGGAGACCACCGGTGGCTTTAAAATATTAGAAAGTTATATCGAATAACATTATCTTTATTCGATATAACCTAAATCATGAAAAAGATATTTTTATTTGGCGCAATAGTATTGCTTGCTTTTAATAGTTGCAAAAAAGACAAGTCCGAAACAGATACTACTGTTAAGATTGATGTAACAGGTACATTTGCACTTTCATCTATAGTTAATACTAACCTTACAGGCTCCGCATCTGAGACTTTTACCAGCTTACTTACACCTTGCCTTGCCAATAACAAATCAACGTTTAACAGCGATGGTACGTCAAGTTCGGCATACAATGGCACAGATAGTTGTTATGTTAAAAAATTGGCATTTTCATCTTTGATCATCGGGATTAAAGGTCAATCTACAACAAGCACATGGTCGCAAAAAGGAAACCTGATAAAGTTAAATGTATTAACGCCGTATACAGCTACTTCCTACGGGCAAGTAAGTAATGTAGGAGGCAGTATTCAAATAGTATTTAAAGATACTATAAAATCAATCGGGAGTGTAGCAATATCAACTTATATAAAACAATAAGCGATATTTAAAAACGGAACTAAATGGTTCCATTTTTAAATATCCGATTGTCAATTCCGTGTTGTATATTGGCAAATATGCTGTTTAGCTGATACTCGTTTATAGGCTTAAAAATATAATCTGCTACATCGGTAATTTTTTTTGCCCGGTAAATATCATTCAGGTCGATAGACGAACTGAGCATGTATATCGTGATTTTTTTACCCAATTGGGATTTTATTTCCGCAAATTCCCGTATAAAATCCCAGCCATCCATGTTAGGCATATTAATGTCCAGGAATATTACATCAGGTAAATTGTGGCTGTTATGCGGGTTTGTTAACCAGGTAATGGCCTGGCTTCCGTCCCTGAAATTAATTACCCGGCTGTTGAGCCCCCTTAAATTGATCAGTTTTTTAAATCCGAAAGTATAAACCTGGTCATCATCAATTAAGCACACCCCCACGGGATCCTTCTCTGCTGTCATCTGCTATTGGTATTATTTATACCAGCCTAATAGTAAATTTTGTGCCAATGTTTACAGTGCTGTCTACTTTTATAGTGCCGCCCAATGCCTCTATCTGGTTGCGGGTTATAAATAGCCCAATGCCTTTTGCATCGGGGTTTTGATGAAAGGTTTTGTACATGCCAAACATCTTGTCGCCATACCGCTCCATATCAATGCCAATACCATTGTCTTCAAAAAAGAGGTAAATATGGTTCCGTTCTTTTATAGTATGGCATTTTATAACCGGCTTTCGCTCCAGCGAACTGTATTTAAGCGCATTGGTGAGCAGGTTTTGCAAAATACTCTCCATATAGGCCGGGATGTAATGTATTTGCGGGCACCTGCTAAAATCATACGTTATGGTGGCTTCAAGCGTGTCGATATTGCTTTTTAATGCCGATATGATATTTTTAAATACGGTCTCAAAATCAACTACTGTCCGCTCATTGGTAATTTCGGTTTGAATTTGAACTATTTCATTTAGATGTTCAATGGTTGCACTTAAGCTATCGCTGATAGATTTAATGTGCGATAAAATTTCGGCCTTGTCATCAGGAAGTTCGGTTTCATCATGCAGTTTTACCATGAACTGTAAATTGCCGGCATGCGACCGAAGGTTATGCGATACAATGTAAGCGAAATTTTGGAGGCGCCGGTTTTGATCTGTCAATAAATTTAATGACGATTCCAGCGCCAGGTTTTTCCGTTTTTTATTATCAATATCCTGTATAATCCCCCGTATGGTAATACATTTGCCAAAATCGTTAATAATGGGTATCCCTTTGGCCCTTACCCATATTACATTATTTTTTGCCGATCGGAAGAGCAATTCCAGGTCATAGGGCTGGCAATATTCAATAGCATTGTCAATGGCGTTTTTAATTACTGGTCGATGCGGCGGCTCAAAAAAACTGATAACCTCGTCAAGCGAAAGCCTAACCTGGTTTTGCAGCTCGTAAATATCATAAAATTGCTTTGATAGCGATAGGCCCATGGTAAGGGCATTCAACTCCCAGCTGCCCAATTTGGCAATTTTAAGGGCCTCGCTATAAAATAAATCATTGTGCGCGGCCTGTATCTGGGCCTGTTTATACTGGTTAATATTAATGATCGATCCGTAAATGATTTGCCCGGTTTCGTCATTATATTTTTTTACCGTGCTCTCAAACCAATGATAGCCCGATGCCTTGGTAAGTAACCTGATTTGTAGTGGCTGGGTTGAGTTTGACGGTTGGCTATTCAGGGCGGTTAAAAACGCAGGTTTATCCTGGTGATATAGTAAATGTTCAAAAAAAGTATGGTTCGAACATTCTATCTCGTCCGGCTCGTACCCTAAAACGGTGTAAAACCCTACCGACCATTTGATATTTTTTGTTGTAATGTTGTATTCCCAAATGCCGGCATTGATATTATCGATGATTTGGGCAAGATGTTGCTTGCTATCTTCAGAAAATTTGTGCCCTTCAGAAAAACTCATACAAATACTATAAATAACCCCTTCATTTATTTAGTTAATGCCACATGTATTAATAAAATATGTGCCATAATTAGAAAATAATTTAATTACACAACCCTTGGTTGTTTACATTTATCCGGACCATTAATTTTTTTGAATAATTATGGGATTTCAAATATAGTATTTGGTATGATATAAATCACTCTGATACTGATAATTACAAAATTAAAATTACACACCCTAATTCGGGCAATTTATCCGGGGGATATAATATTATAAAGGTCTTTAACGGTAACCGGAAATGTATTTTTCGAACTTTAAACGCTAAAATGAAACGAAATAATACTTTGTGGGTATAAAAATTTTAATAAACAATAAAAATCATGACAAAAACAGCAAAGAAAGGCTATTTTTTGGTTAGTGTGCCTCGTTTTTAAGAAGATTTTAGGCCTTTTTTGAAGAATTTCCATCAATTGTTAATTCGGCCAGGGCATTCGAGGCAATCCACTTGGCCGATTTGCTGTTTTGGGCCGAAATACGATTGGCAACCGCAATAGCTACTACTTTTAAAGTACTGTTCCTTTTACCTATTTGCCGCAGTGCCCAGTTTACCGCTTTTTTAACAAAGTTGCGGTTATCCCAGGCCTCTCGCTCCATAATGGCAAAAAGGGGGATAAAAATATCGTCGGCTGCTTTTTTGTTATGTACAGCGTATTCGGCCATTAATACAAACCCCGCGCGTTTAACAAACTCTTCGTCCCGGGCGCTAAATTCAATGGCTTTGGCAATAGCAAAGGGTGTGCGGTCAAAAAGGTTACCGCATACCTGGTCGCACAGGTCCCATGAATAAAAATCTTTTGTCCAGTTGTCTATTTGCTGTTCGGTAACCAAGGCCGGGTCGTCAACCAGCGAGGCCATAATTCGCGACTCATGAATGCCGGTGTCCCAAAGCTGCTGTGCCAGCACATGGTCTTTTTTTAGGCTTTTAGCCAATTTACGCACAACAGGGAGCTTGACACCAAGGGCCCTGGAGCTATCTATACCAAAGCGTTGCATGCCGGCAAGATAGGTTGGGCTGGCCTGTTGCCTGAGTAGTCCTAAAACTTCGTCAACCTGCATTGTTTTAATCGGTAATGCTCACGTTCTCGAGCGAGTGGTGAATTTTTACCACTTCCATTAAGGCGGCCGAACAATAAAACGGGTGTAGTTCCATTATTAACGAACCGGCTTTTATTGCAGGGTCGGTTTCGGTAAGGGTTTTTGCTTCTTCAATGGTTGCTACATTGAAAATGAAAATGCCTTTAATGGGTTGGTCGTCTAAAAACGGACCGGCAACCACTAATTTACCTTCATCGGCCAGCTTGGATATGTTTTTTAAATGGGCCATTTGCAATTGCATGCGCGCCGCCGAATCTGTTAAACGGGTTGGCCCCTCCTTTAAAAAGGCCATCACATACTTTTTCATCCCATATTTATCGGCACCCAGCTTTTTGGCAAGTGCAGCATCATAAACCGGTTTGGTTGATTTTTGGGCGAAACAATTGATACTTAACGTAGCTACTGCAATGAGGAGGATAAGCTTTTTCATGTAAGGATTTGTTGGTTTATCAAATATACATTTATTCTCTTGGTCATTTCGCTTCGCTGTCATTGGTCATTGACGCTTCGCTTGTCATTGGTCATTAGTCATTTCGCTTCGCTGTCATTAGTCATTAGTGGATTTATTAAAAAAATAAAACAATCGTTGGCAATCAAACTTCTCCTAAATGACCAATGACCAATGACCAATGACCAATGACCAATGACCAATGACCAATGACCAATGACCAATGACTATAAACCGTTCGCCCTCACGGTAATCTCGGCAATGTCAAGTACCTGTATCTCGTCCTGTTTGTCCTGGTGTTTTACACCGTCGCTGAGCATCGTCATGCAAAACGGGCATCCAGCAGCTACAATGTTGGCTTTAGCTTCAACCACGTCCTGGATCCGCTCCATGTTGATATCTTTTTTGCCGGGCTCGGGCTCTTTAAACATTTGCGCGCCGCCTGCGCCGCAACATAAACCGTTACTTTTGCAGCGTTTCATTTCAACCAGCTCGGCATCCAAAACCTCGAGCGCGGCACGTGGTGCTTCATAAACGTTGTTTCCCCTTCCTAAATAGCATGGGTCGTGAAAAGTTATCTTTTTGCCTTTAAAGCTTTCACCGCCTTCGGCTTTCAGTTTACCCTCATCAATCAACTGCTGTATAAGCTGGGTATGGTGGATAACTTCGTAGCTGCCTCCAAGGCCGGGATATTCATTCCTGATGGTATTAAAACAATGCGGGCAGCCTGTTACTATCTTTTTAATGTTATAGGCATTTAACACCTCAATATTGGTCATGGCCTGCATCTGGAACAAAAACTCGTTACCGGCCCGTTTGGCAGGGTCGCCGGTGCAGCTTTCCTCGGTACCCAACACGGCGAAACTGATACCGACATGATGCAGTATTTTACATATATCGCGGGTTATTTTTTGCGCCCGTTCGTCAAAACTACCTGCACAGCCAACCCAGAACAATATTTCGGGTTCAATGCCGTCGGCGGCCATTTGGGCCATGGTGGGTATTTTGAAGTTGGTCATATATCGTTTTATTATAACTCGTCGGGCAATTCGTTAATATTGGCTATAAAATCATCTACGCTACTGTAACTTTTAAATACAATTGCTGTGTTGCTGGCTTTTAAAAGGTTAAGAATATCAAGCGCAACCTCCAAAGCGGGGCTTTCTTTTCCAAACATACGGGCATCCCAGTTAGCGCCGACTAATACATTCTCTTCTGCCATTTCTACGCACCAACTCTCTAAAAACTCGGCCAACAGGATTTCGACGGGCAGGTAACGGTTCCAATCGTCGCGGGCGCAGGCCTTAGCATAAGCCCTATCCGACCAAAACGGAATTACACTAATTTCTTCATCATCGTTTGAATTGGCATTGGCCCAGCCTGTTTTACTTTTTAATCCCCATACCGATTTGGCAGCGGCTGCGCGTTCAATAAATAAATTATATTTCAGTTCGATGGTTGCGGTATCCTGCAGCATATCTGTATTTAATAAAACCTGTAATTAATCGTTGTTTGCCCAGCTCAACCTATCGGCCTGGCTGTACTTCCAGGGGGCGCCGTTATTTTCCACATTGCTAAACATATTATTCAGGCTTGCCGGTGCCTGTGATTCTTCCATCACCACGTAGCGGCGCATTTCGACAATTATCTCCAGCGGGTTGATATTTACCGGGCAGGCCTCGGCACAGGCATTGCAGGTGGTACAGGCCCAAAGTTCTTCGCGGGTGATATAATTATCCAACAACGATTTGCCATCGTCATGATCCTTACCATGCTTATCCAGGTTGTTGCCCACTTCGGTAAGCCTGTCGCGGGTATCCATCATGATTTTACGTGGCGATAGTAGTTTGCCCGTGATATTGGCCGGGCATACTGATGTGCACCTGCCGCACTCGGTACAGGTATAGGCCTCCATCAGGTTTTTCCAGGTAAGGTCGGTTACATCTTTTACGCCAAACCTTGCGGGCTCGCCTGTATTTTCCGGAACGAAAGAAGGATCGAGCATGGCCTTAACCTCGTTGGTAACCGATGCCATGTTGGTAAACTTTCCTTTTTTATTCAGGTTTGAATAATACACATTGGGAAAAGCAAGCAGGATATGAAAATGCTTTGAATAGGGCAGGTAATTTAAAAATGCCAGGATACCTATGATATGAAACCACCAGCAGCTTCTTTCCAGCATCGCCAATGACGCCGCGCTATCGGGCAAAATCGGCGCTATCAACGAGCTCACCGGGAAACTGCCTGCTTTTATATAATGTTCAAAATGCAATAACTGTAATTTATAGTCGGCCGCGTTCATGGTTAAAAATGCGGTCATGAGCAGTATCTCGATGCAAAGGATATAGTTGGCATCTGATTTTGGCCATTGCGTCATCTCGGTGCCCGAGAAACGTTTAAGGTGAATGATGTTGCGCCTGCACAGGAAAACAACGCAGGCAACAAGTACCAGTACTGCCAATACCTCAAAACCACCAATCAACAGGCTATACAAGCCTCCCAGCGGGGCCGAGAAAATACGGTGCGAACCAAAAACGCCGTCTATCATGATCTCCAGCACTTCCAGGTTAATGATGACGAAACCCACGTAGATAAAAAAATGCATGATGGCGGCCACAGGCCGCTTAACCATTTTGGTTTGGCCAAGCGCAACTTTGGCCATCACCTTCCAACGCAAAGCCGGCTCATCGGTACGGTCAACATCTTTACCCAACAGTATATTGCGCCTTATTTTGCCTGCGTTTTTGGCAAACAGGTAAATGGCGGCCCCTAAAATGATGATAAATATAGCCTGTGCAATCATTATGCGTGCATAGTATTTTTATTCAAAGTTAACGGAATTGTTGAAACAGCAAAAGGTTACTTAATTATTTAAGATCAGTATCAATTTTTAAATTTAAATCCGTTATGGCTTGTTTTGCCATTGCTATCCGGTTATTTATTGGCGCTGTGCCGCCATCAGGGTTAATATCTGTCATTTTGCCCAAAGCATCGGTATACCATTTTGCCCATACATCAATTTTGTGTCTTTCGGCATCCGCTGCCGATCCGTTTTTAATAGCTTGCAGGCCCAGTTGGTATTCGTCCTGTAACCTGTCTGTCGCGTTTTTTTGTAATTCGGCTATTAACGTTAATGTAGTAGCTTCATTTGCCGCTGTTAGCGTATAAGCTGTAGCCAGCGCGCTCACACCAACGTTTTTCATCTCCCGGGCCGATACCATATCCAACCTGTCGGCGTCGGTATGGTAAAATACATCGGTAAAATGCCACATCAATAAACCCGGTATCTTGGCCCTCAAAAATGGGGTATGGTCGCTGCCACCTTCAAACGGGTTGCTTTTTACTACCCAGCCATTATCCCTGCCCTGCTGCATGCAGCGGTTAAGCACCAGGTCGTTAAAATAATGCGGAAACAAATCCGACTCCTGCAAAGGCCTGCCGCCCCACTCGGAATGTTTATCCTTACCGCGCGTCCAAACCGCCGATGGATCGGGCATTTTTTCAATCAGGAAGCTGCCCCCGGTTTTGGTTACATCTTCGCCCACCATATCCAGGCTCAAACCCCATTTAATGCCTTTTGCCCGTACGCTATCTTCGGTTATATACCTGCCTGTCGATACAATTTCATCGCCCCATAAAAACGTAATTGTACGCCTGGGCTCAAATTTTTTCTGTTTAATAAGCTCGCCGGTAACCCTTGCCATTTCGGCCAGGGTGCCTACGCCGGTGGCATTATCATTAGCGCCTGGCTCCTGTACGTGGGCGCTAAACACAAAACGTTCGTCGGGTTTAACCGTGCCACGGGCGTTAGCTACAATAGTGAGCTCTTTTGAGGGATATATTTTGGCTTCCACATCAACATGTACTTTAACCGGCCCCTTTTGCAGTGCCGCTTTAAGCTTTTCTTTTGCGGCAAATGAAAGCAGTATCCCAAATTTCTGGCTCAATGAATCCTGGTACCTGATGCCGCCAAACTGGATCGAGTTTACATTTTTTTCGGGCTGGGTATAGGCCGGCATGTTATAGCCCATGGCGCCAAGCGCACCATTTTTTACCGCGGATGTATAAAATATGCCCACGTTAGCCTCGGCAAAAACAATTTTACCTTTTACGTTTTTACTGTCAAGGTTTTTCAGATCGGTCCTGTCCACAAAAACAACTTCGGCAGTAATGCCACCGGGCGGTGTACTTGCCGAATAAATAGCCAGCATATTGCGGTTGGTTGCAAATGTAAGCAAGGGCCTTTGCTCACCCTCAATAGTTACCGCGGCGTTTACAGGCTCCCAGGCGGGGCGCTGCATTTCGCGGGTTTCAATACGATAAGTTAAGGGGCCGTCGGCTTCGCCTTTTGCTTCTTTTTTATAGCCGGCCTGTTGCAGGGTTTTCTCCACTTCATATATGCTTTGGTTAAAACCCGAATTGCCGGGGAGTCTCCAGCGTTTTTCAACAAATGCTACTGTTTTATAAGCATTGGCTTCATTAAATGTACTTCGCAAAAGGGGGTAATAACTATCAATAGTTTTTGAACTTTGGGCGTGCGCAACGCAGGCAGATAGGGCAAGCAACGTTATTAATAACGGTTTAATCATAAGGGCAAGTTAGCGATTGGCGGGTATAAAGCAAAATAGGCGGAGGTTGCGGCAGGGCAAGTTATTTAACGGACAGGGATAATTGCCCGGAACAAAGCCTTTCAGCTTACCTTTCTATCAATCGCCCGGTGGCTTTAAATGCCATCAATAATTTTATATCACCACTGGGGTCAATTTGATTTTTGTCAAAATAATCATACGGTAGCCCCCTTTCAATTTGCAGTATTTTAGAATGGGAAGCAATTATGGTTAGCCACTTGCAGCCAAAGGAAGAAAATACATTCCAGAAATAGCCTCCGTAAATCGGCGTTTCATCTACGGTTACAACAAACCGCTGTCCGCAACATAAGGGGATATTTCTGTTCAGCTTTTCCACTTTGCTTTGTGCATTTGTGTCAAGATGCATGCGATATATCTTACCCCTGTTATAACGCGTGGCAGTGTCGTTTATGATCTCGTACCCGGTAATTTCGTTATCCGTTATAAATGAATGGGTTATCAGTTTAGCTGTTTTGCAGTCAAAATAACCGCCGCCGGTTTGCATCGCAGCAGGCTTTTCATCGACCAGATAAATTTCAATTTTGGGTTTGTGTTGTGCGGATACTAATGATGGTATTAGTAGAAATATTATAAAAACTAAAATTTGCCTGGCTGTTGACATCGGTCTGTTGCTGTTGGAGTTACTAAGTTACTTGATTGGAACCGGTTTTCGGGTATCTGCCAAATCTAACCCAATATAAATGGGATAACTATAGTTTTCGGGGGACTGATAAAGTGATAGCAATCAGGTTTGTTAGTGACCTGCATTATAAGTTGAGCTTTTTTTAGTGGTTACTTTTACCTGATAATCCAGGCGATATGAATACCATCCTCGTACTTACCGATTTTTCTGAAAATGCAAACCACGCAGCCAAAGCTGCCTTGCCGTTTGCTAAAGCCCTGCACTGCGATATCCTTATTTTTAACTCCTATTATAATCAGCCGGCAATACCGGCTTATGCCGGAGGACCGATATCGGCTAATGAGCTTATTTTGCAGAAAGAAGACAGCTCCTCCCGGCTTCATCAACTGGCCAGGCAATTGAGCCATTTTAATAGCAACGGAACCGGCCATGAATTTAAGCCCCAGATATATTCTGAATGTGGCGAAGGCCCGCTGGGAAACAATATCACGACAATTATTAATAAAAACCAAGTATCGTTTATAATAATGGGCAGCAGTTTAAACAGCCCGCTTAATCATCTTTTTTTCGGGAGCGATACCATGGATGTGGTTGACCACGCATTATGCCCGGTTTTAATTGTTCCTCCAAAAGCCACGCTGCAAACGTTAAAGAAGATCACCCTGGCAACTGGATTTGAACCATTTGATAATTACGCCATTACCTACCTGGCCAAACTGAACACAACCTTGAATTTTGAGATGGAAATTGTACACGTATCGGTATTTGAAAAATATGAGGATCCCGATAAAGAGAAGGCTTTGTTCAGGCACATCAAAAAACTCGAAGCTTCGGGCATATATTACAAACAGGTACGGGGAAAGGATGTAATTGACAGGCTGAACCGTGTTTGTAAAGAAAACGGATCAGATGTGCTGGCACTGGTTCATTATGAGCATGGCTTGCTGTCGGGCATTTTCAGGAAATCTACAACCGAAAAAGCGCTTGGTCATCACCATATCCCGCTAATGGTTATTCCTGCAGATATGAGTAAGTAGTTAATTTATTACCTGTTTTACTATCACTTCATTTAAAATAACCCGGATGACCATAAATACCGGGATGTGGTTAATCCGCTTTATTACGATCAAAAAACATACTTGCTTCAGCCTTTCCCGCTATGCCGCGATGAATTTATGCTTACTGGTTTTCCTTATAAAAGTAGCCGGTTTTACATAATGAAACTTGTGGCATTAAAATGCGTAAAAAAGGTTCCGGCACTGGCACACATCGCAGTGTACGAACCTAATTATACAATTCGTGATTGTAGCCAAACAGATTATTCATTTATGGATTTACGCCTTTTTAATTGCGGGCATGCCGCTGGTTTGTTTTGGGCAAAACCAAAGCCTGAAGTTTGAGCATATTGGAACCAGGGAGGGGCTATCGCAGGTTGATGTAAGCAGTATTATACAGGATAGCCGTGGGTTTATGTGGATTGGCACCGGGAATGGCCTTAACCGGTACGATGGGTATAAATTTATCACCTATCGGTTCGACCTGGCTAACAGCAGTTCGTTAAGCAATAATGTTATCAGTGACCTGGCCGAAGATAAATCCGGAAATATATGGATAGCCACCAAAGGTGGATTGAATAAGTTTGACAGGGCTTCCGGCCGCTTTACCAGGTACCTGCATGATGACCATTCCCCGGCAAGTTTGGCTACAGATGTGGTTAACCGGCTAAGCTTTGATAGCAACGGCAATTTGTGGGTAGCAACCCAAAACGGTGGCCTTGATTACCTCGACGTACGTTCAAATAAGTTCAGGCATTACACACATTCCAACGCGGATAGCAATAGCCTGAGCAATAACAATGTATATACAGTTTTTACCGACTCGCACCACAACCTTTGGGTAGGAACGGCCGGCGGGCTAAACCTATACCGGCCGGCAAGTAATAACTTTTCGAGATTTAAATATTCAGATACTGATGCAGGCACGCCAGGCGATCATATCTTCTGCATCTATGAAGATAGAACCGGCAACCTGTACCTGGGCACTATATCCGAAGGGGTTTTTGTGTTTAACCCTGCAAAACATACCTTCAGGCATATAAAAACTAAAGATAGCCTGGGCAATACCACTTCGGTAAACACGGTCAATAGCCTGGGCCAGGATGATAACGGCAATATTTGGATAGGGGCCGAGCATGGTGGGCTCAGTTTGCTGGATGCTTCCGGTAATCTTTATAATTACCAGCATGACGATATTGACAATAACAGCATAAAAGGTATCTCCATTAATGCCATTCATAAAGACAGAAACGGTAATATGTGGCTGGGCGCTTTTGGTGGCGGGATAAATCTTTATAAAAAGGCAACTTCGAGTTTTGCACTTTACCAGCACAATTCTTCACCATCAAGCCTCTCGAGCAATTTTGTGCTTGATTTGTTCGAAGACCGCGATAAAAATATGTGGGTAGGTACTGATGGCGGCGGGCTTGACTTGTTTAATAGGTCAACCGGGTCCTTCACGCATTATAAACAGCCCCCCGCCGGCAAAAACGGTATTGCAGGCAATTACGTGCTAACTACAACCCAACACCCCGATGGAAACCTATGGATTGGCACCTGGGGCGATGGGTTCAGCATATTTAACCCCAAAACAGGCATATTCAAAAATTTTAAGGCAACTCCCGCTAAGCCGGATGGGCCGGGCGGAAATAACATTTACGCCATACTGCATACCAAAGATCAAAACACATGGCTGGGGACATTTAATGACGGACTTGACTTTTATGACCGTAAAACCGGTAAGTTTAAACATTTCAGGTACGATGCGCATAATCCGCAAAGCATCGGCAGTAACCGCATTTATGATTTATGCGAAGACCGTAACGGCAACTTGTGGATTGGCACATATGATAACGGCCTTGATCTGTTAGACCGTAAAACAGGTATTTTTACTCATTTCAGGCACCAGGACGGGCGGGACGGCCTGAGCAGTAATACGGTTACGGATGTTTTTTTAGATAGCAAAGGTAAATTATGGCTTTGCACTATTAGCGGCCTTAATTTGTTTGACCCGGTTACCAGGCATTTTACGGTTTTTACCAAAAAAGATGGCCTGGCCAGCGATATTATTTATGCGATAAAAGAAGATGGTGCCGGTAATGTTTGGGTAAGTACCAACAACGGCATATCAACGTACAATCCGGTTGCCCGGTTGTTTAAAAATTACACTACCGAAGATGGCTTGCAGGGCGATGACTTTAAACCGCATTCGGCTTTAAGGACAAACAGTGGCGAGATTTTTTTCGGGGGTATCAACGGCTTTAATGCTTTTTACCCGGCACGGATAGCCCCGCCGGCATCATTTTCGCCGGTGGTTGTAACGTCATTTCTTATTTTAAATAAACCGATAAACACCGTAATAGGCGCGGATGATCCAAATGCGCTGAAGCAGGATATAGCTGATACCAGGAGTATTACCCTATCGTACAGGCAGTCTGATATCTCGATGGAATATGCTGCCCTCGACTTTGCTTCTGCCGACAGGAAAAAATACGCTTTTATCCTGCAGAATTATGATACCCAGTGGAGTGAAGTTGGGAGCAGGAATACTGCTTCCTACACCAACCTGCCGGCCGGTGAATACTATTTTAAAATAAAATACCGCAACAGCGCCGGGCAATGGTCGTCGGTAACTACAGCGCTTAAAATTATCATTATACCACCATTTTGGTCAACATGGTGGTTTAGGTTACTGGTTGTAGTTTTTTTGGCCTCGGGAATTTATGGCCTTTTCAGGTACCGGGTAAGGGCCATCAAACGTAGGCAGGCAGTGCTGGAACGGCAGGTAAAGGAACGCACCGAACTGCTGGCCAAAATGACAATTGATGAGCAAAAAGCGCGTATGGAGGCCGAGAAAGCCAACGATGCCAAAAGCCTTTTCCTGGCTACCATGAGCCACGAAATCCGCACGCCCATGAATGGCGTAGTGGGTATGGCTGTACTGTTATCCGGTACGCCACTTACGCCCGAGCAGGAAGAGTATACCGAAACCATAAAAAATTGCGGCGACGCGCTGCTATCAGTAATTAACGATATCCTGGATTTTTCGAAAATAGAATCGGGGAAAATGGAGCTGGATGAAAGTGATTTTGATCTGAGGAGCTGTATTGAAGGTACTTTGGATGTATTTGCAGGCGGTGCATTTAAACCCAACCTGGAGTTGCTTTACCACATTGCCGCCGATGTTCCGGCTGTTGTTTTTGGCGATGAGCTGCGCCTGAGGCAGGTGCTGCTTAACCTGGTGAGCAATGCCGTTAAGTTTACCGTACGGGGCGAGATTGTTATTAATGTTAGTGTGGTGCACGGCAACAACCAGGATTTTGCTCTATCATTTAGTGTGCGCGATACCGGGATAGGGATTCCGGCCGAAAAATTAGACAAGCTTTTTCAGGCTTTTTCGCAGGTCGACTCGGGTACAACCCGCAAATACGGTGGGAGCGGGCTGGGGCTGACCATTAGCAAACGACTGATTGAACTGATGGGCGGCGATATTAAAGTTGAAAGCGAATTCGGGAAAGGTACTACTTTTTGTTTCCATATTAAATCGGCAAAAGGGCATGGAAGTGAAATAGCTAAACATTTGGAAAGCCACGCCGGCTTAAAAGAAAAACATATATTGATTGTTGATGATAATGACGCAAGCCGCCGGGTATTGCAGGCGCAGCTTGAGCAGTGGGGGTTTACAGCAACAGCGGTAGGATCGGGGAGAGAAGCTCTTGAAATATTGGCTGTGCACGATAAGATTGAACTGGTATTAGCCGATTTTAATATGCCCGAAATGGATGGCTTCCAGATGGCAAGGCTTATACACGCCAATTATCAAGGAGCGCGCTTGATTTTGCTTGGGCCTGCAAGCCACGAGCAGTACAAAAAAGAGCCTCATCTTTTTAATGTTGTGGTAGCCAAGCCTGTTAAATATCATGTGCTTTATGAAGCAATTATTAGCCAGTTAAAAAAGGTTGATGTGGCCCATGAACCCCATGTACACGGAAACCTGTTCACTGTAGAGTTTGCCAGGCAGTATCCGATAGATATCCTGATAGCCGAAGATAACCTGATTAATCAAAAACTGGCCGTACGCATACTTACAAAAATGGGTTATGCGCCTGATGTGGCTGCGAATGGACTGGCAGTTTTGGATTCGCTTACCCGCAAAAACTATGGGCTGATTTTTATGGATGTTCAGATGCCAGAGATGGACGGGCTGGAGGCCACCAGGCGAATCAGGCTGGAAAACGTCCATCAGCCTGTTATTATGGCAATGACGGCCAATGCCATGCCCGAAGACCGGAGTGCGTGCTTTGCCGCCGGCATGGATGATTACCTGGGCAAACCTATAAATCTGGAAGAGATACTATCGGCTATAGAAAGGTGGTGGAAAAAAACGCAGGTTTATTAAATCCTGTTTCGGCTGAGCGAAGTGAATCAATTACCGAAACCGGATGATTAAAGTGCTTTACGCTGCCGAATACCTTAAATACGTATCGCTTAAGTTTTGTTTACTAAAAGGTTTTGAGACAAACGATTTTACGAATGGATAGTTCTTTGATCTTGAAAAATCCCTTGGATCAATGGATGATGACACAATATACACGTCAACGGTTTTGTTAAAAAGGGGAATTAACTCCTTAAAGTGTTTCAGGAATTCCCACCCGTTAAAATCGGGCATATGAAGATCTAAAAATATCAAATCAGGAAGCTTGTCATTAAACCTACAGTTTTCCCTTAGCGATTCAATTTGTAACCGGGCATCCGAACTATGTGAAACATCTTGAAAGAGCTTACCAGAGTCAATCATCCGCTGTAAAATCAGGTGTTCAATCGGGTTATCGTCAATTATCAAAAGCCGGCACATTTCTTTGCGTTTATTGTAGCTTCGATACAATTTTAATGCCAATTGTAAATCGTTCATTGGTTCACTTGTTCATTAGTTCATTGGTCTTGTCTATTGGCATATTACAACCTTCAGTATGGTGTAGTCGACAGTTTTTGCCCGCTATGCCCGCGTTCCAATGAACCAATGAACCAATGAACCAATGAACCAATGAACCAATGAACCAATGAACCAATGAACCAATGAACCAATGAACCAATGAACCAATGAACCAATGAACCAATGAACCAATGAACCAATGAACCTTTCTACTTTAAATATTATTGTTGTAATTTCGGCGCTTCAGCATATTATATACGGCAGTGCTTAGCATCCTCAAAAAAGAAATAACATCATACCTCAGCTCGTTGGTGGCTTACGTTACCATTGGCGTTTTTTTACTGGTTTTGGGTTTGTTCCTTTGGGTATTTCCCGATTCCAGCATTTTGGATTATGGTTATGCCGGCCTCGACAGCCTTTTTAGCACCGCGCCTTACCTGTTTATGTTCCTGATACCGGCCATCACCATGCGCTCGCTGGCCGAGGAACGTAAAGAAGGCACTTTTGAACTGCTTTTTACCCGGCCTTTAAAAGATTGGGAAATTGTGCTGGGTAAATACTTTGCCTGCCTGTTCATTGTACTTTTTGCTTTGCTGCCTACGCTGGTTTATTATTATTCGGTAAGTGTGCTGGGGACGCCGCAAGGCAATATCGATACAGGCGCAGTTATAGGCTCGTACATCGGTTTGTTTTTGTTGGGGGCGGCATTCGCGGCTATTGGCCTGTTTGCATCATCCCTCACCAAAAACCAGATCATTGCCTTTACTATTGCAGTTTTCCTTTGTTTCTTTTTTTACAGTGGGTTTGATTCCCTGAGCCAGATGCTTTCCCTGCAGGACCTGGGCCTGCAAAGCCTGGGTATTACGCAACATTACCAATCGGTAAGCCGCGGGGTGCTGGATACGCGCGATCTTTTTTACTTTTTATTGGTGGCCGGCACTTTTATATGGCTTACCTTACTTATACTGATAAAGCAGCGGCAAAAACAACTAAATACTACGGTTATGATTGGCCTGCTATCGGCCTTTATATTGACAGGCATTATAGCTCAGTTTGTATTTACCCGTTTTGATTTTACTACCGAAAAACGTTTTACCATATCGCCCATCAGCAGGCAAATTATAAGCGATTTGCCAAAGCCGGTAAAAATTACGGTTTACCTGCAAGGCAGTGGTTTACCTGCCGGGATGAAACGCCTGCAAGGCGCCACCCGCGATATGATAAGCGATTTAAAAGCCTACAGCCACGGCAATATCCAGTTTGAATTTGTCGATCTGTTATCAATTATCAAAAAACTGCCCGATGATAAGCAAAAAGAGGCCTATGAGGATTTTGAGGCAAAAGGTGTAACAGGGCAAAATATCAGCTTTAAAACCGACGATGGCGTATCGCAAAAATTGATATTCCCCGAGGCTGTTGTAAAATCGGGTGATAAAGAGGTGGTGGTTAACCTGGTGCAAACCCGCATTGGCTCATCAGACGAGGAACAGATTAACATCTCTGTCCAAAACCTGGAGTATGCTTTTACATCGGCCATTAAAAAAGCGGTAAGCGGCGGCAAACCGCAAATTGGTTTTACCGAGGGGCACCACGAGCTTACCGATGTGCAACTAAATGATGCCATGAAATCGCTGTCGGACGGTTTCGAAGTGGGGAGGCTAAATCTAACTACTATTCCGTTTAAAGCTTTGCAAAACATTAAACTATTAGTTATCCCCAAACCCGACCGCAAATTTACCGAACTGGAAAAGTTTAAGCTTGACCAGTACATTATGCGCGGCGGCAAAGTGCTGTGGACCATTGACCAGGTAAGCGCCGAACTGGATAGCCTGCGCGGCCACGGCGGCGAACAAATGTCGTTCCCCAAACAACTTAACCTTGATGACCAGCTTTTCCGCTATGGGGTGCGTATCAATTATGATTTGATTGCCGATATGAGCTGCTCGCCCATACCAATAGCCACAGGCGATGTTGGCGGGCAGGCGCAAATCCAGATGCTGCCATGGTTGTACTACCCATTGTTTATGCCTTATTCCAAACATCCGATAGTAAAAAACCTGGATGCCATACACAGCGAATTTGCCAGTACTATTGATTTGCTGGATACCAAAAACGTAAAAAAAACCATCCTGCTGGCATCATCGCCCTATAATAAAAAGATAAGCGCGCCCCATATCCTGTCGTTACAGGCATTGGAGCAGGAGCCAAACCCCAAGGATTTCCAGGGCACGCCAAAAACGGTTGCCGTATTGCTGGAAGGTAAGTTTACATCCGATTGGCGCAACCGCCCGCTGCCCGATAGCCTGGGTGAGGCAGTAACCATTATGCCCGAAAGCGTGCCCACCAAAATGGTAGTTATAAGCGATGGCGACATTTTGAAAAACCAAATTGGTCGCGACGGGTCGCCGTACCCGCTGGGATATGACCATTACACCCAGCAAAGTTACGGCAACAAAAACCTGCTGCTTAATATTGCCGATTATATGACCGACGATTCGGGCCTTATTGCCCTGCGTACCAAAGAGATCAAGATCCGCCTGCTTAACCGCGCCCGCATCCGCAACGAAAAACTGTACTGGCAACTGGTAAATACGGTTGGCCCACTTGCTTTAGTGTTAATATGTGCTATTTTTCAACATTATATCCGCAAGCGGAAGTATGCCCATTAAATTTTATATTTTTGATAGATTAATTAGACCCATATGAGATTTATTGTTTCTACCACAACTTTACTCAAACAACTGCAGGCAGTAAGCGGCGCTTTAAGCAACAGCACTGTTTTGCCTATACTGGAAAACTTTTTGTTCGAGATAAAGGAAGGAAACTTAACCATTTCGGCAACCGACCTGCAAACCAGCATGACCACTTCCTTAACTGTTGAAGCTAAGGAGAATGGCCGTATTGCCATACCATCGCGTATTTTGTTAGAGACCTTAAAGTCGTTACCAGAGCAACCTGTTGCTTTTTCGGTTGATGACCAAACCTTTGCTATCGAAATAAACGCCGGTGATGGTAAATACAAACTGAGCGGCGAAAATGGCGAAGACTTTCCGAAGATCCCCGTTGTTGAAAACGCATCGTCAGTAAACCTGCCGGCATCTGTTTTAGCCGAGGCCATTAACAAAACCATTTTCGCGGTAAGTAACGACGAGCTGCGCCCCGCCATGACGGGCGTTTACTGCCAGTTAAGCACACAGCACCTTACCTTTGTAGCTACCGATGCCCACAAGCTGGTACGTTACCGCCGTAAGGACGCCAAAGCAGCAAGCACTACCGCGTTTATATTGCCTAAAAAAGCTTTAACGCTGCTAAAATCGGCATTGCCAAACGACGATGTAAACGTATCTGTAGAGTATAACTCAACCAGCGCTTTTTTTAAATTTAACCACATCAACCTTGTTTGTAGGTTGATAGATGAGCGTTATCCTGATTACGAGGCGGTTATCCCCCAAAACAACCCTAATAAATTAACTATCGACAGGCTTACCTTCCTGGGCTCGTTAAACCGTGTGGCTATTTATGCCAACAAAACCACCCACCAGGTAAGGCTTAAAATAAATGGCAGCGAGTTGAACATATCGTCAGAAGATATTGACTTTGCAAACGAGGCCCACGAGCGTTTAAGCTGCCAGTATGAAGGCGATGACATGGAAATTGGCTTCAACGCACGTTTTTTAATAGAAATGTTGAAGAATTTAAGTTGCGAAGAAGTATCTTTGGAGATGTCGACCCCAAACCGTGCCGGCTTATTGCTGCCACAGGGTGGTGATGAAAATGAAGATGTGCTGATGCTGGTTATGCCGGTGATGCTCAATAGCTACGCTTAAGTGTAAACTTAAATTATAAATCCAAACCAGAGTCCGGCTTTAAAAACCGGACTTTTTTGTTCGGCCCGGATAACAAAAATTAGGGGAAGCAGTTATTAGTGTTGTATTTATATTATGAGTGTTGAACTGTTTAAAATGATCCTTAAAACATCTTATTTTAGAAACGCACATTTGTGTATCCCATCAGAATTGCGGAATAGCGCGGTAGCCCTAAACGCGGGAGACGCAAATATGCGTCTCTACGAAGGCTTACCCACCCGCGGTAATTCACCACTCACTACTCACTGCTCACCATTCACCACTTTTAACCTCATATGAATACCAGGATAAAGGTTTTGTTTTTTATTGCAGCCATAGGCGCTTGCTGGGCATCCTGTAAAAAGAGCGATGATGCACCTGCTGCGGCCTCAACAGCTACATCGGTTGTTGGCGTTATAAATTTATCAAACAGCAATATTAATTTTTATATAAATGGTACCCGGATAAATAACACCACCACCTATTACCCTGGTGGTACGCTGGGGTACTTAAATGTTATTGCCGGTACTCAAAATTATTCGTTTAAGGTTGATAAAAGTTCGGTGCCGTTTTACAATAAACCGTTTCAGGCAGATACCGGCAAGGGGTATACAATTTACGTTGCAAATGCCAGCAGCGACGATGTATTTAGCACCCAGGACAGCTGGGTACCCGACACGGGCACAAATTTAACCAGGTACGCGCAAATAAGGTATGTAAACGCTTCGCCAAGCGCCGGTAATATGAGTTTTGTTTTAAGAGGAACAAGTGATACAACACAGTTTAGCAACGTAGCTTATAAAACAACAACAGCTTTTACGCGGATTACAACGGGTGTGCACTACATAGGTATTTACCGCGCGGCCTATCCAACTATCCCCAAAGTAGATACGGTGACGATATCTGCGGGAACTATATATACTTTTTATGGTTATGGTACGGCGTTACCTGCGGGCAACCTGGGCATCCTTACCGGCTTATTTAACAATGGCGCTGAATAATACAATGAATAATCAATATAAAAAGAGCTTACTGCTATCATTGCTTACCGGCGGTGCGCCATTGGTGTTGCTGCTGTGCTTTATAGCATCGTGCGGTAAATCAACAAACATAACAGGCACTAACACGCAGTTGCAGGTTGTTAACTTAAGCTCAGATGTGCAGCCTTTAAATTTGTACCAAAATTCGGTTAAGCAAAGTACAACTACGTACACCTATCCAACCAGCTCGGGTTATTTTACACTGTCTACAGTTACGCCGCCGTTGCAATTTCGTACGGCAACCGCCGCGGCGGTAAATATACCTTTTGGGATAGATACGGTTTTAAGGAGTAATGCTAAATACACCATTTTTTTGACCGGCTACCTTGCCGATGGTAGTATAAAAAATTCCATATTATCGTTAGATACCGCGACGCTGCCGCCCGTTGGCCGTGGCCTGGTAAGGTTTATGCACGGTTCACCCACATCGGCCGCCCTGGATTTAAGGGCAAACGATACCTTGCTCACCGATAAAGCAGGCGTTAAGTTTAATACCTTAACACCATATGTTAAGGTGCCAACGGGTAATTACAACTTTACCATAAACGTGCACAGCACCCCAACAAAAACAGAATACAAGCTCAGCAACGTTACTATATTAGATGGGCGGGCATACACCATTTATACCCAGGGCATAGTGGGCCGTGCAGACTCGGTTGCCTTTGGCGCGGCGGTGTTAACCAATAATTTGTTGGAAAAAACAACGCAGTAGGGGGCGGATTGCATTTAATACTCCTCGCGATCGTCATTGCGAGAACCCACCAGCACAGCTGGAAAAAACAGTAATGACATGGCTGCAAATGGGGTTGTCGAGACTACAACATTGGTCCGCTCAATTGCTGCGGGAGGGCTGTTACTTTGTATCAAGACAAAGTAACCAAAAATCAAATCGGCAGAAATTCTTCTTTGCGCTCAAGGCCTTTGTCCTGCAAAACGGTCAAAACCTGGGCTGGAATTATTTTGCCCCGGTGCACTTTATCTCCCGCGGGTGCAAAAACTTCCTATGCCCTGCAACGCACATTTCGATATTGTTTTGCCTGTTTTCGGCCGAAGCTATTCTGTTGGCGATTTGGAGAGGACGAGAGCCTCAGTAAAAAAAATAATATTGGTAACTATCGCTTAGTTTCGCGATTTACCGCTATTTCGCAAATTTATTCTGTTTAAAATTAAGGCGTAATACAAAACACAAGCTTTGGCTGGTGCGGTGATAACACCGACCAGAAGCTGAATATTCTTTTTCGCAACAATCATTTGCTTTACCCGCAAAAGTTTAAAGGCGATTACATCCGGCATTTCTTTTTATATTCCTATTTTTGGGCAAAATTTAAAAAAGTGGAGATAATAAAAAGCATCATCGATTTTATATTGCATATAGATAAGCACCTGGTACAAATAACCAGTGCTTACCAGGGTTGGACATACCTGATCCTGTTTGCCATCATTTTTGCTGAAACCGGTTTTGTTGTTACCCCTTTTTTACCCGGCGATTCGTTACTGTTTGCTGCAGGTGCGCTTATAGCCGGCGGTAATTCTGGCCTTGATATTTACCTGCTGGCTACTATACTGTTATTTGCTGCTTTTGCCGGTAATACGGTAAATTACCTGCTGGGCAGTTACCTTGGCCCCAAAGTGTTTAAAGAAGATAATAAGGTCCTGAAGCTGGATTATTACCTTAAAACCAAGGCTTTTTTTGATAAGCATGGCGGCAAGGCCGTAATTTTCAGCCGGTTTTTACCTATTATCCGTACAATTGCCCCATTTGTAGCCGGCGTTGGCCACATGCCGTTTTTGCGGTACAGCTTTTACAATATAGTTGGCGGTGGCGCCTGGGTACTTAGCTTTTTATTGATAGGTTTCTTTTTTGGGAATATCCCTGTAGTAAAGGAAAACTTTACCATTGTGGTAATGGTAATTATCCTGGTATCGGTAGTGCCACCTGTTTATGCTGCTATAAAAGCTAAAACAGCGAAGAATACGGTTGGGTAATACGATATTTTAAGCATCCCATATGCAAGGTGCCAAAGACGCGGTTTACCGTTGTGTAAGATCCTGAAACAAGTTACCCATGACATGTTGTAGAATCCCAGACTTACGAAGTTTTTAAAACTTCGTAAGTCTTCCGCTGGCTTGTCATTTGCCTTCAGAATTTCGCGAAATTTTACTACTCAGCATGACAGTCTTTTGTTTTTTTTTCTTCACAATCCGTGGATTCTACCACTCGGGATGATTAATAACCTGAACCTAATTCACCGAATCCAGTAAAGTTGTAGCCACCAGTTTCCCATCTTTACCATAAGTTTCTGATTTGGCAAAACGGCCCAGCTTTGGTGCAAACCATTCAATAACTTTTATTTGAAAGGGGATGGATGTGCCCATCATGCTAATTCTGAAAATGATATCATTGGTGATTTTAAAACAATCAAAGCTGCCGGCTTTGGTTGTTACCTTCTCCTGTTTTTCAACCTTGCGGTTATTGATGTTCAATTGCACCTGGCCCATTTGGGAGCCGTTGCTGCCCACGTTAATGTTAAGGGCGCCGTCGTCAAGCTTTTGCCCGGCTTTCAGGTTGATGGGGTAGCTCAGGTATTTGGTGTCGCCGGTCATTTCCATATTACCCAATTGCCTTAATGAAGCCGCCGGGATAAATGTTTTCATGTCAATTTTAATGGCCTGCCCGGTACATATAATTTCGGAGTTTCCGGTACCCATTGATTTGCCTGTTTTATCAAACAGTTCTATCCGGGCGTTTACGGTAGTGGCATCCTTTTTATTGGTATTGCACACCATCGAACCCATGGGCTTGCTATCCCCACCCTGGTTAACGTAAGTGAATTTTTTGCCGTTTACATTGCTGATGAAAGGACTGCAGTTTTGTGCCGATGCCTGGCAAACGAAAGATGTAATAAAAATTATAGCAGGAATTAATTTTTTCATTGAATTGATTTATTGAACATTAAAACTACAAAACACCTATCATATTGTATTGGTCATCGGTCTAATAATCAAAAACTCCCCCTTTAGGGGGCTGGGGGGCTTAAGTTAGGCTGCCCCGCATCTACCCATGCCGAGTACCAAAAGCTGCCTACCGATAATATGGCTGCCCTCATTCGCCGCTCTACCATGCCTTTCAATGCTTTTTGATAGGCGAGGCTATAGGCTTCCGAGTAATCTTTAATTTCCCGTTTGCCGTGCATAACCATGGCGTACTTTTTATCAGCAGGGAATGTTTTGTTTAGCATCCTTTCAAAGCGCAGTACCGTATCCACCCCCTTAAACGATACCCTGCAAATGCGGAAAGCCTCGGCCAGTGGATTTTCAATATAGCGGGCCTTGTCGGCTTTTAAATTGTATTTATCGGCAAAAAGTTCGGGGACGCGGCTTTCCCATAAGGCGTGGATGCCGGTTTGATTGGTAAGCTGCCCGTTGTAGTTGATGGTAAGGTGCAAGGGCACATGGGCATCGGCTACATAATGGCCCAGGTTGGCCGATGCGTTCAAAATTGCGGTAGTATCATGCGCTTTAAAAGCCCTTACCAGTTTATAGTACTGGTACTGGATAGCCCAGGGAACGGTGCCGTATTTATTTAGTGTATCGGCGGTATATTTTTTTGCGGCATCCTTCCATTTTTGGGGCATGGCGGCCCAGGGCTTTTTGCCATAATGGTCGGCATTAAAAAAATGGCGGGGGGCTTCGGTAGAGTCCACGTAGCGGCGTTTATCTGCACTTACAGCGTGTTCTACAATGTAATCGATATTGACCTTGTAAAAACCTATCATGCCTTTAGGTAGCGTATAAACGGCCAGTTTGTTGATGCGGTAATGCGCGAAGAAACCCCAGGAGGAGCAAAGTAATATTAATCCCATGCCTGAAAAGCTTAAAACGATGGCCCGCTTCATGAGGGTAAATATGGGTTTAAGTTTTGGCTTTTTTTGGTTGATAATTACAAAATTATTTGTACATTTGATTGTACGTCACATTGTACAATGTATGAAAGTTTTAACTATATCTTCTTTAAGAAGTAAAATGAAAAGCTATTTTGATATAGTAAGCGATACTCAGGATGTGATTGTGGTGCCAAGGAATAACAATGAGGAAGACGCCGTGGTAATAATGTCTATTAAAGAGTATAATTCTTTAACTGAGACCGGGCATTTGCTTTCAACTGCTGCTAATAGAAAACATCTCGAAGAATCTATCGGTCAATTCAAAGCGGGCAAGACTATTCCCTATGATTTTGACGATGAAGCTTAGTAGTAAATAAATGAACACTGAATTTACGCCAAATGGATGGTCGGATTTTGAATATTGGCTTGAAAATGATTTAGAAGCTGTAGTAAAAATAACGGATCTGATTAAATCAATTAAACAAACTCCATTTCAAGGTTTAGGAAAACCCGAACCACTAAAGCATAACCTAAAAGGATTTTGGTCCCGAAGGATTACCGGTGAGCATCGGCTTGTTTATTACTTGTCTGGAACTAAAGGAATTGACCAAAGGTGTTCAATAGTTCAATGTCGCTTTCATTACGATCAGTAATTACAGCCTCCCCACATAAACCTTCGTATCATAATTAATAGTGATAAAACCATCCTGCTGATATCTGTCGAAAAGGATTTTCAGGTCGTTCATCATTGGCTCGTAGCCGGCTTCATCCCTGGTGGGCATGTATGACGATGACAGCAGGCGCCCCGCTAATCCTGCAAAATCAAAAACCTGTTTGTTTGCAAATACTTTAAGCTGGAAAGGCGAGGGGCTGAAAAAAGCGCCAATCTGCTCGTCGTCGATATTTCGGTGATCTACCTTCACATAATCGTTACCATGGGTTATAATCAGTTGGTCGTACTCCACCTCAAAATCCGAAGTTGTTTTTCGTTCGTTCCATATCAATACCACAACACCACCCGGCGTTAGTACCCTTTTAAACTCGGCCCTTGATTTCTCCTGATCGAACCAATGAAAGGCCTGGCCTGCAATAATAAAGCCGACACTGCCGGTTTCCAGCCCGGTGTTTTCGGCGGTGCCATTCAAAGCCTTAAAGCCGGGATAATTGCCCAATAGTTCAACCGATTTTTCGCGCATTTCCTGGTTGGGCTCAACGGCAATAACTTTGTATCCGGCATTCAGGAACAAAGCGGTAGAAATACCGGTACCCGCACCAATATCGGCGATGAGTTTGCCCGTCGACAAGTCATAATCATCTTCCAAAAATTCCACAATTGTTTTGGGATAGTGCGGCCGGTACTTTACATAGTCGTCTACCCGGTTGCTAAACCTGGTGGTACTGTTATTAGTCATGGCGGGATGTTAAAGTATATTAGTAAGGTGTCAGCAACGGTTGGCAGGTAGTTTATTAAGCGTAATAAGGTGTAAATTGTTTTAAGTATTAACTACGTTTTCACGGTTTTATCGGTGTAATCGCCTAAAATCGGTGCAATCATAATTAAATAAAAAACACTTGCATAATTAAATTTATCACCCTATATTTGCAGTCCTTAAAATAAGTAGAAAAAAGAATAACAAGCTATACGATGGCAAATCATAAATCATCTTTAAAAAGAATCAGGTCAAACGCTGCGAAGCGT
>Ga0307515_10004940_pt1 | contig 27237 bp, 22 predicted proteins | sample 17_EM_MG_FD_194513 | JGI IMG/M metagenome (GOLD analysis project Ga0307515, IMG submission 194513) | Populus trichocarpa ectomycorrhiza microbial communities from riparian zone in the Pacific Northwest, United States - 17_EM | ecosystem: Host-associated > Plants > Roots > Unclassified | place... | reverse complement strand
TTGCTAATAACGCTTTTTTTTTTTTTAACGAAAATGATCTTAAGACCTAAAAATACCTAAGTAATAAAAATAACATATTCTAAAAGCCTAGGTTCTATTATATAATCGATTAACTTTGGGAAATATTATAAAATATTAGTGTTGAGTTATTCCAATATCCGCAACCTCCGCAACGCGGATATTGTCAGATTTACTAAGAAACCTTGGAAATGTGGCTCAGACGTGATTCTGGTGGTTTCGCACAAACGTAGTTAGTCTGCTTGCGGACCGATTGAAAATCCGCACCAACAGAATCACGTCTGAGCTTGCTGAGGTAATGAGCTTGCTGAGGTAATGAGCTTGCTGAGGTAACGTCTCAGACGTGATTTTGCAATTCGGAAGACAGCGTAGGTTATTCCGACGCTAGCTAAAAAATCACGTCTGAGCTCGTTGAGGTAATGAATCTATACGTCTGAGCTTGCTGAGGTAATTTTTCCCAATGACTCGTGCGCAGGCTGGCGGGTTACCGACCTGTAGCAGCCAATTGAATTTTACCTCGATTCGACCGCCGCCTTGTCGGTCCTTCAACAGCCTCCTCGTCGTCACATAGACCACGGATAGCAGGATAGACCGGATGGATGCTGAGATGGCTCCTTGCGCGCCGTTGAGGATTCTCTCTCTCGGTAAGGCTCTGTGGCCCAAGCCTCGTCGGTCGTGCTGACACGCTTTGAGATGGAGGCGGTATCCGCGGCATATCAAGCCTCCTCATTCTAGAGGACATTATGGAGAAGATCCGCGATGCCAGTGGTCTTGACCACGTCCCGCGGCCATGCGAACACTTCGATTTGATCGGCGGCACAAGCACAGGAGGGTAAGGTCAAATGTCCCTCGGTCTAGATTCCTTACTGACAGACTCTATAGAATTATCGCGATCATGCTCGGGAGGTTAGGGATGACCGTCGATGAGTGTATACAAGCGTACAGAAAAGTCGCCCAACAGGCCTTCACCCCGAAAAGGACCAATATTCTTCCCGCCTCGCCCACCGGCGCCTTCTCTGCCAAAGCGCTCGAGGCTGCTATCAAACAGACGGTCAGGGAGTTCTGCGTGGAATCAGAATGTGTCGCCCGACGGAGCCGAGGCCTCTCAACGGCCGGGACGTGCCCACATAGTGAGATGGAGTTCCGCGACAAGTCATGCACCAAGACGTATTCTCCCGGGTGAGGTGGATTAGGGTAACGGGGCAAAAGGCGGCTGACATCTCACAGCGTTATCCTAGCTATCACGAAGGGTAATATCGACGCGCGGCCGACTCTCTTCACAACATACGACACGTCTGCTAGCTTCCATGGCTGCGCCGTTTGGCAGGTCGCGCGAGCGACCTCGGCGGCAACGACCTTCTTCAAGTCCATCACAGTCGGCCGGGACGGAATCGAGTTTATCGACGCTGGTTTCGGGTACAACAACCCATGCGAAGTCCTTATCGAGGAGGCCCAGCGACAGTTTCCCGGGAATGGACAGATGCGAGTCCTCAGCATCGGCACCGGGCTTGGAGACGTCGTCACTATTGATAACAGGCGACTTTCTATCATGAATGGACTAAAGAAAATGGCCACGACCTCTAAGAAGGTAGCAGCAAGACTTGATGGCCAATACGGTGACAACGGCCAGTACTACAGGTTCAACATCGATCAGGGCCTGCAAGATATCACGTTATCCGATTGGGAGAAGGCCAGTAAGATCTCGTCGCATACACATAACTACCTAAGCGAGAACCAGAGGACGATCAGGAAGTTTGTGGATGACTTTGCCAGTATCGCCCAGGCCGAGAAGAGATATGACGGCGAGACGTCACTGACCATGCGCAGTGGGGTGGTTGATGAAGATGGAAGCAGACCTCAGGATATACCGTCGACAGCATCCTGTGTTGAAACACAGATGGCGGCGGCGGCGGGTGAACTCGGCGGAGCACCTAGTAGTTAGTGTAGGAGAGCTGTACCATGCTGTGTGATGGCTGCTGACACTACCGCAGACCATGCCTGCCTACCCTGCCACTACATCCCGCTTCCGAAGAACAAGCGCTTCGTCGGACGAGACGAGACGTTAAGCGCGGTCGAACAGATGTTTTTCACACAGGGGTGTCAAAAAGTCGCCGTTACCGGGCTGGGAGGTGTTGGCAAGACGCAGGTCGCTCTCAGATTTGCATACTGGACGAAGGAGAACAAGCCAGAGTACTCGATCTTCTGGGTGCCGGCCTTGAGCGACGAGGGCTTCGAGCAGGCGTGCACGGAGATAGCGAAGGAGCTTGCCATCACTAAGGAGGATGAGGACGCCAAGGAGTCGGTCCGACGGTACCTAAGCTCGGCGGTGGCTGGTCCATGGCTTCTCGTTGTGGACAATGCGGACGACATGGATATGCTTTTCGGGAGTTCTGACGTGAGAGGCGGGATAAACCATTCTCTGCCGGAGAGTGAGAAGGGTGTGATCCTGTTTACGACGCGTTCGAGAGAAGTGGCCGTGTCGGTAGCGGGAAGCGATGTGGTTGAGCTACACGAGATGGACGAGCAGGAGGCGATAAGATTTTTAGAGAAGTCGCTGATTCGAAAGGACCTGCTTCGTGATCATGCGACGGTGACCGAGCTGCTGGGTGAGCTCACGTGCCTTCCCTTGGCCATCACGCAGGCGGCGGCCTACTTGAACACAAAGCAAGTGCCTATTGCAGAATACCTGGAATTGCTACGAGGCACAGAGCAGGACATAACTGGTCTGATGAGCCAAGAATTCTATGATCACACTCGATACAAAGGCTCGCAGAACGCCGTGGCGACCACATGGCTCGTCTCGTTCGACCAAATCCGCAAGACTGATAGCGGTGTTGCCGAGCTGCTGTCATTCATGTCCCGCATCGAGCCGAAATCTATACCACAGTCGATCCTACCGTGCCTACAGTCAAATCAGCAAATGGTAGATGCAATTGGCACACTCTGTGCATACGCTTTTGTGACCAGACGAGGGGACAGCAAGATATTCGACATGCATAGCCTGGTGCACTTAGCGACGCGGATATGGATTCAGAGGCATGAGATTACGATGCAGACAACAGAGAAGGCAACTCGACATCTTGCGGAGGTGTTTCCGTGTGACGATTATGCAAATCGCGACTTATGGAGAGAGTACCTACCTCATACTCTCCGACTGCTTCAAGGGAGGGAAGGTATTGAGATGGAGGAGAGGTATGATCTATGTTTCTGGGTTGGACGATGCCTTAACGTGGATGGACGGATCAAGGAAGCTGCGAGGTGTTTAGAGGAGGCTTACGGATGGAGGAAGGACCACTTTCCAGAGGACCACCCTCATCGACTGTTGTCGCAGCGTACACTCGCTGGCGCCTACCGAGCGGACGGACAGGTCAACAAGGCGGTCGAGCTGCTAGAGCACGTCGTAGCGGTTGAAGAGAGGACGCTCGCCGAAGAGCACCCTAATCGACTGGTGTCGCAGCATGAACTCGCTATCACCTACCGAGCGGACGGGCAAGTTAATAAGGCGGTCGAGCTGCTAGAGCACGTCGTAGCCGTCAAAGAGAGAGCGCTCGCCAAAGAGCACCCTGACCAACTGGTGTCGCAGCATGGACTCGCCAGCGCCTACCGAGCAGACGGACAGGTTAATAAGGCGGTCGAGCTGCTGGAGCACGTCGTAGCGGTACAAGAGAGAACGCTCGCCGAAGAGCACCCTAACCGACTGGCATCGCAGCATGAACTCGCCAGCGCGTACCGAGCGGACGGACAAGTTAATAAGGCGGTCGAGCTGCTAGAGCACGTTGTAGCCGTTAAAGAGAGGGCGCTCGCCAAGGAGCACCCTGATCAACTGGTATCGCAGCATGGACTCGCCATCGCCTACCGAGCAGACGGACGGGTTAATAAGGCTGTCGAGCTGCTAAAGCATGTCGTAGCGGTACAAGAGAGGACGCTCGCCGAAGAGCACCCTAATCGACTGGCGTCGCAGCATGAACTCGCCAGCGCGTACCGAGCGGACGGACAGGTCAAAAAGGCGGTCGAGCTGCTGGAGCATGTCGTAGCGGTTGAAGAGAGGACGCTCGCCGAAGAGCACCCTGATCGACTGGCGTCGCAGCATGAACTCACCATCGCCTACCGAGCGGACGGGCAGGTTAATAAGGCGGTCAAGCTACTAGAGCACGTCGTAGCGGTACAAGAGAGGACACTTGCCGAAGAGCACCCTGATCGACTGGCGTCGCAGCACGGACTTGCTATTGCCTACCAAGAAGATGGACAGGTTAATAAGGCGGTCGAGCTGCTAGAGCACGTCGTAGCGGTTGAAGAGAGGACGCTCGCCGAAGAGCACCCTGATCGACTGGCGTCGCAGCATGAACTCACCATCGCCTACCGAGCGGACGGGCAGGTTAATAAGGCGGTCAAGCTACTAGAGCGCGTCGTAGCGGTACAAGAGAGGACGCTTGCCGAAGAGCACCCTGATCGACTGGCGTCGCAGCACGAACTCGCTATCGCCTACCAAGAAGACGGACAAGTTAATAAGGCGGTCGAGCTGCTAGAGCACGTCGTAGCGGTTGAAGAGAGGACGCTTGCCAAAGAGCACTGATCGACTAGCGTCGCAGCATGAACTCGCCAACGCCTACCGAGTGGACGGGTAGGTTAATAAGGCGGTCGAGCTGCTAGAGCACGTCGTAGCGGTTGAAGAGAGGACGCTCGCCGAAGAGCACCCGTCTCGGCTTGTATCACTGGATATACTCTTGTATATGTACGAACCATAAGCAGCTAGTAGGGATGCTGTTATCTAACTAGTGGTATTATATATATAACTGTCGGATATAGGAATTACTAGTTTGGGCCTTCTGAAACTAAAATACGAGCACCAACCGCTTTGTGGCGGCTCATCTGCCACCTGCAAGCTCACCAACTGCATCCTGCATTTTCCTGAAGTACACGATCCCGCTTCACCACGTTCATTATTTACATAAGCACAGCAATATCCGTCTAGCATTGCGGCATCTCTACGGAGTGCGCTGAAGACTCTCTTCCGCTAGGAATATCTCATCAAACCTATGTCTCTTGCTTAGCACTACCTACCTTTTCCTTTTAAATTTGCTTGCTTATCTGTCTTTCTATACGCCTCTCCTTTACAACCCATTTAGAGTATTCCATACGTCGCTAGCAAAGGCGAACATTCGAAGGACCATTCGCTAAGTTTCAACTACTGCATGTGCATTTTGGATGAGCATCTGCAGTACTTCAGAGCCAAGCATAGATGGAAATTCGTATGGTTTTCTTGGTCATCTGAAGCCATTCACGAGGGCATAACCATGACGCCCAATCTTACGTGCACGCCTCACTACTTCCGCTCTTCCAAAGCTGGAAGTGTTGGCTTCGCCAGTGGAGAGTGCCAGCACGTTTGTTGCCGCCATCAAATATCATACCCACTTAATATGAGAGATTCGCTGCTGCTTGAGAATAGTTACTAAGGCCTCCCATTTCTTACTGCTGACGTGAGCCGGCGTCTGATCCAGTAAACCCACCGCTCACCATCTACACCAGACCTTGATGCCTATAAATGAGGTTCTAAGCAATTTCCCTACCCCGTTTACTTGTATAAAACCTAAATAACCAATCGAGTTCGTCTTATTGGTTCATTTTCATTCAGACATATTCTACTTGTTTTGGATTCCTGTTACCATGACTAATACGGATTCCATCCAATCTTTCTTCTCGCCTTCGTGCGAAGTCAAAATTCCGGAGCCCACCACAGAGCTTCATAGCGTTGTCTCTCGATGGTCCGATTCCGGCGTCGATTTACCAGCGGCCGTTGTAGTCCCCTCCACTGAGGATGATATCATTGCGGCAATCCGCCTCGCTGAAGCAAAAGGCTTCCGCGTTATCCCAGGCTGTGGCGGCCACGGTTCCTTCGTACCTATCGATGGCAAAACCGTCTATCTAGATCTGAAGAAGCTTAGGACTGTCTCAGTGGATAAATCAAACGACTCGGTCATCATTGCAGGTGGCGCATTGGCCGCGGATGTGCTAAAGGCATGCGTTGCCGAAGGCTATTATACACGTTAACATCACAAAATATCAATCCACCGCATATGCGTATACTGACACTAAAGCAGTCTTCCCTAATTCCAATGCCGTCGGCATGATCGGCGCATTCCTCGGCGGCGCGTCAAGTGCATTCAACGGCATCCACGGGTTCGGGATTGACAACGTCCTTGCAATCAGGCTGATCACAGCCTCTGGGAGCATTTTGACGCTGACTCCCTCCTCTACCGGCGAGGAGGCCAGCCTCTTCAACACACTGTGCGGTGCTGGACACGGTCTCGGCATCATCACCTCTCTAACCCTCACGGCATTTCCCATCTCCGGGCTGCGCCTAACCGACAACAAGATATGGATCCGCAGGGCCATCTTCCCACCAACTGCCATCGCCACCGCCGCCGAGGTGTATATGCAGCTACAGCCCCCCGCAGGCCCACTAGTGCCCATCCTAGGCTTCGCACGCGCCCCGCCGAACAGGCCAGCCAAGGGCGCGCCCATGATCATGGTCAGCCTAGCATACTTCGGGCCGCGGGAGGAAGCCGAGCAAGCCGCAGCCGCGGCGCTGGCGCCGGACGTCGCGTGGCAAGCCATCTCAGCAGTGACGCTGGCGGTGCCGTTCGCCAACATGAACGACGGCGCCGAGGCGTTCAACGGGCACGGCGGGCTCAAGGAGATGTACACGTGCATGCTGGAGTCGCTCTCCGTCGCCAGCATCACCAGGGCGTTTGAGCGCTGGAGGAGGCTCGGCGACGAGGTCGAGGATGCCTGCCCGAGGACGTACACGATTGTCGGGAGCTGGAACACGCAGGCGCTCGTGGCGAGTGCGGCTGCGGCTGCGGCTGCGGGCGCCGGGGGCGCGGACAGCAAGTTCTACCGTCACAGGAGTAGAGGGATTATCGTGCAGACGACGGCGTGGTATGGGAAGCCGGAGACCAAGGCTGCTGCGGACGAGTATGGAAGGGAGGCGTTGGAGATTTTTAGGGAGGAAGATGCAAAGAACAAGGTTGCGCCGGCGTCGTTTGCGAATAATCTTCGCTTTGGCCAGGATTTGGAGGAGGTGTACAGCAAAGATATGATCGGGGAGCTGAAGCGAGTGAGGCAGTTGTGGGATCCGAAGGGGATTTTCTGGAGCCCGGTTGGAGATGACAGGTTTCGATAGTTTAAGTCACAAAGAAGCCGTATATAGTTCGCTGGCTATGCTATCACTGTCTGGACATCCACTAGGTTGACACTCATCTCCTGCAGTATGGGATAGGGCTAACTAATTACTATTGTTCTATACATGTTACCCACGTAGGAGTCATACTGCTTGTTATAGTCTGCTAGTTTACTAAATGATACATAGAAGGAGTGAAATAGGGGCATTGCCACTCGTACTCTCCACTCAGCCGCGTCATGGAACAAAACCGTGCCAATGATGCAATGCAGTATATATTCGGATTGGCATCTCGGACCTACAATGCCTTATCCACATATTTTCCTTGTGGGATTCCAGAACGCAAGTCCCATACAACATGGGACAGATGATGATATAAGACATTGAGCGTCCCAAGAAGTCAATGTAATACCGACAGCGAACATCTTGAGTTCATTTGCCTTTATTTTATGGTTTGCTCCTGCTGGCCTTGGGTTATTAGAGAGTTAGTAGAACCTAGTTCAAAAATACAGGGAGAATAAGGTGAGGAAGAGCCGTTTAGCCCATTCCAGCTCTTGCCCCGACCTCTCTCCCGCGTTACAGTATTTCTTCGACGGTAACAAAAGCCCTCTTTCCCCGCCAAATAAAGGTGTCCTGCTCTTGGTCGTAGGGATTATAGATGCCTAGTATAGAAATGCCCGCAATGGTATCTGAGCTATCTGAAGTATCTAGGTTACATAGGCTACTGGAGCTATCTGACTACTCAAAGAACGAAAGGCGAGCCTTCTTCTGGATGCTGCTAGTCTCCGCTGCAAATAAAAAAGTTACCGCCACTGGCGCATGTTAGAAAAACAAATCCCCCCTCCTATGCTGTTGTCTACAGAGTCTATCAATATATCGCTGGCAAAAAAGTAAAAACGATAAAGAGATGACCTGGACAAAACGCCGGATATGGAAAATGGCAAAAATATAAAGCTCTCATGCAACAACATGGAACCGCAGGTAGTCCTCCAAATGCAATTAACTCTGGAATTCAAATGCCCTCCCATAATACCCCCTGGTATCCTTGCTTGCCAAATCCCAGATGAAAAGGGTCAAAAGGCTTCGCAAGCGTCTGTGATGTTGTATCTCCTCCTATTTAACAAATCGTACATTCCGCCTCTTGGAAGGAAACTGTGCTGTGCTGACGAATAAAATCCGGGAAACCACGCTAATATGTGATGCTAGAAAGGGAAATACGTCTCAGGGAAGGACTCATGGTAGCGACTAGACTTTGAATCAGTTGTTGGCGTCGTGATGGCGCAGGCTCCAAATTTGACACCAATTATGGTGGTGATTCGTAGGGAAGAGGGCGTGGTAGAAAGCTTTCTCAATGTGGAGGTTTTGTGATGGTAACTTTCAGCAGTGATAAAGATTGATGTCGAGAGAATCCCACAAGTTGAAAAGTGCAAGGCCCATCTCTTGTTGCAGCCAACCCCATAAATAGAAGCCGAGGGTTAGATGTGTGGTCTTATACTACCGGGCCACCCTGTCGAGCTCTCGCCTCGTAACATTATGTTGTCCGGGTAAGCCTCGGAAAGCGGTGATAGAGAGAGTCGGTGGAAAGTTGCACTTTTATGGAAGAGATGGTCGCAAAAGTTTGCCAGGGTTGTTTTAACATCGTCCGATCCTTCACCATGCGCGCCGCTGGGGTGTAGGAAACTCCAGGATCGCCAATCGGGATCGAGACTGGCGGTGCCCCATTCCACTTTGAGATCCGACAGGCCATCTCCGATTTCTGTTTGGAAGGTTTCTTGCGAAGTAAAGGCTAGGGATTCTGGTTTAAGATCGAGTCTAGAGTCCTGCCCTGCTGATTTTTGTCTGGTGGATTCGACGAGTGTCGAGACATCCGACCGAGATTGGGAGAGTTCACTGTGGTAAGAGGGGCAACGCGTGCATGAGAGTATCTCGTGGCCAACATTATTTGCAGCAGCTTGAAATTTTTTAGCCATGTTCATGTATACTAGTGACCAATGAAGGGCATTTACTTACGTTCCGGTCCAACCAAGCTGTGGAAATAACGATGGGCTTGCCATATGCTGATACAAGCAGAGACAGTTGCTATAATGCCAAAAATAACGTTGGTAATAGTATCATTCCACATGCTCGGTGAGCTCCTTTTACTGATAGCTGAAACGGCCGATGCAGTTGCGAGAGAGTTATTGAATTGGTGGGCCACGGCATGGAGAATGGGAGCCATAGCTCATAAAGTGAGAGGAATTAATTAGAGGAATTAATTGAGGCTAATTGAGAGGGACTAATGGACAGGAACTGGTTGACAGACAGGAACTGATTGACAGGAGCTGATTGAGAGGAACCAAGAGGAACGAGAGGTGATTGGGACAGACTGAAGAACTGTAGAGAAAGTATATGCTTGGAGAAGTGATGAAGAATATCTAGCTACACGTATGATCGGGTCTTCCTGTAGGTGTGAGTTGTAACTTCAAATTGATCACCAGGAATACGACGACATAGGGCTCTTCCTCAGCTCAAGCCTTAAGCTCTTTGGTTGGATACCCGGTCTCTCATCTGCGACCTCCCCGGCCCATGATCCGCCATGCAGTGATTGACAGCACATCTTTCGTCAAGCCAAGTGCGCTTCTGCCTAGCTGCAGTTTCCGCGTGTTCGGTGATGTAAACTGGTAAAGAAAGCTTTAGAGCCGAGGGACTGGAGCTGGCCTGCTTACAGCCAGTAAGAGTGATGAGTAGGTTTCCTCAAATCTGCGGCTGAATAGAAAACTTAAATTTTTCCGGCGGATAAAGATAGGCTCGCGGATAGTTCTGTTCTATTCATCAGCAATGGTTTGCGTATCCGCCTCATGTTTACTGCTGTTGAAGAAAAGCTAAGCGGCTCCAATTCGAGGCTTCAGTGTTCGGAGATGTCCACATCCGCGCTGAAGGTAGGGATAGGGAGAATGTGGAAGCGTTCGGCCGAGTGGGTGCGCACAGCTTAGGTTCATGCTCCAATGACAGTGGTTGATTCGGGCATCAGAGCCTCTGAAACATTCGCTTAAGACTCCAAAATTTGGGTATGTTTTTGCTGCGCCGGCCTGGTGGCCACGCTGGCTGGACTGGCAGACGGCCAGTAAGAACTGGCGAACTACATGCAACTCATAGTTGGGCCGCTTCCTGGGCCACGGGTCAGGCCACGTCCTCATTCGAGATCCCATCTTGGGGCCAAAATTATGCGAGTCCTCCTAGTGCCTAAGGAGTTTGACAGCGGGTGGGGCAGTGGCGAAGTTGCTCTCTATTAGAAAAAGCAATCAGTTCGTGCAGACGGGCCTCACTTTCGCGACCGCTCTTCCAGGAGCTTCCAGCTCTTCCGGTGAATACTTCTGCTAATGGCTCTTTGCTTGCCACTTTAATTCCGCTGTCGACTCATATAATCAATGTGAGAGCGTTTACAATGTTTCCGGATTGAATTGTATTAGAAATCAGTTGATCTGAGGATGGTTGCTGCCACTAGGAGATTTTGATTCTGGCGGAGCCTTCTCGGCTCTGGCGGAATCAGCCTAGCTCATCATATTTCGTTCCTGTATCAGCCTTGTTTAAAACCCTCGTCTCGCAACGATAGGAATCTAAGGCGAGCACTCTTCTGAGCTGGACTTTGGAGAAGGTGTTCAGCGGCTATGCCGTTTTGCAAGCTTACGCGAATGTTTCATAAGGCGAGAATGAGGCGTTTTATCATCTTCTCAATGGGGATTGAGTTTCCATGGAGAACTACCAGCGGCTGAAACCCGTTCCTAATGCCATCCCTTCACACAATTTAGGGTTCAACTATTTTAATTTTTGCTCTAGTTGGCAAGATGCTGCGTACTTATCGAATTATCAAACGTTTAGAATATCTTACATAGATTAAACGTTCGGGAGGCTGGTATCTACTGTTATGTTTTAGCTAAATTCCCAAACACGATGGAAAGCAGTGCGTTCTTACCATTTCATGACGATGAATTGAAACTTGCACCCGACAAGTTCTCCATGATCTAGGACACTCCCTCCATATTAAATTTTGACTTTTATGATTGATATCCTTACAGATTCCTTACGGATTCCTTTCATCCAGACGACACTGAGGAAAAAGTCCTTTGTAATGAGGCCCATAAAATGCTACTAGCAAATCGTTACCCCACCAATCTAACGTTGACTACTCCACCAAGAAATAGCGGCGTAGAAAGAATTGAGCAACTCATAAAACACCGTCAACTCAGCATCATCGTAAACGCAACCTGTAATATGCTACAGGAAGGATCTCTGACCACCACAACCTCCAAGACAATCAATACTCCTCAAGACACTACGTCATCACCAAGCACCTTTCTTCCCCCTTACTTGTGCAACGAACAACCCCCAATGAAAGCTCTAATAGGGCGCCACAAAGCGGTAGCACGCAGCCGCAAAGACGATGACGCCACACCACAGCGCGCACCCAACCGCGTGTATATTTTCCGACGCCGCCGTAGCCGTAGCCGTTGCCGTCACTTTGCAGTCAGTGCATCAGCATGTTACCAAGGAAGGAATACCCGAGAGCAAAGCAAGGGGAGAGAAGAAACAGAAAACTGCATGGAGCAGGCCGTGGTGTGGCATATTAGCGAACGGCGAATAGCGTGCTGAGGACCAGGACGCGGTGATTGGGTAACCAGACCCCTAGAAAAATCCAATCAAGAGTTTCTTTGTAGAGTTGCGGTGGAGGTGCAGAAGCGGTCTCCTGTTGAGATATGTAATTGGCGAAAAGGTCTGAAATCCACACCAACCAATGCCCGAGAGCAGGCAAGCCAAGCAGTGATAGCAGAGCATCTTTGAAAGCCCTCTAGCCGCCTTACAAAGAATGGTAAAGCAGGCTCTCCAAGTTCATGGGAAGGGCAACCGAGTTTCAGCACAGCCATTTTCATCCCTAAAATCACATCAAGTCACCGTGAACCAACCAGATCTCGAAAACAGCTCGCAACAAACAAAAAACAAAATTTTCACCAGTCTATCATTTAAGTTTTGCTCGATTTTGGTTCGATCCGATGCCAGCTAGGGGTACAGCAACCAAACCAAAGGAGTTTCCCATCCCATTCCCCTCCACGCCCAATTACAACCGGCGGGGACGAAGAGGAAAAAAATACAATTACAATGCTAGTCTGTTTCCGTCCGCCAGCCGTGTGGTGTGGGTTGCACATCACCGTACGCGCTGGCTGCCCTATTGGAAAAGGAAGAAAAAAGTAGTCTTAACTCAGCTCACCGCTTCCCGCATGCAGAGACCCGAAAATGTCGAGCGGAAGATGGAAAGTTTGTAGAAGAAATGGGACTAGGAGGAACCGTGGATTTGAGTGAGAACGTGTAACAAAGGAGAGAATAATTTAGAATATTGCTCGAAATCATGTGATGGATGGTGGATGATGGGCGAACATCGCCCGCTAATGGTACAGAAAACGCAATCTTTAACTTTCCTCGCAAAGCAACGCAGAATAAAACACGCAAAATCGTTTTTCCCACCCACCAACGCTTTCCAGACTAAAGCAAATATATCCCAGTAAAGAGGAAATAAGATGGTGCCACCGACGGCTACTTTTGCGCGTTTTATGCATATTGCAGCCACACAAGGGGAAAACAGAGCGCAAACGCTCCCATTATTGTTGCCCCGCATTACCGGCCAACGATCCACGACGACAAAGCCATGTCGCAGATACGTGTGATGACCTGCTGGGTGCTGGCCTTGGCTTCGTCCTGGATGAATCTCATAGCTATGTTCAACTTGTTGATCTCGTCATTAGGGTTGTTATTCACGGGCGTCGGTATGCTGTTAGGAAACCCGGGGACGCGGCCGCCTGAAATTCGCGCAATAGCAATGGAGTATAGGACATCTCGGGCCTCGATTTGTTGAAGGAGTCCACGCATGGTTCCGAGGGCACGGTCGACTGCACCAGCAGGGGCAGACTCGTTGTCCGCAAACACGACAAAATTACCCAAATGCTCCCAGAATTCGATTTCCGCCTTCTTCTGCTCGCTGATACCAACGGGATACGGAAGTTGGAGAAGAGAATTCGAGTCCAGGTTTTGGTTTGTGAGAAGGGCTTCTAGTATATCAAGTCGTGCTCGAACTTCTTTAAGGGATAGGCCATCATCTTCCTCTTTGGCTGGCGTGGTTCCGTTCGTGCCATTTGAGGTAGGGGGTGGTTGCCGACAAACGCTTAGCATGTGCCAAATGAGGCGTGCCTCTTGACTAGGTATCCGCGACATGCCGTCGTACATTTGATTGTTGTAGAATTTGCAGGTTTCCACGAAATGGGCAACCTCCTCGTGTAGGGCCTTGTCACCTATCATCCTATTGAGGCCGTTATCGTTCGTCGCAAACCAGGTAGATTCCAGGATCGCGTCTAGTCCAGGACAGTAATCTTTTGTGTAAACATTGGTGATTTCAGCGTCTAGCTCAGAGGGAATGGGACTTGTCCTTGCGGGTACTTCGGGAGGGTTGTGTCCACCATAGGGAAAGAGGTCATCGATCTTGATCCGCTTTGCTGGATGAGCACGTGTTAGTGGGGGTCTAGTTATAATGATATATGGCTTTGCGTGCTAGAGAAAGGTATGGGTTCTTTATGCGCTCCTACCTTTAAGCGGCTGACCGTCCGATGCAGCAGATGAGTATGGACTCGCACTGCCTAAACCTGCTCTTAGTGCTGGTGGTAATGCTTGTGCGCTATTGTAAGGTGCTGGAGCCCCTTGCATGGCAGCCGGATCAGCAGCAGCCAGAGCTGGATCAATGGCAGAGTTGAACGAATCGTAAGATGGGTGGGGCCCCGGCCCAGACGCAGCAATAGGCGGTGCGTAGCCTGCACTCGCAGCTGGAGCGTAGCCTTGTGGGACGTGAGCGTATGGGACCTGTGCTGGTGGCGCGGAAGCGGGCGTTGAAGTCGCTAATGGAGCAGCGCTTGGTGCGGGTTGTATTTGAGCGGGGCCTGGTTGCTGTTTAAATATAGGGTCATAGCCCATGCACTCGCGCTTGCTCTTTTGGCAGTTTCGGCAGGTAGGATGAGCTTCGTCGCACTAAACGTGAAAGAATGAAGTCAGTGAATTGTATATAGAGAGACAAGATATGCAGTCGAAATTGAGATGTAGGGTAGGTTTGGTTCTCGCTTCTGGCGGTGGCTCGGTTACGGACGACAACCCGCAGTTCTCCTCGAAAGCTTCTACTTCCTCCATCGAGCATTGACAGCCATCGCGAAATCCAACCGGATGAAAGTAGCAAACTCCCAGGGGTATGCTCACCTTTATTCTCCGCTTGCGACACGTCAAACAGCCCGTCTTGGTCCGACGCTTGATCTCCTTCTTGTGTCTCCCTCCCGACATCATCCTCGGCTCTCCTTGCGGAGGTAGTTGGTACCGCATCGCGAGATTGTGTGGTGAGGATGTGATGTTCATTTGTTGGCCCGGTGGTGGCAGGGACTGGCCGGGATGGGGAGGATAATACGCGCTCATGGGAGCTACGGGAGGAGGAAGCGGTGAGCCCATCGGCTGTTGGCCGGGCTGCGACTGCGGTGGAGGCTGTCCCTGATTGTCCTGCAAACGTATGGGAGGTAAGTTCAACGAAGGCAGCGACATATTTGAACCCGTCGGCGATGCGCGGTATGGCTCTTGGCCCGACTGGCCCTGAGGCGGAGGATAGGTGTAGGTAGGCTGCATCGACGGTGAGGGATAGGAGTGCGGTGACGGGTAGGAAGTAGGCTGTTGCCTCGACTGTGAATTATTCTGCTCGGCCATGCTAGCTTGGGAGTAATGCGACAATGCAGGAGAGTACGGCGCGCTGCTGTTCGGTGGTTTGTGATAATCGTGTGACATTCACGCCTGGCGGTGAATGGGCCCAGATGGTCCCACCCGGCACGGCGTCGAGACTGCCCTGCCTCGTGTGTAGTCGCACGTAGGTGTAGGTGTCCCCAAGGGGAGCGCGTCTGCTCAGGCGAAGTCTAGGGGAGCGAAGCGAAAAGCTTGACGTGGTTTGGACGGGACGAGGCTCACAGGCGAGAGGGAAGGGAGAAAAGCAAGCGGAAGGCAGGCCGAGACGCAGATGGCGGGAAAACGTAATCGACCGATCGGGATCGGGGCGTCGAGCTAGACAGTCGGTGAAATGGCAGTAGGCAATCCAGGGGTTTTTCCTTCGGTCCTGGGCTGCTGGGGCTGTTTGGGGCTGCTGGGGCTGCCGCTTAATAGGGACCTCGGTTTGAGGCACGGCGGCCGCTGGCGAGGGCGACGACCTGAGCGACGGGTCCAGTAAAACTAAGGAGAGAGAGACGAGGTCAGCAATGCACTCTTTCGGGTGGAGCGCGCAAGCTGGAGGCTCGAGTGCCAGACGGGGCAGGGGGGATCGCCAGCGAGCAAAAGTGGCAGTCAAAAGTCGGGCGGGATCATGCGTCAAGAAATGCGAGAAATAAATGCGCTGAAAGGAAGGGTTTGCTTGGTTCCCCCCATTGGCTCTCCCGGCCAACCCCAACGTCAACGCGGAAGGTCAGTGCAGCGGTGCGTTAAAACTGACTGCCTGGTGGCTGTGCGAGGACGGGATGATAAGCGATGAGGGCCATGGAGGACAGGTCGCGTCCGTCCGCCGCGCAGTCACCCACGCCCGAGGGAGAGAGAGCGAGAGTGAGGGAGCATAAGGCAGAGGGCGTGGAGAGCAACGCGCGGAGAGTGCAGAGGGAGAGGGTGCCAGCCGCCTGTCTAGCCGGCAGCTCAAAGCGAGTTTGGCGCACAAAGGCAGCAAAGCAGCAGAGCAGCAGAGCAGCAGAGCAGCAGAGCAGCAGCTTGAGGAGGTGCAGTCTCGACATACCTTGAGGATGGGTGCGTTTGTGCCTGCAAATAATAATCCGGGGCTTTCTTCGCTTCGCTCGACACTCTTGCTCAAGCGAGCTGCCAGGGGACTCGGGCGGTTCGTCGTTCGCTTTTCGCTTCGCGCTCTGCTGGTCGCTGGACTGCAGGACTGGTACGGTCGCGGACTGGTCTAGTGCTGCCCACGCACGAAACGCGATGGAATATGGATCACCGTCTGGTTGCGCTGCTTGGAATGAGATGAGATGTGGCCCTTGAGGCAGATGAGAAAAATGTCTTCCTCTACTTGGCGCTAGGCCGCTTCCGTCTCTAGACCCCAGCTTAGTCAATATGGAGAACTCTCGATGCGCCTGCACCATGAATATGCCAATAACTAGGTAGGCATGCACCAGGGGAACAACCTTCTGCCCCCATCGCCAACACCAATGCACGGGATAGGCCTCCGCGTCGCTCTCGGCACCTGAAAGGTAGCTCGGCGCTCGCTGGTGGTTCGTTTAGTGCAAGAGGATGAGCAGCATAGCCGTGGATGGGTTAAGCGCAGCGGCATGTGGCCCAATCTGGAATGTCACTGAATCACCCATGACATGATCAGCCCTGGCCATATTACAAAGGTGCATTCGACCTGGCATCCGGCGGCGCGCTGCTCACCATTCGGGAATGCCTCTCAGGGTTACGAAAGGGGCCGCCTGGTAGTACCAACGGCCTAGCCTGTGTATAAACCCCGACGGAAGATTCGGATAGATTGCTCCCCACGAGCGCGAAAGCACCCCTGGAGCACCTGATCTCACGCGCTGTCTTCTATTCTAAAGAGGTATCTCTCCCGCATCTCTATCATTCTGGAAGCTGGGTTCGCTCTGTACGCAGCCTCGCCGCGTGTCACCAGTTACAGCACAGAAGCCAAGGCGGAATAGAACAGGGGATGGGTTGTTTCGCGGCCCGGCTATCCACCGGCCTGCGCATCGGACTCGGTTCCATCATCGATACTGCTTGTGAGGAGAACTACAGGTGCTGACGAGAGGATATAAATACCGCGGTGCGCTGTTATTTTCGTAATCGTAAACGCGTGTTTGCCCGTGCTCAGTTCCCGGCTAGGCAGGTCTTGCTGTTGGCATCCCGCCCATGGTGTAGATCTAGACAGCCAGGTAGATAGCGAGCATGAGGCAAAAGCCCTTTGACGCCGGTGTTATTTCCGAGATACAGCTTGAGTAGATTGTGCCACATGGACCTGCCCACGGGTAATGGCAGAGGCAGCTGTGAAGTATTGCACAAGCACAAACTGACAGCGGCACGGGCTGCTAGGCCACATGAAACAAAGTGACATGAAGCAGTGTCGCAGGAAAGATTAACTAGGAGAGCAGATAGGACTTCAGCGGAGGCAGGGATGGCAGTGTGCGACTGCGTGGAGAACAGCCGAAGCAGCCAGAATTCTCTGAGCGGATGATGCACGAGCTGTTCCTATCCACGCCGCGAATCTGCGATCGTCTTGGACCCCATCTCCAGCATCCTCAGGGTGTATCCCTGAAGTGCAGCCGTCATTCCTGCAAGACACCTTTCTAGAAAGCTTCCAACCGCCGCCAACCGAGCGCCCCAGGGCCGTTAGCTGTCATCAAAGCATGTGCACAGCGCATAACCCTCTAGGACCGGCGACACTCCTGGGTCCTGCATCATCTCATGAAAACGCCTCCACCTGCTGCAGCCAGCTAATCTGCTTCGTCTCAACCTTCGGATACTTGCTCGTTCCATGCTATGGTTGCGACTAAGTACTCTCTCCCTCGCCACAACCGGAAGCACGGGGTCGTAGACCTGCACGTATCCAGAGTCATTTTGACAGGTAGCACGACCGATGCAGTGTATGGAGCACAAGGACGATCTCGGCATGACAAATAATCGCCATCTTCGGCGTTCTCCCACGCTGGTGATTTTCGTGGAATCCAAGAAAGGAATCGTGAAGCGATAGACTCCACACAGCCAACCAATTTCATTTCCCCGTCGGGGCAATAAGCAAAGGCTCAAATGCAGGAGCTCCCCATGGTGTCCTCGCCTCGGGTAAGGCAGCAAAAGATACTTGGCAATCTATTCGGTTTTCTCTATTCTATCTATGATCCCCATACCGTCCAAAGCATATAACCCTAGCGATGATTTTCTATAGTAAAAGCACCAAATTCAGCTCTTCCGGTTGTCGTGGACCGAAATGCTCTAGAGAGGTTTCACATGTCGGCTTGCTCAGGCACGACAGTGTTCAGTCTCCCTTTTTCCAGCGCGGCCCGCACGTTGCCAATATTCCATTCCTCTACAGCCGTTTGGGTCTGAAGAACATTCGGCAGTCAGCAGCGTTCAGTCATCACCTAAGCTTCACCTTCCAGCTACCTTCTCGGCTCTGTTCCTGTACATCCGTGACGTAGATCAAGCGAACTTACCTCTACAGTCCAAGTCCCCATATGCGGCAAAAGCATGACGTGAGGATTCGCAACCAGGCCCGGATGCACCTTCGGCTCCTCCTCATACACGTCTAAACCGCAAGACCACACATGACCGCTATCTAAAGCCTTAACCAATGCTTCTTCGTCGATGACGGCCCCTCGAGCAGTATTCACGATTACAACTCCCCTTTTCATCATCTCAAACTCACGAGTGGATATTAAGTGGCGGGTATTTTTCTAGAACATCTGTCAGCTTGGGATGCCCTACTTCATGGTATAACTGTACGCGGTGAGGACAATACGGAAGCCCATTGGGTCGGAAGAATAGAAAGGTGTAGTGAGAGAACAACGCCGCGAACTTACATTCAAGGGGAGATTCAGACTAATAACGTCGCTGGTCGAAAGTAATTCCTCGAAGCTTAGATATTGAGCGCCACCTGCACGCTCATCGCTTAACTTATTACGGTTACAGTAAACTACCTTCATCCCAAACGCCTCTGCCTTCTTCTTAAGATTTCTACCAATCCCACCCATGCCCAATATGCCTAGCGTCTTGCCTTCCGGGTCATGGCCTAGAGGTGGTGGAGGGTGACCCCGCCATCCGCCTTCGCGCAGAGCAACCATAGATGTGTTGAAGCCACGAAGCGCGCCAATTATGAGGAACATATTGACATCGGCTGTCGCGTCGTCGGCGGCTGTGGGCACATTCGAGACTTTGATGCCACGTTCTGTGCAAGCATAGACGTCCACTTGATCATAACCGGCTCCTGGAAGGTTTGATGGTGAGCGCGCTACCCAATTGTTCTAACAAACTAAAATGTGAACACGTGCTTTGACGTCAAACAGGTTGCGGAGGCCCCGAGAGAAGGCAGACTGCAGCTTGAAATTTCCGCGGAGAATCCACTGGGGTTGCGGAACGGCCAGCCTTGACAGCTTCAGTTACGTCGCCGAAACTTGATTCGCTGAAACCTGCCTCAAATGTGCTCTTGCCAAGGCTAGATGCACGTTCCGAAACTCCAGTCTTCTGTGGTCGAGAAACTGGAGGCGGACGAGGTGAAGGAAAGCTTTGATCTAACATAATTGAACTTCGACTAACCATTGTGACATATAAACTTCAAGCTCTTTGGTAGAACCGCGACCAGCTCCGCATCGAATAGACCAGTTATATCTACGCTCCCAAACGTGCGATATACAGCGACGACACCCTCCAGCCTCCCACTCCTACACTCTTCTAAAAACTCGGCGCGGCTACGAGCTGCGGGTACTACGGTGTCGGCGAGGGGGGAGAGCGAATTCCATGACTCGTGGGCGCTGTGAAAGGTGCAATCCTTGTAAGACCAGTACTCGTATAGAATCCGAACGACGGCCAGGCAAGGGGGAGGCTGGGATATAGTAGGTCGCAATACACAAAGGGCAGTAGCCGGTCACGGCATAAGTGCCTTGGGAAACGGAACAACGTACTGGTCAATTTCTCCAAGCTGGAGCACTTTGGGCTTTGTCATAGTGAGAGCGGCGGGAAAGAGTTGGCCCATGCGGGCTATGATAACAGCGACGGGAGAGGTGAAGGAGGGGGAATGGAAGAAGAGGGAAGCAGCGAGCAGTGAGGCTGGTGGTCAAGTTTTTAGGGAATAATGGAATGGTGGTCAAGATAACGGCCTTCTTTTTTCTGAAGATCCTGGTCGGCTTCTGAGGACCCTGGTCGGCTTCTGATGCCCCGCGCCTTGGGCCCGCGAAATGGTCGATGGGCGGCCGACAAAAAGGCCCCCTAGCTCTGGAGTACTTCTCAGATTCTCCGCACAGCCCTTGGACGCAGTTCTGAGCGGTGAGGCCGAATCTCAGCGCCTTGCAGTGGGTCAGATAGGAAGACAAGTTTTGAAAGAATCGTGGCACTTTTATACCACATAACGGCGCTCTCGTTATCGCAGCGGGCTTGGCAATGGCATGGAGACATGGACAAGGTGTGCAGTTCCTGGGCTTCGGCTTTGTGTTCGGGGGTCCGTTCCACTGCCGTGGGTCAGCATTAATCGCGGGCAGGCGCCAAAAGACCTCCATTGATCTTCACCATTTTCCTCTCACTACCTCCCACCGCCCTCCACTATCCTCCACTGCCTCCACTCTCTCCACTCTCTCCACTCTCTCCGCTCCCTCCACCCTACAAATCACTCCGCTACTGCACATTCCAAACACCCGTGGGGAAACAGCATGGTAATTTTCCGGAATCGCTACATTCTTCCGATAACTTCCACCAGCAACAGCAAGGCTTTCGGCCCAATTCGCCCCGCACCTGGCCCCACTAGAATCATTTTCAGCTACTCATCAACCCACACGTTGACCACCTATTGACGGCGCTACAGCTTAAGTCCAGCAATCCTTGAGGTCGAGAAAACGCGGCAGCTAAGCAGCCGAGAAGATTAACGGGTATCTCTATCCAGAAAGCACTCGGAACAAAAACGTGCAACGATGAAGGGTATCCCTGGCCCCTTGATGACATGATTAGATTACCGCCAACATGATTGGAGGCCTTAAGCCTATTGGACAAGCCCTAAGCCCCTCCATTCTGTTGGGCTTGCTCCTGCTTCCATTTGTGTGCCATTTGAAGCAGCTTCGACATCTTGGCTGCACTTTCGTCGTCTGCTGGGAACACGTAATCCATATACTCTTCGAATGAGTCGTCGTCCAATTTCCTCCGCTTCTTGACCTTGCGCGGCATTTGTGCATCGACCTTTTCGATGTCCGCAGGAGACCCATGCGCCGTCTCAAACGACTTCCATGCATTGAGGAGGGCGACTCTCTGCAAACCATAGTTAGATATCGATATTGAATCTGCAAGTTGACAAGAACAAGACCTACCTCTTCCTTGAGATCTTTCTCTTTCATGCTCTTATAAGCTCTTTCAAAAATCATCCTCGCCCGTGCCTTCGCCTCCTCGCTAACCGGCCTCTCTTCCTCTTCATCGCCTTCTTCGTCATCCTCAGGCACCCCGATTTCGAATTGGGCCCAGCTGATCCAGACCTTGACATGGTCAGTCTTTTGTAAGAGCCGTTCGTACAACTGCCTGGTGCGGTCATATTCTCCCTCCTCCTCTTCGAAGTCAATATATGACTTCCAGAGAAGCTCGGGCATATCCAATTGCGGTTGCTCGACAGCCAGCTCAAATATCGCACGTGTTCTGTCTAGGTCGTCGAGCCCACGTTCCAGTTCTGCGAATTTAATCCAAGCCTGACAGTTCGCCGGGTTCCACTCAATATACTTTTCGTAGAGCGTTCGTACCCTCACGAACTCAAAAAGCTTCAGTTCCAGTTCAATATAGCCCTTGAACAGCTTGTCTTTCGGGCACATCCCAAGCGCCCGACCTAGTGTTTTCCTGGCGGCTTGCAGTTGCCCTTGCCGAATCTCGAACTGTGCTGTCATCAACCAGACCTTTGCGAAGGTAAACTTTTTGTGTGGGAGAAGTTTAAGACATTCTTGGTAGATCTGTCTCGTCCTCTCAACGTCCTGGTTCGTCATTTCTTCGTATAAGGCATAGAAAATCCAGAGGTAAATGTACCGTCTCCAGTGGCGCTTCTCTTGTGTCGGCGGTATCTGCGCTATTGCTCGCTCGTATACATCACGTACTCGATCAACATCTCCTGCAGTCTCCTCCTAGTGGGTGTTAGCTACGGATTTAGATGGAAAATTCGGGAGATAGAAACATTAAGGCAACATACCAAGCGAGCGTAGTCAATCCAAGCATCATAATTCTTGGGATTTTCTTTGACTTGTTCCTCATATTGAACTCTCCGCTTAGACAAAATGACATCTTCCACGCCATCGCGGTCTCCAAATTGTTTCTCAAAGGTTGTGTAAGCTTTGTGCAGATTTACCGATTTCGAACGTGGCATCCGATCAAGAGCAAACTTATATATGGCCCTTGCTCGTTCGTACTCCTTGAGCCTTGCTTCAAACTTCGCATAAGCCATGAACAGCTTCTCGTCCATAAAGTCGTCTCCTAGAGTTTCTACAGCCATTCCGTAAACTTCTCGGACAAGGTCACTGGTGCCACTCTCTTCTTCGAACCGCGCCCACTTAATCCAATTCTTAGGTTCCGGATGTACTCTGTGGGACGATATTAGTATACTTTACATAATATTCATCAATAGGGGTACATACGCAGTAAATCGTTCGAATATTGCGCGTGCCCTTTGCATCTCTCCGTATCTCTTCTCCATCTTGATATAGGACGACCATGCTGCTTCGTCTGGCTCCCACGACATCCATCGTTCAAAAATCTGGCGTGCTCCAGCTACATTACCGAGAGTCTCCTCCATATAAACATACTTATACCATAGCTTGTCCACTAAACACATGTCAACAGATATAACAAGTTAGAAAAGATAGTACTCACCCCGAGGTAAGATGGTGACAGCTCTATCAAATAAATTGCGAGCATGATTTCTAGCGCACTATTAGCACGCACCATATAACCATTAAAGATGTGCATACATGTTACGCGTTCGCATTTCAGATTCCGTATATCTTATCCACAAGACAACGGATGTGGGATCTACATCGAGAGCTCGCTCAAAGATCTGAGGTGCAGTCAGCATGCCAATCTAGAGAGTTGCTGGATAGGGAGGTAATGCATACCGATCTAGCCCTGCGATATTCCTTCTGCTCAAGCTCCCACTGTGCGTACCTATAGATTTTGTCAGAATATCCCCATAACCTAGCAAAATACCCATCCGCAGACTTACCGCATCCAATTGTTCATATTCACTCGATTGCGCCGTACATAGTCCTCGAACTCTTTACGCTTCCTGCCTGCTCTATGTCAGCTCATATTTGAGCTTTTCAAATATTGCCAAAGAGTATCCTACCTTGGTACTCATGAAGCTCCTCAAGATCCGCAAACCTTTGGGTCGGTGCTTGTAAGCCTGGCTCTTGACGATCCACAGCTTCACGCAGCAGCTGCTCCGCACTGATCTGAGTCGGCGCTGCGGCTTTGTTCTTGACCCGGGGAGGGCCTCGTGAAGTCTCCATATCGAAGGTATTATACGTCGAAGTCGAGAAAAGGTTACAAGGTGTGTTTTCGTTGGAGGTGCGACACGACGAGACTGAGGGCAAGCTTGCAGATAATAGGGAAACCTATCGAGAGGACCTAGGATCGAATTTGAATGGCCTTCCGAAAGTGAGCCGAAAGAGAGACCCAGAGGCGACTTTGAGCAGGTCTGTGGTGTGATGTTGACGCCGAGCTTGAAATGAAGTCTTGAGGATAAATCGCGAGCTTTGAAAATGGAGTTCAACCTCACCGCCCGGCAGAAACTTTATTGGTTCGGCGCGACATCACCAAGCCTCGCTATTGCTCATTTCTTCCACTATGCGAGATCCTCGCCACTAGTTCTCCTTCCCTTAACCTTACTCATAGTCCTCCGTTCCTAGAGTCTGCGACGCTCGATCTAGCATCTCGGTACCTTTTCCCTCGCGTCGAAGTCCGCGATCTCTCCTTTTGATTGCCATCATGGCCACACTAGCAGATGAACTTTTGAACGACTTCGAGGCCTCAGGTTCAGAAGATGAGGCATCCCCACAAAGAGACCTGAATGGCGACCTAGACGAGCTTGCGAGGGACTTTGCAGATGGTTCAGAAAGCGCAGAAGAAGAAGAAGAAGACGAGGAACAAACGTTAGCGGGTCAGGTTGGATCGTCAAAGCTGCACAAAGGTCCAGCCGATATACAAAGCGCGTCCAGTTTACTCTCGAAACTTCAGCCAGTACTACAGGAGATCGCGCATTTCCAGAACTTACCCCAAACGACAAATGAGGGTTCGGTCGAGGAAAATCCGGAATATCAGCTCTTGACCCAGGCCAACACTCTCTCAACCTCCATCGATGGCGAGATTGCAATCGTGCACAAGTTCATACGGGATCACTACTCCGTCCGGTTTCCATACCTCGAGGAGCTCATCAAGAATCCACTAGACTACGCCAAGACCGTTGCTATAATAGGAAATGGACCCATGGAAGATATCAAAGGCATATCCACATCAACCGACAACATCGTCGGCGCGCCTCTAAAATCGATTCTAGATGGGCCCTCCCTCATGGTCGTGACTGTCGAGGCTACGCGCTCCGGTGGCCGAGAACTTACCGAGCCTGAGCTGGCTATCATTCTGAAAGCTTGCAATATGACTCTTCAGCTTGACCGCGCCAAAATGATCCTTACTGACTACGTGCAATCCCGCATGAATATCTTCGCTCCCAACCTTACCATTCTCATCGGCTCTCTTACCGCTGCCCAGCTCCTCAACTACGCCGGAGGCCTCACAGGCCTCGCTAAAACCCCAGCTTGCAATGTTCCCCCTTTAGGCTCTAATAAGGCTTCTGGAACCGGATTTGCGACCAATGTTGGTGTCCGCCACCAAGGCTTCCTCTACCATTCACCCATCATCCAAGGCATCCGCACCGACCTCAAGAAACAAGCCATGCGCATCGTGTCCGCGAAGGTCATCCTCGCCGCGCGCGTCGACCGCGTCCACGAATCCCCCGACGGCTCCACCGGCGAGCAGCTGAAAGAAGACTGCATCGCACGGCTAGACAAGCTGACGGAGCCACCGCCGAACAAAGGCGTCCGCGCCCTCCCCGCGCCGGACGACAAGCCCTCGCGCAAGCGCGGCGGCCGGCGCGCGCGGAAAGCCAAGGAGGCAACCGCCATGACGGACCTCCGCAAGGCGCAGAACCGCATGGCGTTCGGGAAAGAGGAGCAGGAGGTCGGGTACGGCACCGGCGATGGCACCAAGGGCCTCGGCATGATCGGCGCGCAGGACTCGGGCCGCATCCGCGCGCAGCAGATCGATCAGCGCACCAAGGCCAAGCTCAGCAAGAAGAACCCCGGCTGGGGCGGCACGGCGTCGAATGTGGGCGGCATGGCGTCCAGTCTGCGCGGGTTCGGCCAGGGGGCGGGGAATGCGAGTGTGCTGCGCGGTCATGGGTTGAGGGCTGCGGGCGTGGGCAGTGTGGCGACGGCGGGGACGAGCTCGATTGCGTTTACGCCGGTGCAGGGGCTCGAACTTGTGGATCCGAAGGTTAGGGAGGAGATGAATCGGAAGAGGAAAGCGGAGGAAGATAGGTGGTTTAAAGGTGGCACATTCACCCAGATTGGGGGCCAAGGAGGCCAAAGCAACGGCACTCCGGCAGCTGTGGATTCTGCTGGGTTTAAGGTGCCGCAGTTGCCGGCGCGCAAGAAGATGGATACTGGGGCTGGAAAGTTATAACGGTTAAACTAGGAGGTTTTATTAGCACTTGCATTGCGACAGCAGGACGATTGCATGGCGTTCAGGGGGTGATGATGCATTTATAAAGGAGTTTGGCTTGGGTGTGGAGTAGTCCCTGTATGAACATAGCAGGCCAGCCAAGAGCCTTGGTCGCATTATCACAAGACAAGTCTCCCAGACATTTTCGTTTTGAGTTGTCATGAAAATGGTTTCAATTTTGGTGACCATCGAAGAACAGAACTAAGGTACTCTCCCTTGTAGGCAAATTCTCATGAAAATCAGCAGCTAACACAGAATATGACGTAAATTGATAATCAAGTGCTTCCAGAGCATTTCAAGCTAGGTATGGAACAACCACAGCTGTATTTACTATCTGAGGTACCATAATATTTCCTCTAAAAGCTTCGCATTGCAGAGGAGGGAGTGATAGTCGACTTCCTCGTCCAAAGGCCATATGTTTACAGGCATAGGAATTTTACATTTGCTCACGTCCGAATGTTCGTCCACCGATACAAGCACGCGTACTAGGAATCTAGTCCCTCTTATCATGATTTTAGTCCAATATCAGATGTAGTTCTCCGCCAACGTGTTCGTCCCTTTGTATAGTCCCCTTAAAAATGGCAGTTCACTAACGACGCCGTAACTATCACTCCTTTCGTTCTCTACCCAGGTATTGCTACAATGAGTTTCAAAATCAAGCCAGGGAACTCCAGGAAAGCTCGCGGTATTCCGCCACTATGGTCTTCTCCATTCGGAGAAGATATACCAGGGTATTTTCCCCGTCGAGAGAGAGTACTTCCACACCCACCCCAAACCCCGGAATTTACAGACGTGGTCTTTCATCAAAGATTATATGCTTGGGTATACTTTAGCTATGTATACTTCTAGTGACCTTAAGGCATCCAAATGTACTCCATAGAACTTAACGTTGCTTCGTAAGTATATAAAATAAATTTAAATTTAAGTAATTTAATATTTTATTTATATATACTTACTATTTAAAGGTTTAATAACTGTCGGGAATAAGGCAAGCGGTCGTTATATATCGCCGCGGCACTCTTAAGCTCCTCGTCCTTACTTATTCTAAACAACAAGCTTTTCAACCAACATCACTGTAACCTACTCGAGTAGTCGTTATCGGTGAGTCACCCTGTGTGACCAACAATAACTTTTTATTTTTATTTTTTTAAAAAAAAGTGTATAGTAGTTTAAAGTTAATATACTTGAATTTTTCTATTAATTTCCATAAAAAAAAAAGGCTTAAATTAAATTTACTATTATATTACTACTTCCGCGTATAAAAGGCCTAGAAAGAAGCCCTAGAGGTACGCGTTAGCTATAAGTATAACTCTATAAAGTACCTACCTACCTTAAACTCTTTTTGCTTTGGCTTATAATTTAAAGATATATTTTTAGGCCTATAAGGACGAGAATACTCTACGCATTGGTGCATAGTTTGGTATTATTCGCGACGTTAATCTCTACCGACTAATTAACGCTATTTTTAAAATAGAACGCTGCTGGAGAAGCGGCGCCCATGGGGGGTTATTTTT
>Ga0307515_10004939_pt1 | contig 27240 bp, 23 predicted proteins | sample 17_EM_MG_FD_194513 | JGI IMG/M metagenome (GOLD analysis project Ga0307515, IMG submission 194513) | Populus trichocarpa ectomycorrhiza microbial communities from riparian zone in the Pacific Northwest, United States - 17_EM | ecosystem: Host-associated > Plants > Roots > Unclassified | place... | reverse complement strand
ATTGTATTATACTACGTACAATACTGCGTGCAGCCTCTAGGCTATGGCGCTATAGTCCTATATACATGAATCCCTTAGGGCAGCTTAATATGTACTAGTAACTATGTCCTAGTAGTTTATAAATCCCTAAGCTAGGGGTTTATAGTTCCTTTAGTAAAATACTAAGTTACAAGTAACTACTAGGGAATGAGAAAACGGTAGAAAAGAAAACGAATCCTAACGCCTATCCCTGTCCTTTTGTAATTTATTTCTATCCTTTTGCTTACTAATATCTCTCTACTAGGATCCTAGTGTTCTAGAGAAGTGTCTGGGAAGATACGCTTGATCAACCTTGTCCCTTTCGATCAAGCTACCTCTACTCCAAGCCTGATCTGCACTCCAATCATTTGAGTCTTACTCATCTCGTTCGCGCTCTGATAGGTGCAAATATTGCGATTCATGACGTTTGGATATATTAGAAAATGCGGTACCGGGAGAGGGAATTAACAAGTCTAAGTGATCAGGGATAGGAGCGGAAGAGCGTGATGGCGTCTTCGTCAGGCCGAGATTCTGTATATCATTGCCTCACTTCTAGACGAGACTCTAAGAAAACGTGCTTTTCGCTTCTGGATAGCTTTCATCACAATGGCATCAGGCCGACATCAGCATGCAAGTACATGCGTAATCGACCTGACGCATGCCCACTTTTAAATTTTAGAGTCAACCTAAATTCTCATTCCTAGTGGAGTGGCCTTGCTATTTAGTCTCCACCAGCTCCATGGTTGATCCATCACAATGCGTTAACTCTCTTCTGACCTCACGAAACATTTACAGCCAATGACGTGCTAGCCCAGCGATATAACCGACGGAGCCAATCATGATGACAACTGAAAGCAGCTCAGATCCATCTAGCCAAGACCCCGCTTCGCCTACTTTCTCAGAGGCGGATTGCTGGGTCTGGCTTGGCGAGCAAAAAGGGCAGGGTCACTCAAGGGCTCCTGCGAAACCCCAAGTTGCATAAGTAGGGGCGGAGTAATGTTATTGAATAGGATTGAGTTGATTGTCTGAACATCCAAGGAATCATTCTGTTGCTGAGATTGTGAGCTTGAAGGCAGTTGACATAGACCATAATGGCGTTTGAGGGAGGCTCAGAAAGCGACTGACAGACGTGTTAAACTTGCCAACGGTGATAACTAGTAAAGCAAAGTCTAGATTGCTCGAAGTAGCCATCGAAACAGGATTCGAAATGCTAATACGCTCATGCAAAGACTAACCGCAGAAGCACATTTAACGACAGAACTTGAGGACATGCCAGTAACCGCCTGTCACCAAGAAGGGATGTGCAGGGACATGACAGGGGATGCAATTGACTATAATACAGACGGCCTCCCTCGCACAGAACGCACGGTACAAGAAGACGCATCAGCAATCCATCTGTTCCCACTCGGGCAAAGTGTAAAACTCCTCGCTGAATGTCCAGCAGCCCACGCTAGAAGGAAGAAATGAGCTCCGCGGTATCACCCTCTGAACAACAAGATGAAACTCCATTCCCATCCTCCATCCGAGCCAGCGCAATGCAAAAAAAAGTCGAGGACGGGATATCAGTCTGTGTATAAAAGAAAGTATGGTATGGTAACGAGTGAATATGATCCGGACCTTATCCTAAGTCCAAAGATTCCACAGTTTCCATTTTAGTTCCGGTGACGGAGCGCCTTCTAGTGTTTCACCTACCCTCCTAATCCACCCCAAGGGAGAGTCGGTGATGTGTGTGTATGCCCTGAGACAGGAAAGGAGATTCGTAACGTCAGCCAAGCGAGTGGTGGTCGCAAAAGATAAGAGAATAGAGGTGGACATAGATGGAGAGATGAATAGAGGATGATTTCACCAACATCCAATGCTGCCCGTCGAAACTCCATGAAGGTATCCCAGTCCGACCCAAAAAAGATTTGTATCCTCCCAACCAGATCGCTGATAGCAATGTGCAAATGTCAGTCTGTTGTAAAAATCAAAACATCAAAGTAACAAGGGTGAACTATGTCCAAAAAAAAAACCAAAAACCAGTATGTCGCTTGCTATCGTAACTCATGAGGAGAAAAGAAGCCCAAGTCGGGATTAAAGAGACACCACTTCGAAAGGTCAAAAATTGTTTGACACGCCGTTCCGCAAGCAGCACGCGCTCATCCATCATCATCCGCATCATCCTCATCATCATCCTCGCTGTCTTCACTTGTACTAGGCCTCTGGACTGGGAGCACGGTGGTCTTAGGCTTCTTTGTCGAAGGAGTTCCTTTCGCTTGGGTCATAGCGGGAGCTTTCCTCTTGGACCCGGAGCTCGCTTGAGCCTGGGTGGCTTTGGCAGGAGTATGGGCGTTTTCCTTATCACCGCCATCGTCGGCATCCCCACCGGTAGCCTTGGCAGCAGCGTCCATGGCTGCAACTTCATCAGCAGTCAAGAAGCGTCCACCAGGGCCGCGCGGTCGCCTCATCGCGTGATTATGTCGGGATTCGTGCAGATATGGCTTTCGTCCTTTCGAGGTGAGGCGAAGCGCGTCCTCGAGTTTCTGACGCGCCATGCGTCTCTTCAGAATCCGATGAAACTGCTTCGCGTTGACGTACAACGGAGACTCTTCCGCCGCCCCGGCCGCGAGCTCAGGTGACTGCTGATGCTGCTGAACGGGAGGCGCCTGTTGAGGCATCTGAGGAGGTACGGAGGGTCTTGCGGCGGCGTGGTTCATGACCGGCTGAGGGTGCTGCATCGCAGGGCTGCTGATCTGGCTCATCCGCCTCTGAGTCATGGCTTGCCCCGTAGGCATCTGACCTTGAGATGCGAGAGCTGCTGCGCTCATCGCCCCAGATACCGATGTTGGGGATCGTGGTGCCACGCGTCCATCGGTCTTGATCTGCTGTCCGGCCATCCTGGGAGATGCTCGCGGATCCTGTGTGAGTTGACCTTGCAGAGCTTGGTCGTAATAACCCGGACCCGCAGCAGCAGCTGTAGCCATCGCCGCCGCTTGTGTCGGTGATATTCCGTACTGCTGATGCATTCCTGGAGGAACTCCATAGGCCTGCGGATAAGCCATTTGCTGGTGGACCTGATGCTGCTGCGGGTTCGGAGCGCCGGGTTGTGAGTATTGATGTCCTTGGGACGGGAGTATCGGTGATGTTTGTTGATAGGATGGATGCATCTGAGCTTGTTGATTTGGCGATGTTATCGAAGGGTTGCCTGGGCCGGCGTTTTGCGGAGCCCCGCCGTAGCTCTGCAAATGGGCGGGCGCATGCCCGTGATGAGGTTGCTGGTACTGGGCGTATTCCGTCATGTTTGCGATCCCCTCGAGGTAGAAGGTACCTGGGGTACAGAGGCGGGCTTGATGTACGCGATGCTTGAGCGTCGCCTCCAATCCTACCCTGGAAACGCCACTATAGGGCACAGACCTTGACTGCTATCTCGGTATATGGGGCAAGCCACCGGAAATGACAGGTCGACGAGTCACGGCGAAGGGTCTGGCTTCGTACAGGCGATTGGGGAAGCGTTGTATAGGGGAGAAATCGCGAACGGGACGGTTTGTGGATACTGGGAAGCGCGACGTGAATCGCAGAGTCGTAGCTAGTGGCGGAAAACTGCAGCCTGAAGGGAAGGTAAGATCAGCAATGGCCCAATGGCTGTCTCGGGTCGAAACTCTGGGGAACCAATACGAACCTTGGAGCGTACGAGCTGGAAAAAAAATCTCGCGTGAAGGTCGATACGGTGATGCTCGTAGGCCTGCTCGGTTCTTCGGCGGATTATGAAGCTTCCTTCGATGTTCCTTCTTTGTTTGCTGGCCGGGTATCAAATGTCGGGCCTCCCGGGATATCAGGGACTTTGCTGGGCTGAGCTTGGTGGTCACGTCACGGCAACCTGATGCTTGATGCGTTGTCAATGGCCACGCTGATGAGGCGGAATCGATGGATGCGCACGGAGACAGCCTCAGCGCGGTCGTCTGAGGCGCTAGGTGGTCCCGATGCTATTGGGCGCGTCGTCGACGTGAGGCGGTGCGCTGGTGCTTAAGCAGTTATGACAGGATCGGTACAAAAGTGGCCGGTGATGAGGCCCGCACCGTGTGGGGTATGGGACCGTTGCAGAAGTTTGCCAGTAAGAGGGTTGAAATTGGATACGATCTGGGGGGAAGACGGTGGTTTGTTAGCTTGGTCCGCGCAAAGTCGAAGCAATTGGAGGATGTCGAGGGTGGGCATGTGCTGGCGGGGAGGTCGATTGGAGATGATGCGTTGGCAATGCAGGTTCATGCACGCCCAACAAGAACCTTACCGTCTTAATCAGAGCGATGCGCATCCACGTCGCAATGGCGACTTCGTTATTTCTGTGCCGTCGCAAGGTGACGTTGGATGTTTCTATTCTGTCCTTCCGGCTGATCAATCTATCCGCGGCTGGCTGGGGGAAGGCTCGGAAGTGCGAAGATATAAATTGTCGCAACGCGCAGACGACGCCAGCTGACTCCAGAGCGAAGTAGCCGGGCGCTGGACGGAGTTCTGGGCCTGGAATTGGGGATGAAGCGCAACACACACACACAGGCTATGTATCGCGAGAGGGTCCGGCGAGGTACCGTGCTGCTTTCGGGAGCTGGCTGGGGCAATGTTAGAGATGACAACCCTTTTCGGGCTCTGGGGAGGACGCTTGGCTGCGCCGTGCGGTCGGCGCCGTCCTCTTAACAGCTGCCAAACCGTGCTATGGGCGTTGAGTGGACGAGAATGAATTCCAGCAGGAACTTACCGAGTTTAGGACCGCAGACGATGTCAGTCACGAGATTTTATGGAGGTGAGGGTTCTTTGGGTTTTCGTTCGCTGGTGGGCGATTGTCTTACCCGTGCGGCCAACAGGAGGAGAGGCGAGGGGCGTTTTGGATTGAGGGAGCGAGGGTTGCTGCTTGTCCGGGGCCTGACGTGCATCCACGAGCCTCTATCGTCGTGCAGGAACTCGTGATGGCGGGCTGATAGGTAGCCGTTGGTGGTGCGCGGGTGATTGGTGTTCGAAGAGAAGCTGCGCGGAAGACGAGTGGTTGGATTGGGTCTGGGAGCGAGGCGACTAGGGATTTTATTCGATGGTCGGCGGCTGGGCTGGAAAGCAAAGGCCCCCAAGACACGCTGGACGGCCCTATGGCGTGGCCGTGCCTGGGGCAAGTATTTCAGGGAACACGGGAGCAATAGCAACGCAATCTCTTTCGTTCGCAGCAACAAAGCAGGAGTTGTAGCTGTAGCAGCAGCAGCAGGCAGGCGGCAGCAGTTGCAGCAGTTGCAGTAGTTGCAGCAGTTGCAGCAGTGGCCGGCGGCAGGGAAGAGGGCGAAGTGCTGGTCAGTCGAGGGAGAAGATGCGCTGCAGGGTGCCCGGTCGGGACCTGCAAACTGAGGGGCGCAGTACTCTGCTGGCGGGTGTTGGCGGTGAGAATCGACACGTCAGGCCTCCTAACACGAGCTCCTGAGCTGCTCGACGCTTTTGCGCAAGAACAAAACGGGCTGGCCCGGCGGGAAAGCAAAAGAATAATCAGGACACTGCAAGCCCAGTTCTCAGGGCCAGTACAGAGCCAGCTGGAGCCGCCTTTTTCAAAAATTTCGGCGGCCTGAGCAATCACAGAAATGCAGTCGCTTCTTTTCGCGCCGGGGACCAACTGTGGGCCAACTTTGAAGCAGTCACTTCTCGCCATTTCTGCCCTACGCAATTTCTGCGCGGCCATTGGGCGATTAATGGAAATTGACTCGGCCCTCAGCCCATGGTGTGCATGCATTCGCTCGCCTGCCTGCCTGCTGCTGGGGGTGGCAGGGAGGCTGGTCCTGCGCGGGGGAAGACAGCGAGAAAGTGAGAGCGTCGCTCCACGCTAGGCGGTTTTCGCCCTCTTTCCCCCCCTCCCGCCCGGTGCACGCCCGTTACCTTGCAAGGTTTTACTTCGCGGCTTGTTCAACGGGCTCTGCGGGCTCTGATGGCTTCTCACGGGCTCTGGACAGGCATCATCGGACGAGACTTGCCCGGTTGGGGGCCGCCAAAGCGGCCGGAGATTTAGAATTTGTAACCAAGAACAACTAGGAACAACTCAGAACGAGTCCCACGCCCCGCCCAGACCATTCCCATCAGCCCGTCACACAGTCACGCTGCGGGAAATGGACACCACGAGGTACAGTACAGACCAGTGCACCCAGTTGCAGGCCCGGCGCTGCAGTTCCCTCGCTGCCCAAGTGGCCAGAGCGGCGAGGAACTTTCCATCATTTTTTGCGGCGCCCTATGACAAACGAGAGCTGCTGGCGCGCGGCATCATTGGCTGACGGAGTCGTCGCGGCTTCGTTTCAGGACCAGTCCCAACGTCAGCGTGTCGCCCTGGTGCTTGTCGATCATGCATCGCCCGTCTTCCAACCTGAAAAAAGTCAAAGCTCGCGATCTTGCTTATGCAAAGAATCTTCGCGCCGTCGAGCGGAGAGGATGTGTGAGGCGTTTATCCGAGCTTGGTCGCAGATCATAGCAGCACGGCAGCAGTGAAGGGAAAGGCAAGTGAGCCCCTGTGAAAAGGCTTTTGCGGGGCTGAGTCGACTCCCCTTGGTCTCAAGTTCATGGGGGTGCTTTTCTGATATCGCACCGAAAAAGGGCCATAATTCCAGCGGCGCAAAAGGGCTTTATTCCCAGCCGTATTTCCTAGATTCCCTATTTCGCTACTTCCCAGATTCCCAGGTTCCCCAACCATAATTACTCCCCCGGCCGTTAGCCATGACCGTTAGTCGTCCGCCGCCCGAGATGATGATGATAAAAACACCATGCCTCTTTTGTCAGATGCTAAGGCCATAAACTTTCGATCCGCAGCTGCGGTTCCGCCGTGCATTCGCTCGTTGCACGGCGTCTGTAGCATGATGTGTGCTTTTCGGTCTTGTTCTCCCAATCGGTCCATCCCCGGACGCCCCAAAAGCAAAGAACGAGGTGGAAATGATAGCACAGACCGCACGAAACTGCACCGTCGCCATCGTCATGGCCATGGCCAAGAGTAGAAGCCCAGAGCCGCCTCGTCCGGAACTAAGCGTGACTTCACCTTCTGTCTTTGCACCCCGTGGTCGATCGCACCCGCGGGCTCTAATGACTCCAATGACTCCATGCGGTTGAGGCTGAAATAGGTTGACACCTGATCAGAAACTTTTCGAGCCTTGGGCTGTTGGACATGGGACGCCGTACCAGCACCGCATCGCACGACATTTTGCTTTATCGGAGCTCGTATTATCATCTCGGTTGCGGCCTTCTGACTTGCACCCCGACTTCAACTGTCGTGGCCGGGTTTCGTCATCTCATCTCATCAAAAAGTCTGATATTATGATATTACCCGAAACGCGCAGGCAGACCAAGGTCCTAAGTACCGACAGGACCGGCCCTGCGAACTTGGAAACAGGCAGAGGGTGCATGGGGGTGGCTTTGAAGCGGTTCAAAAAGTATGGATGATCCGCCGGACTCGCCGAAGCCCTGGCCAGCCTCCAAGGACTCCCCTATCGCCACGGCGTCCGGGGCGTGGTCTCGATTCAATGTTTTGCAGCGTAACCGGAATTCCCAAATACCTCTTTTCGCAGCAGGTGGCTGGTTGCTTGCATCACATGACTGGATCTACCACGATCACAAACCATCCTAACCACCCTTACCACCCTTACCACCCCTACCACCTTCTCCCCGAGAACCGGAGGCCGTAGCCACAACGGCTGAATCGGGACGGGACAGCCCTATATCGCTGCTTGACCTATCGTCTTACCAATCAAAAGCAGTTAATCAAAACAAGGTTACATCTCCCGCTGACCTGCAGCACGCTGGCCGCATTCCGCTGCTCTCCCCGGATGCACCGTCATCATCGTCCGCGGACCGCTGCTGCACCGGGTACAGGGAAAGTGATCAAAGCAAGCCGCTTACTCGCATCTCGCAAATTATACTTTTTTATTTTATTTTTATTGGTAAGTCAAAATGCTTGTTTTTAATTTTTAATTTTTTTCGCCCTTTCCCTCCTTCTCGCTCGCGTTTAATCGCTTTTGCGGCTTAGCCTGGACCCCGCCCCACTGGGGTTCTCCACATTTGCTTTTTGCGGCCACTCTCGCTTTCTCTCTCTCGATACGGAGGCTAACTGACTAACCAACCAACCAACCAACCAACCAACTCCCAGCCGCCCGTGCTCTCTAAATGTCCTGGATTGTCAAAGGTCGTCAGGCCCGTCACAACTCTAAAAAACCCTTCGTGGCTCTTTCTTAATGCTGATCTCTATATACGGCACATCGCGCATCCGGGCAATGCCGACAACCCGCAGCGCGCCGTACCGAGGGTAGTTGTTTTAAATAGTAGCAGCTCCCAGCTCCCCCGCCCAGCACATGAAGGCAGCCGTTCCCAGCACGTGAGGTAGCACGTCAAAGGTAGCAGTTTTACTTTTCGCGCCGGCTCGGCGCGCCGGTTCAATGATAAGGATTGCCAGGCCAAATGCACGGGCGAGGCAGCCTGAGCAATCGTCGACTGCCTAATCTAGCATGTATGGTGTGAGAAGTAAAAGCGGATGTGAGAAAGGTCTGGGGTCCGGGGTGGGGCGCGGGGAAATTCTCGAGGCTAAATTGCGCGTCCCCCAGTGAGCGTGAGGGTGTTTCTGCACCAAGGCAAGGCAAAGGCAAGGCAGGCAAGAAAAAAAAAACAGGCATGGCTTGCCCCGGTTGTTGCATCAGGCAATTCGCGTGTCCGCCCGTTGTCGCCTAATTTCCCTTCTTTTCTTCTTCTTTCTCTCTCTCTCGCGTGTGTGCGCCGCAAGATGGATTGGGCGCTGGGAGATGGGAAAGGTTTAATTGAACGGCGAGATAAGATGTAGATCGCTTCTGTTGCGCCGGGATGCGCTGCCCGGACTCTGCTGCGATGCGTCGTTCACGTGGCCGCCAGCCCTCGTGATAAGCAGCGCCCCGGTTTCAGTTGCGCCGGACGGCTGACATGTTGCCCGCATTGGGGATCTTCACCGGTAAGTCAAAGTGATGCTAGGTGTGATGGCTATCTTTAAAATTATGTCGATGCTGCTGTGGAACGGTGATGAAGCTTGGATCACCATTTGGAAGTCGGCGATGGAGCTGGAATGAATTCCGCTGTGCTACTCCGCTCTGTGCCTCCGCTACTCCAGATGCCTACCAAGATGATACCCCAAGCTCTCAAGCAATGCAAACCTCAAATCCTCTCCATCTCCACTCCACCAACCGCATCCAAAAACAGCTCTAGGTAATTAGGTAATTAGGTAATCTCTGATCCAGTCATGAACACCCATCTAAATCCCCAATTCCCAAAGGAAAAAAAAGACGCCAGCAAATGCACCCACCCAAACCCCTAATGCCCCCTCTATCTCTCAACCCCCCCTCAAACCCACCTACAAGTCCTTAAACACCTTCATCATCTTCCCAAAATCCGGCGTCCCCAGCCCTGTCACCGGATCCCACCCCTCCACCGCCTCAAACCCATCCGTCCCGCAACCCGGATTGCTCCCCTTGACGACATCCCTCACGAACTTGCCAGCATACTTGTAAACCGCGGGGTTCAAGAACCCCAAACTGGGCTTCCCGGCCGCAAGCCGCGCCTCGTTGACCATGACGACCATGGCAGCGAACACGGGCGTCGACGCGCTCGTCCCGTAAATCGAGGTCGCCACCCCGCCCATCACAACCTGGTAGTTGGCGCCGTTGACGCTGAGGTCCGGCACCGCGCGCGCCTTGCCCGTGTCGTTGAACCGGTCCGCGCCGTACGGCGGCGGGGAGTTGCTGAACCACGAGGACACGGCCGCCTGCTGGTAGCTGGGGAGCGCGAAGAGGTTGCTGAAGCCGCCGCCGGAGCGGATGGTTTGGTAGATGGCGACTTCGGGCTGATCGCCCGCGGCGAGGGCGGCCGTGAGGTTGGTGGTGGAGCGGTCGATTTGGGTCGCGCCGATGGCAGTTACGTAGGGGCATGTGGCGGGGAAGTCGGGTTGGAATTGCCCTGGGGGGGTTGTTAGCTTTGGGGGTGCTTGGGTTGGGTGTTTGTTTTAGTTGCTTGGGAAGGGTGGGGATGGGATAGGGAGTGGCATACCATCGTCGGTGCAGTTGTCGGTGTTGCCGGCGACGCCGTGGTCAGCGGTCGAAAAGAGGACGGACACGCCCTGCAGCCCGAGCTTCATGTACTCGTTGCACATCATCTCCGCGTAGGCTGCGCTGATGTCGTTCTCGTTTTGTCCCCACGACGTCGAGACGACCTTGGTTTTGATGAAATCGGCATCTGACGCGTCGTTGTTCGTCGCGCCCACTTGGTACAGCGTCACCTTCTGCGGGTACACGAGGTCCATGCCGAACTGCAAGTCCAAGTTCGACTCGATGTTGTTGTCGAAGTCGGTCGGGTTGTCGACGTCGATGCTGCCACTGTTGATTGACTTGAAGATTGGGCGCTGGCCAACGGCTGCGGGGGTATAGTTGGCGAAGAAAGCGTCGAGGTCAGCTTCATTGTAGGTGTTGGGGCTGTACTCGACAATGCCGAAGCTGTTATCGGGGGAGGGCTTGGAGGTTGCCTTTGGGATGTTGTAGAGAGCGCGTAAACAGTCAGGCGTGATCCGATCAACGCAGCCCTGCATATCATTGCTTCCATTGCTGGTGGGCGTACTTGCGGCATCACTCTCCCCGTTCGGTACGTGGTTTGGCACGTCACGCTTCTTCATATGCGGCTTGACGTCGAAGTGCAAGGTAGGGGTAATGATGTTGATGTGCTCGGTGATATGGGCAGGGACGCTGTACTCCTCGCATGCGACATAGCCCTTACCGGATTCGCTGTGTTCGTAGACGTAGTACTCGGTCTTGAGCAGGCGCTCGATTTCCGCAACCGAAGCCTCAAACTCGAGAGTGTGAAGGGCACCCGAGGTTCTAATGTTGACGAAACCATGCTCGGACAGCCACTGCAGGACTGCCTTGCTGCTCTCGTCGCTAGGAGCAAAGGTCTTGGTGACCTCTTTAACCGACCAATGCTTGCCGTACTTGGAGGAGGCCGGATTTGATACCTCGTCCAGATACTCATGTGCACGCTCAAGGTTCCGTTGTTTCAAGCCAACACGCACAGGGAGGACAGCCCGGGCATCCATCTTGGCCCTCTTGGCCCATTTTGCGGGCAGGCGGTCACGCTTCTCATGAACGACATGTTTGTAAGTAGGAAAGGCTGAAGTAGTAGCAATGAATGCAACGAATGCAGGTAGCAAAAAATGCATATTGGAGACTACGAAAGAAAGAAACAAGTCGAGGAAGCAGGAGAGGAGAGATGTCTGGATGAGTGGTCTTGTGATGAGGCATACGAGAAGAATTGGAAAGACTCTTTATACCGTCTTCACGGAATCCACCAAGGCTATACATTTCGGTCATTCTGAAATTCCATTCGGCTCTACAGGTCTGAGCCCGTTAGCCCCAGCGTTGTTTCATGCTCCTTCGACGGCGTGCATGGAGGCAACCCGTCTTCTAAGCTGGTAAGCGGCACCTCGCCTTATTCCGCTGCGCCGCTCTCTATGCCGGGAAATCCTCCTCGGTTGCGGAGTTGATGCAAACATCTGGTGCCCGGGTGGAGTTACTAGCCACTGATTTGATAAGATGGTTTGCGACTCAGTCGAGTAAGAACTACGTGCACAGCCTTTGCGGGTTGAAGGAACGCACTCACAGGTGAGCACCATGGCCGATTTTGCAGCGAGTCTCACTTAAAGAGATAATTATTGCTTTTATGAGTGCATCAAATAGAGAATTTAAAGTGGTAATTAGAGAAACTTGCCAGAAGAGCAGATGATATCGAAAAAAGCCTTACGTATCTGTACTTTGGTTGTTCGATATGCTACATTTCCTCTTGAAAGATCGAAGCGGAGCGGAGAAGTAAGCTTTGCTGGAGAGGTACAGACTGGGAGAAAGTAACCCGACGCGAAGGAAGAGGGCGTAGCTATGCATGGATGTTAGGCCGCTTAGTGGCACAGTTCAAGGGGGCTGTGACGGCAAAGCGGTTGGACTTGTGACGACCTGAAAAAACTCCGGTCCTATTAGTCTGGACATTGTGGCTATTGTTAGATACTGATCTGCGCCTCTGAACCACTCACATCGCTCCAATTACTCTCACTATCTTCAGCACCAAGCAGTTCGCTAATCGCCACACCTTTTTGGGGGTCCAAGACCACGCAAGCTTTACGGAAGGGTCCAAGACCACGCAAGCTTTGCGGAAGGCCCTACCCGCCAAAGGTAACCCTACACGAGAGAGGGGTACCGGATACTAAAACCAACATCTATCCTACTCTGGTCGAAGTATTAGAGAACGCATAGTAATGCGCCTCCACCATTTTCTAAATCTCGTCCCGTGATTCTAGCTCTCTCTTCCCAGTTTCCCCGAGAAAGGTGTTCTCCGAGAAAGTAGAGGCACCCGCAAAACCAGCTTTGTTTCCATCCCCGCGTCCTCCCGGTCTTACACCTGATTTATCCGGAACCCCATCGTGAATGGACGACTGCGTAATGAACCCTCAGCCGTACAACCGATTTTAGAGCTGTTGAAAAGCGATTCGAAGACGCATGTGGCGGCAGCCATGACACCTAGAAGGTCATCTGGCATGACGTACGCCTTCATTACAAATTACGCCTTGCTACTCTATCGTTAGATGGATAGATTACACATATACGTAAAACCTAACCCTATCCGGCGGGTTTCGAATAAGGGCACACACCTTAGGGGCCGCCCTAATCGGTCCTTGTAAAGACGTGTGGGTTTTGGACAAGCGGCTGAAGCACTTCGTGGCTACCTAAAAGAACTTGTGTAGTTCTCCCATGTATCTGAAGCCGTTCGCGAAATCACATCTGGGAAACTGAATTGAGCGTACGGCTTAGTGACGCATATGATGTGAACAACGTCGACCTAAAAGTAGTAGCCGCTGTCCGCACCCCATTCGTAAACTGCCGCACCAGTAGTGTATGTCCAACCCTTATTCGCAAGGGACAGAAGAAAGTTTAGTGGCACGTAACTTAAGCGTCAAAGGACTTCCTATCGGCTTTTTACTTCGGAATAGGGTTTTGGGAATGCGCGCATGCTTGTTAGTTAGAAGGCTAATGAATTTGTTTTGCTGGGATACCGATGAGTATTTTCAAATAATGATATAGTGAACTAGACACTCTTACAAAAGTGTCTTGCAAGGAGTTTTAGTCGAGAATTCAACAAGAACTGAAAGAAGGAGGGACTATGTACAAAGTTGATTAATGCCAGGTGTCCGGGTGCTGGTCCGTGTGAAGGGAAGATGTGTTGATCATCTGGGGTGACCAGATTTATGCAAGGGTATCAAATAGGTTCACCGGAAGTATGCGATAGAACAAACCTTTAATGCAGAAAAAACAAGGAAACAAGCTACCCAGTTCTACTACTTTCGCTGTCGTTGGCTCTTCAACCGGTTTTCTCTTCAGGCTTGTCTTCATTCTGCTGGGAGCTGACCATATTGCTCCATACACCCAGAGACATGTCTGGGCCTGCATGGGGACGGGACAATCTAGCGGCGGAGGTGCGGCTTCTTGGATCTTCATACGCAGTCCAGCTCATGGCATGCGGCGCATCATCTGTGCTCAAATTGGTCTTTGGGGCAGTCGCTGCTCCTTTACTATGTTGAGTGATAGGATTGTCTCCCGCGGACACCTTGGCAGACTGTTCTGCGGATTCCGAGTTTGAGTTGTCGTCGAGTGACGCAGTGTCGGGCGAAGGATCCTTCGAAGTCGAAAGTTCTGGGATACGGCCAAGAGGATTCGGCAACGAGCCCATCATCTCTAGGGTTGGCCGTATCGGGGTACCGTCAAGATGCGGTACGGGATCCTCTTCGACATTGCTGAATCGTGCCTTCTCCTCGTCATGCAAACCCACCGCTGTCGCTTCGGAATCAGCTACTGATGCCCGAATTTGCGCTGATGGACTGTGATTGGCTGATTGCGACTGATCTGTGTTGCGGTTAGCGGCGGAGCTATGAATGCAACGCATGAAGATATGCAGGTGCTTGTGTGGCGTACCTTTAAGTTTTCCAATGACTTCGGCTCCACCATGCGCAGAAATGTCTTCCTCGTGGGGCAAGTAACTAGGCGCTGAGACTGTCGCTGCACGTCTCTGCTTCTCCCGACCCCTCCGGCGAAGGAAAAATAGCAGAAGGCATACTAGTACCACAGCCGCAGAGCCGCCCACTACTCCTCCAGCAATCGCCGCTTTAGATACTGGTTCTGACGTCGTGCCCGAGGCCGGTAGAACTGTTGATGAAGGAGACGATGAAGATGTGGCTGGGGCTTGCTTGACAAGGGAAGTCGAGGCTGTAGATTCAGACCTAGGAAGTGAAACTGATACTCCGCTCGAAAGAGTAGTTGCTGCCGCAGCGTTCACAGAAGAGGGTCCGGACGAAGACGATGCTGAAGATGCGTGCAGTACGGATTGGGCTGGCGTTGACGATGTCTCGGGAAAGACAGTTGATTGTAGAAAAGAGGTAACGAAGCCTGGTACTAGACTTAGATCTATTGCCAAAAGCATTCATGAAAATCATCAACATGAGAGTGCCGTAGACCCGATATTTGAGGCTCGAGGAAAGAGTCGCCACGATATCATTGGAGACTACGACTGCTATGAATGAGAATCCGCAGCGGATACGTACTTGATGTCGCCGAGTTGTCTGGGCATGCAGGCAAGTCACACGGGTCTACTGAACAGCATCCTCTGAAGCCGTTTGTAGAACAAACATACAACTGAGTTCCGGTGTCGCAAGACTGCTGCCGAAGGACATGTGATATGCCCATGTTTCTTTTTGATGAACCGAATCAGAGATGCGCTATGGCATATTGAAACAGTTGCGGTATGGGAATGCGAGCAAGCCTGGGGATTTTATTTTAATAGGTTCACTCAAAGATAAACGTGGCCGTGTTTGTGGGCGGAGTCCTGCAGACCGTATTCGCCTTGCATGCGGCACAGCACGATAGTGCCGCATCGAGGCACAGATCGGCGAAGAACAAATCGCTGTGGCGGCTTGTGGCTGCATGACTTCTGCCTGGCTTGGACTGGTGGGTTTTTCTTGGTATTGAGTGATTCGCTTCTTCAGCGCCTGAGCCTGTCTCGGAAGATCATGTCGGGAGCTTCTCATGTGGCCTACGTCATAGATTTTTGGCACAAACGCGTTCTAGCGTCTAGGCAACGCGCGAAGAGTAGAATTGCTTCTCGGCCATGCATCAAGTTCACATCTTCAACCTAGCAGATATGTCGAACAAACGAACACTTGACGGCTCCAGCAACTGAAGCAAAAGTCATTAACGATCAACCCGACCTTGATCCATTGTGTTTCCAACCGTATATTCCGAAGGACGCCCAAAATGGCCTTTTCAAGCTCCCCGGACGCGAACTATTCTTCTACCGCGTGCAGTATATGACCAAGTGTGGATCCGCCGAAACACAAATCAGTACTCCTCGATATACCACTGTGTTTGGTGTGAATGAGGCTTCCTACTTTGAAGTAGACGGATACCTTTTGGACAGTAAAACGAAACAATCTATCCCAAAAGATCGACACACATGCAGGCCACGACCACTACCACAGTGCCTCGACGTCTTACGCCAGTGGTGATGACAGTATACCCTATCACAGCGACGATGAGCAATTTCTTGGATCGAGCTCAGCAATCACGTCCTTTTCCCTTGGAGGGAAAAGAGATTTCGTCTTGAAGCGCAAACCGGTGCCTTCGTCGACGTCTGAACCTGTAATACCAGAAACAAAGCCCCTCGAACTGCCATTGGCGTCTGGCGACATGATACTGACGTGGGTACCACTTAGGCCAATTGGCTGCACAGCATCCCTAAGCGGAAAGGTGGGGGGCGGGGCAGGTCGTATTAACATAACACTGAGGAAGGCTCTCGTCAGGGGAGGAATAGAAAACTATTACCAATATAACGTCGGCTCAGGAGGCGTCTTTCGATGGGATGATAAGAAGCAGGAGATGGTGTCGTGGGAGGCCGTGAGGGGAGCTGCTTAACCCCGTCGTCTGGACACCGCAAAGTTAGATGACTTGACCGGGGTTAGTTGCTGCCATGGCCAGGTTAACCATCTACGCCTGGAGGACTTGTCTATGAATACAACACCTCCGAGTTACGGTAGGATGATAGAGTAGATTCTAAGAGATTGTAGGAGGATTATAGGGCCTGTAGCAGAAATCTCGAGTCTTGGAAGCTACGAGGCTGTAAGGCAATGGTTTTTGGAACCTTTTCTCTCCCAGCCCTTAGTTAGACCAAGCGACGGTGGAATTTCACGAGGCATCGATGCATATGTATTTTATAGGTCTGGTGGCTTGGGTAACAAAGAAGTATCAGTTGAAACAAAGAGAATCTTCATAAGCTGTCGATAGGCTATGCGGGAGTAAAGCCGGACCAAGTTGTCGTGAGGGTGACGGATGAAGTGTGGCCCAATCAAGCCAGAGCATACTTGAGCGTTCAGTGTATGCTCGCAACCGGGCACCTTTGCAGTCGCAGAGTCGGATTAATACCTTCTCTAAGTAGAGCGAGATGCAGGTATGAGTCAGAGAAGCTAGAAGGGCTGGTTAGTAGGGCTGAAATAGGGAGATTGCTAAGTAATACTCAGATGACGAGGGGAGCCTTGGCACTGCTCAGACGATTTCCGTCGATGGAGCGGAGTTAAAGAAGAGCTTTGCCGTTCAACACCCTTCGAGAGAACGAAGGCTCCTTCGTCCTCCAGCCCCACTCCTGTCGCCCACTGCGTAGATTGTCAGCTGTCTGCACACGCCTGCCACCGAGTGTGACGCTTGATACTCAATCGCTCCGAGCGCCTTCCTACTTATCGCTACTAGATAAGTCCATCACAGAAGGCATCGTCGTCGAGACAGGATTCGCGCCAGGTACCTGATCTTATAACTTACTGTGCTTGCCACCAGCTAATTCGCTTCGTCTTCAGTTGATTGAAATCTTCCCCGCGTCGCTTGCGCCGGTGTTCATCCTTTCATACCACTCGAATTAGTATTTGGAAAGACAAGCACAGCCATCCGTCAAACCTGCCAAAGTCCATGCGCTGAAATATTACTAACAAAAGTGTTGGTTGCTTGACCTCTGGCTTGCGCATAACCTTGATCTTGGCTCCGACACGGAGTTGCGAAATTCGGAAAAAATATTTCGAGGACTTTCTGAAAAATTCGAACGTTGCAGAGGAAGACGAACCATATCAGGACGCAGACGATCTAAGGCCCTGCGCTCTATCAAGGGAGTTTCCGTCTTAAAGATCTGGCCAGTTCTCTTGGCGCTGGAGATACGGGCCTTCTCCGATTGATTTAAGACCGCCGTGTCAGCGCTGCCAGCTAACACGAACAACTACAACAACCCCTCTTTAGGCCTCATAGCGGGTCCATACACATTCCCTAAGCCGGATCCGTCGGCCTTTTCCCACTCCGATTCAACATCCGGATCACCTGCCTCCGCTTATATCCTCTTGTCCCCTTTACGGACTTTGCGATCGTAAAGTCCGGTCCCTCTGCTGCAGATACTAGTCATACCATATCCCACAATGACGCCAACACCCCCTTCTACCACGTCTTCCAGTGCCGGGCAGTCGCCTCCGGATACTCAGTTCCGCGTTGTGCGGAAAAGAAACCGGGTCCCGTTATCATGCGGACCATGTAGGCACCGAAAGTATGCACATATGATCCCCTAGCTAAAACGAGGGTCGCGAAATGCAATTATCTAATGTAAATTTCCAGGCTGAAATGTAATCGAGGTCATCCATGTGACAATTGCACTAAGAGAGGCGACACGGGCTCATGTACGTATGCCACACCGGGTAGTCGCAAGAAGAGCTCTTCCAGCACTGGCTCCAACAATTCGCCTGATGATATGCAAAATCGCATTGACCGTCTAGAAGGACTTGTTCTTTCCTTGATGACCAATGGCGCACAAAGCGCAGGACCAACAGCCGCCGCCGCCGCAATCGCGGGGAGCATGAGTGGCAGTTCTGCTGATCATCCTCACGACCTTAACGGAACCGAGTCGATTAAAGAGGAGGAAGATGAAGATAGCGAGGTTGAACAGGTTGCAAAGTCTATTGGTGTCATGAAGGTTGATAACAATAGGGCTATATTTGCATCTGAAGCCCATTGGTATGCTATTTTAGGCGAGGTGTGCACAACAAGCTTCTATCTCGTATTCGACACTGACACCTTGCGCAGATATCTGAAGTAAAAAACTACTTTCACGATCATAAAAAGCAGTATGAAGAGCAGCTGCGTAAATATAAAGCGACGCACACCGATGAATACAGCCCGGGTACTGCATTTCTCTTTGGAGCTCAGAAACCTACGACTCATGCGGAGATCCTTTCATCATTCCCGCAGAAATCTACTGCTGATATACTCGTTTCTCGCTATTTTAATACGTGTGACCCTGGACTTCGTGAGTTATCCCGAGACCATTGGTAAAATCACAGGATTAACATATCATAGATATCATTCACGGCCCTACATTTCAGAAGCAGGTAAGTTTGACCTAAAATTATATATATGAATCAAAATACTAATTTCTTTTCAGTATGACCAGCATTGGCAAGATCCCAGTGAATCACCAGTCATATGGCTTGGCATGGTCTTCGCAATGATGTGTACTGCTTTGCAATCTTATAGTAGAGCTGGAGACGAACCGCCTGAGTATCGTGGGGAGTCCTGGGATAAGTCGAGCGAGTACCGAAGGTTGACGGCTCAATGTCTCGTTATGGCAGATATCACTCAGCCTATAACATACATGCTGGAAACCCTAATTCTACACGTATACGCCGATTATGCTCGAAGTAGAGATGCAGAGATCGGCGTTCTCATCAGTATCGGTATTATTGTGCGACTCGCAATGCGAATGGGCTATCATCGTGACCCAGCACCATACGCGGGAATTACCACTTTCCAAGGCGAGCTGCGTCGCCGAGTTTGGTCAGTGGTTCGATTCTCGGACGTTTTATTCTCAGCACAAGCAGGGCTACCCCCTACAATTCATGCTCGCGATACTAATACTGAGATTCCACGGAATGTGTACGATGATGAGATATATGAAGACATGAAAACACTTCCACAGTCGAGGCCCAATACGGAGGCTACGCCTGTATCTTATCTAATCAGCAAAACTCAGCTCGTCAATACATTAGGCGATGTTGTGGAGTTGGCGCAATCATTCACGTGTTCGTCGTACGAAGACGTGATGAAGCTAGATCAGCGATTACGAGAGCGGCAAGCCACAATGGCACCCCATCTTAAACTTAAATCCATGGAAGAATCTGCGAGAGACCCATCGTCATTGATCATGCAGCGATTTACTCTGGATCTTTTGTATCTGAAGAGCTTGTGCGTCCTTCACCGGAAGTTCCTTGCGGCGTCTCGGGAGAACTCGCGGTTAGCATACTCTCGGAGAACTTGCATCGATGCATCAATGACTATGCTCCAGCACCAAGCCACACTTCACAATGAGTGTCGACAAGGAGGGCGACTACGGAGTGTAAAGTGGTTCATATCATCGCTTACAACAGTGGATTTCCTCCTCGCTGCAATGATTGTTTCCTTGGATCTTTATCACACAGCCGAGTCCGAGCGATCTGGACGGTCTCCTCCTGGCGATATGTATGTGTGGTCGCATGACCGGAGAGATGAAATGATGGCAGCCATCGAAAGAGCTGTTGGGATCTGGGAGGGCCTACGGGATCACTCCATGGAGGCTTACAAGGCGCACGGGACGCTTAGCGTAATGCTCACCCAATTGAAACAACATCAAGCTATACGACAGGCACAGCAAACATTCGCTGTCGCGGCTGCTACTTTCCCAAGCAACGGGGTAATGGAGGATTCGGATGTAGCACCGGAGCATTCGGCTGCGATGACATTGGGTATGCTCAGCACAGGAGCACTAACACCCAACTCGGCGAGCTTATTTGATACCCGGCCTTATCCAAGTTCCATGGGAAACATTCTCAACGATGTTCCACAGCAGCAATCGTCGGGTTTGACACCGCAGTATTCCGGTGGAGTAGCGAGTGGTCCTGAAAATGCCCCAAGCCCATTCTCGTCTTTATTCGGTCCAAGCGTAGGATTCCAGAATATGGACTTACCGGCAACAAACAGTATTGACTGGGTTAGTGCATTAAATGTTCCTGCTTCTTCATTCAGGAGCTTCTTTGCTGACAATTCATGTTAGGATGCTTGGGATTCATATATCCAGGGTCCAAATATGGACTCGACAACCCAAATGTGGCCAATGGACGTTCCAAATATGCCAACACCGATGCCTATGGCGACTGATCCACCAAGTGGCCTAGGGACGCACCAGGGCCAGCAGCAGCAAGGGGCTCAGAATAATGCTTTCTCGGGCAACGGCGGGGTTTTTATGGGTGTAAGCACGCCTCCGCGCGGCACGCTAATGTGATGATGGATGATAACGGCGGCCTGTCCATTTAGGAGCCCTTCAAATACACTATGATGTAAAGTGGGATTTGGCTGTGTTTTGCGATACCAAAAAAGGTGATAGGGCTGGGTTTTGTATGGTTATGGTTTGGAGCTCGGAGGAATGATACGCCTCGTGACGGAAGAATCGATTTCAGTGATGACAAGGCTTTATGTCGGGATGAAGGCACTCGCTGGTGAGAATGACGGTGATGCGGGGATGCTGAGTTAGTTTGACTTAGCAAAGGCTATATTATTTAAAGGTCTGTCTTTGGGAGTGGGATATGTATGTAGACATGGCTCTATCGAATCTCGGGACGTTTGCCCTTGCAACCTCGAAGCTCCACAAACGCCCATACGTCACATGGTCCGGGCGCATTCTGGCTTGCACTGCCCCAAAACCTGCCCCGCCAATCTGGGCGACACCACACCAATGTACCTAGCCGCGGAGAGAGCAGAAAAGATGAAGCTGTCCTCTCTCAACACCAGGCGCCAATGCTCGCTTCTATCAAGCACTGATCTTAGGGTAAGGCAACGACACGGCCTGCTTCAGCTGCAAATATTGCACCCAGCTCGCGCTGCAGCCTCGTTCTTATCCATCGCCAAAAAGCTCCCCCGTCTTACTGGCTCTCAGCCCCGCCGACTGAACATACCCGTCTTCCAGGTAACCCCCAGCTGAAAGAGTGAAGTATCCAGACTTCTCGCCTCCTTTTTTTTTTACTGCTGGGACTATTTGAAGTACGGCGCCTTTTCCAATCCTTCAAACCCTACGTCGACCACCAAGCTTATCCGAGGCTGCGACGTATACTGTGCCTCCCTACTCACCCTTCTAGGCCTATTCAGCTTAAAACTACTCCAGCTCTTCCCTAGACTTTCCAGCATACAGCGCACTTGCAAGCATAGTACCCAGCATGGCTGACACGAACCCCGCCGCCCCGACCCCCATTAGCACCAGCACCAGCTCCACAACCACCACCAACACCGATATCTCACACCCGATCTCCCCCGTCGCGGTTACGCACACAACCAACTTCCCACACCACACATCACCATCGGCGGCGTCTAAGAATCCGTTCATCGAGACGTCGACGCCGTCGATCAATGCACAGCCCGCGGAGCTGGACGGCACGCCGACGAGCCCGGAGACGCTGGGCCGGCGCAGCACGGACGGCCGCAAGAGCGAGGAGCGCATGTTCAGCCCGGACATGGACGACGAGGTCATGGAGGAGTTGAGCGGGGTCACGGGCGAGGGGACGAGGGAGCGGGAGGTATTTCCCCCAATTTCCTAATTCCTTGGTTGGGCATAGAGTTCGTTGGGGGGGCTGGGTAGGGGGGCTAGGGAGCTTAGGGCTGGGCATGCTTCCTTGGCTGTAGCCCTTAGCCGCTTTGTCTGGAGGTTCTTGGTGCGGTTTGGTGCGACGATGTGCTGATTGTATGTGTGTGGGCTTTGCAGAAACGCGCCGCGATGCTCGCCTCCCGCAGCCGCGACCCTGCCGTGCTCGTTGATATCCCGCAGGACCCCAATGCGGATGAAGTCGCGGCTGCGAATACGATAGCGGGCCAGGTCACTCCCGCGCTACCGTCGGGAGAGATGGATGGCGTGGTGGAGTCGGTGGAGGGGAAAGATAAAGCCTGAGGTGGGAGAAATGTGCAGTTGGATGAATGGGATATATGGCTTCCGTAGTGGCCGTGCTATAGTTCTCTGTGAGATCTCGATACTAGCACGATGACGTGCGGAAGCTACGGATTGAGAAGGTTGGTGTAGTGGAGGGATTGGAATGCCTGCCGGCATGGTTTTGGTGGGGACATGTATGTTTTGAGGAAGCCTTGGGATGGGTTTAGTCCAATATCAAAACTTGTTCTCTTGCTTTCACGTCAATTGGAACATTACCGTTTTCTTGGTTCAGCCGCTTCGCAACGTGGTTATTCATCCCCAACAAAGCTCTCCTCCCTGCCTTCAACCCTTCTCATATCCTCCGTTTGTCTACAGTCTCAATTGTAGAAACCCCCGTCGCCGAGCCTAGTCCGTCCAGTTACACCTTGACTAGATATCCAAATACAGTGTCAAGCCGCCGAGCCTGACTAGATATCTCTAAAGTGACAGGTTAACCCCCTAAAAGAGAGGCTGTGTAACGTGTCTCGCTCCACGTCGCCATACGGCCAAAAAGGCAGAGACAGGCAGGCACAAACAGGTAGGCATAGGCAGGCAGGTAGAACGTTACGCAGTTAAAATCGTTTCTAGGGTTTTGTAACTACTATAGGGGGTTTATTACGTAGTAGTTAAAATATATTAAGCAAATTTACTTGATTTATAAAGAAAGAAGAACTATAGATATAGGGCAATAAATAAAAGGAGCTATTTAGGGGACTTAAGGAGTTATTTACCTAGGATCTAATCCTAAAGATCTACTGGCCGAAATTAGAGACGGTAGTAGAAAGGGATATATTAGACTTTATACTAGGAGCATTCTTACTATAAAAGTACTAGGATATATAGTACCTAGTAGTATATTATAGTTAAAAGATAATACTACTAGAATTAAACTATAATATTTATAATAAGGAATTTTAGATATAGTTATAGTACTTAAGGAATAAAGAGTATTCTTATAAGGTATAGAGAAACTATTTATAGTTAAAATAGATTATAAGAACCTAACAGGATTTCTAATAATAAAAGAACTTAATTATAGATAAGCTAGGTAGGTAGAGATGCTTATAAAATACTATTTTAAAATTTAGTATATAAAGGGTACTAAAAATACAAGACTAGACGCGCTTAGTAAAAAGGCTAAATTATAAAATAATAAGAAACTATTAGAAGCAATACTATAGAAAGATAAGAATAGGAAAATTAGGTATAACTACCTAAAAATTATAATAACTTAAGATAAGGAACTAAAATAGGTCTAGTGTGTCTAACGGTTAGCTTAGCTGCGAGCTCGAGGAAAATAGCTGACTTACTGCGTTAATTAGATCGCTCGCTGTCGCTAATTGTTAAATAACGCACGCTAACTATTATACAGTAAAGCCGCGTTATACCGTTCAGCTCGGTAGTAGGGGGTTTGAACGTTATGCCGTATAGAAACGTTATATTGCGAGCTCACTTATTAATCGCTGCAAGGGGCTAAATCAACTCTTCTCTCTATCCATAACTACTTAAAGAAGCTCGTGATAGTCGTCTGCTTTACTCGCGCAACTTAACGGCCTTGAATTACTTTCTCTGCCTTTATAAGAGCTGTAATTAGAGTCTCATTGCCCTCCTCTTGCTGCCCCTTATAGAGCTTAAGGCGCTCTAGTGCATCTAAAGCCTCATTAAGCTTAATAACTTGTGGCTTAACCTTATTATCGCTTTCTTTATTATCTGGCGCGTTATATAAAGCGATAATTAAGGCCTTAATTGCTTTCTGTAATATAGAGGCCTTAGGCTCTATTAAAGCGTCCTCCCTATCTATATTAATAAAGTTACTAATAGGAATTAATTTCCTAATTTGCCTTGCCTGGCTAAGCTACTATAAATACACCTCTAATTCGGCCTTAAGCTGAGGCTTGCTGTACCCGCTTAGCGCACCCTAGGGGCCCTTATGGGGTCTAAAGATTGTTAAATGCGTAAAGCAATTTATTACGGTTTAAGGGCTAATTTTATGCTATACTGCGATAGCCTACTAAACGGCCCTAAGTATGTTTATCGTCTTAAGGGGGTTCCTATTTTGTTCTACCTAATCTACCATATAGGATAGCCAGTAGCGGCGGTAATAGGCTTTAAAGGTTTAAATTATACCCTAATCTAGAGGCTAATAGAGAGAGGTGACGTTTTTAGGCAGGAATTTAACCCTAGTATTAAGTAAGCTGGCGCGCTCTAATATTATAAGTATACCCCTAGTATAGCTAGGAGCGGAATTAATAAGTAAGAGAACCTTCCTACCGCCTATTAAGCTGTTAAACCACTTAATATAATTAAGGAATATTAACGCCGTTATTTAGGCCTTCTTATTAAACCTCTAGGCGAAGTTAAGGCCCTTAAGGTTGCTGCGCTGCGTGCTAAAATATTAAGGATTCTTTGCTCTTCTAATAATCTATAGGGGTATAATATAGCTGCCGTCTGCGTTACTGCAGTAGACGGTTATAATATGCTCCTTCTGCTTTTTGGTGCCTAATTGCCCTATAGTTATAAGTCCTATATCTAGCGTGGCCTTGTAGAAAAGCCCTACCTTATCCATATGATAGACGTCTTAATTTAGGTACGCATTTATAACAACCCTAAGCTCCTATATGCGCTTTTTAGCGCCCTTTATATCTGCTGACCTAGCCTTACTATGTAGTTTCTATCTTAATATTTAATTCCTCTTTTTAAAGTTATTAACCTAACCGCTTAAGAAGCTAGGCTATTATTAACCCTAATAACACGCCATTATATTCTAAAGCTTTATTGCTATAGCCTAAATAAGGTTGCTAGTAATAAGTATATTAGCGGCCTATATCCGCTATTGCCATTTAAATAGCGCTTCTTTAAGCTTAGGATTATTAGGAACTTTATACCTCTTAAAGCCCTCCTAGCTGCGTTAAAGGACTAGTAAATTAAGGTACTTATATTTAGGCTTTAAGGAGTTTAATATAATAGACTGTTAAATAGGGCGTTAAAATTAATTGGTAAAAAAGTAAGTAGCGTCTCTTTAAGGTTTTCTAGGATTCTTACGGCAGTATACCCAGATCTACTGCCTTTTACGCTCTAAAATACCATAGCGGCGGAGGCGCTTAGGGTCGTCCTTAGGCTTCGCTATTGTATAGGGCAAGAGGGGTATTAAATTAATAAATATTAATGGCTGCGGTGCTGGTTTATAGGCTTAAGAGTAAGGGGTTAATGCTTCTAAAAATAGGGGTTTCAACACTATAATAGCTCGCGCTATACCGTTTTTGTATAAGAGAGCTTTAAATATAACGGCGTATTAAATTTAAACGTAAGCCTTATAAACCTTATAGTAAAATTAACTATTTATAGCTATTAACTATTATACCGTAGAGGAACAGTATACCAAGATAACGGTATAACGCGGCTTTACTATACTGTTAGCTAGCTATCTAAATTAGGAAATTAGTATAAACTTTATAGTATTTTATTGCAGATTTTAGTAGCAACCCCTTATATATAAATATAAATATTACCTAATTAAAATTTAGCCCTAATTTACCTAATATAGTATTTAAATATAGCTAAATTTATCCTATATACCTATAAAGGCTTAAAAAGGTAAGTAAAATAGTTAGTAATAAAGGCTCTAGAGGCTCTATTTCTATATTAGATTTAATTAAATATAAAGCTCTTTTAAATATATCCTACTAACTTAGCTTTTCTGCCTCTATAGTTAGCTTATAGCTAGTTAAATTAATATTTAAGCTTATTAACTAGGGTGTTAGTTTTATAAGGTAATATTACGTATCTATAAGTTGTAGGTAGTATAATGATTGTTATTCTATATCTCTCTTACTTAAGGAAGGGCGAGGAGCTTAGGGCTCCTTGCTACGCTAGTGCCGCGGCAACACGTAACGGCAACTTGCCTCGCGTGACAGCAACTTGCCTATATTCCTAACACTAGCAACTTTTCTTTTATGGTTGCTATCTATATATATATACCGCTCGACTAGCGTAATAAATATTAATCCTCCTTACTTACTATTGCTATTATAATATAAATCTCGCTGTCCTAAAATTTGCTTCTTAGCATATAGTACTTTCTTACTTAGAAGTCGTAGGTAGATATCTTATTAGGAGGGCTACTAAGGCGCTAGTAGTAAGTAAGCTAATAGCAATTTTCTATCCTAGGGATGGAAAACCCTAATTAGCTAGTTTAAGTTAGGGTTTATAGAATGTTATACTTCTACTCCCTTTTAACCTAACCTTTAACTTATATATATAGAGTATTTATGTTAATAAACGTCTCTAGTGCCTTATTTAGGTTCGCCTTTATTATTATATCTACTAGGTTATCTTAGCTATTAATTTATTAAATCTTAAAGAGTTTTTAACGCTTGTAGGATTGCTAAAGTGCTATAATATTAATTATAAGGCGCTTTTCCTTTATAGTACTAAGCTTAACTAAACACTTATAAAGGGAATATAAGTTAGTGTATATAATTATAGGGATAGCAGAAAGTTTAAGTCAATCTATAATTATCTTTAGGGTAGTTCCAATTGCAATTACTATATTAACTCCGCTAACTATTCTATATATCTCTAACGCTAGAACGCTTTAAGTAACGCACTTACTCTTAGTTAAGCTTTAGTAAATAAGATTACTATAGATTATAAAGTCATTCTCTCTAGTAGATTTATTTATAATAATAATCTTATATCCTAGCTAGGAACTAAAATCTTTATTATTTATAAATAACCTATTAATAAATATAAAGAGCTTAGCGGTGGGAAGATTAATAGGTACGTAGAGTAGTCCCCAATTAAAATAGTTTATTTACTAAAAAAGACATTTATTTAGGGCAAAAACGTTATCCTTAGTTGGTTTTTAGTATTAGGTAGTAACAGAGAGATTAAATAAAGCCTTAGGTTAATAGATAGAAGTAATATATACTCCGCAAGCGCGTTACTCTACATATCTTTACTTTAGAGAATTAACGTTAATAACGTTAATCTTCTTACCTTAACCCTTCTAGCGTAAAGTAATAGAATTCTTATTTAGGGCAAGGATACATCCATTAAAGAGTAATAGTATTATTAAATTAAGCTTTTCCTTTAGCTTTACTATAAGATTTACCTTTACTAGCTTATCTTCTTTAAGAGCTA
>Ga0307515_10004938_pt1 | contig 27241 bp, 3 predicted proteins | sample 17_EM_MG_FD_194513 | JGI IMG/M metagenome (GOLD analysis project Ga0307515, IMG submission 194513) | Populus trichocarpa ectomycorrhiza microbial communities from riparian zone in the Pacific Northwest, United States - 17_EM | ecosystem: Host-associated > Plants > Roots > Unclassified | place... | reverse complement strand
TTGGTAGATCGCAGGCGTATTGGCGCGATCAGTATCGTAATAGCAGGCATAGCGGCGCTATCAGTTTGTCGATGGTATGTGGCAGTACGGTGCTAGCGTTAGATGGATTGTAGGCGTAACGGCACAATTGTTTAGTCGGTAGGATGTGACCACGTAACCTCTGTCTATATATTCCAATACTAGCAGTTCTTTCTCTATGCGTGAAACTACCAATATATAGACTTTGTTAATGTGGTATTTGTGGCTTATAGGGGCCGTAGAGGGGGGAAGGGGGGCACGCTGGCGTTTTAGGGGCGTGCTGTTGACGTGATTTTCGACGTGGTAGATCTGCAAGGAAGATAGTAGACGGTGTTGGGATTATAGGTAGGTAAGGGGTAGTAGGGAGCGCGTTTCGGACGTTGACTTAGGACCCTAGGTTTAGTAACACTTCTGACCTAAAGTACTCGACCAAATCTTCGTAAACGTGGTTGTTCTGCGTAATAGACGTAACTTAGTATCTCCTAGTACTTAGTAACACTTCTGTTACTAGTTTTCCGCAAGTCTAAGGTAGCTGGGTGCTTTGGTGCTGCTAATGGCTGCTAAATTATTAGCTGCTGTAAAAGCTGGTATACTATATACGGCTAGAGCGCTGCCGTAGTACTGCTGGGGTAGCTGCTGAGGTAGCTGCTGGGGTAATGCCTAAGGGCCGTTGGGTGTTGATTTGTATGCTAAGACGCGTACTAGATAGTGGTTTGCTACTAAGGTGCGTCGCTACGCTAGGGTACTGCATAAAGCTGTTGGGTAATTAGATGTTGGGTGCTGTAAAAGCTAGTGTGCTATATACGGCTAGAGCGCTGCCGTAGTACTGCTGGGGTAGCCGCTAAGGTAGCTGCTGGGGTACTGCCCGAGGGCTGTTGGATGTTCGGTGCTGTTATGCTGGGGTACGGCACTTAGTGAAGAGGTCGTACTGGGGGTTAATGCTGTTGAGCTGGGGGTACGGCGCTTAGTGAAGAGGTCGTACTAGGGGGTTAATTTGCTGCTGTAGAATGTCTTATGCGTTGCGTATTTGTCGTATATTCTAAGCTGCTGGGGTTGGGTGCTGCTGGAGCTGCTGGGTGCTGGTTTTGCTACTAGGTACTGGAGTGCTGCTTTCGATCGAAGCTGCTGGGGCGGCAGTGAACCTTGTTGCTCTATAGCCAACCGGTGAGGTTGACCATTGATCAATGTCGGTATCACCTAAGTGCACTTAATTGGCCTATTAACTGTTAAATTGATTCTTGTCTAATAGGTATCGAAAGCAGAGGATCGTAAGGATCGCAGTGCCTAAGTAGGGGGCTGATGAGTCACCATAAGGGTGACTAATCAGCGACACGACGACGACACGTCGACGACACGTAACCACGTAACTTCTGTCTATATATTCCGACAGTAAGGAATAGGAGGACTTTAAAGGCAATATTAAGGTGGCTATAACTATATAAGGAAAAAAGAAGAAGAAGGTACCTACTAAGTAAATTATCCAGACGCTTAACCTATATTGGTTAAATTCTATAGGGTAAACTCTATAGTAAGCTTTCTAAGAACAGCTAGGTAATGGAATTTACTTAAAAAGACGCTAATATAGTACTTTTTATAAGTACTATTAACAACGGTAAGTTAAACACCTTAACTATATAGCTTAAAATCTAATAATGTTATATATTACTAAGTCGCTATACTAAAACTACTATATAGAAACGTCCTCCCTTTACTGCTAGCGGCGCTAGATAGACTTAGAAGGTCTTTAGTAATAAAGTTAAAAAGGGATTATCTATTTCTACTTTTATTTTCTACTATAATTACTATATATACGGCGTAGATATCACGGATTAATAATGCTTATATTTTATAATATTGTCACGGAAGTAGGCACGAGTTGGAATACAATATACTAAACGGGGTAGTAATTAAAGGAGGCTACGTACGCGTAACTATGCGTGGTTAATATAAAGACATTTGGATAAGGAAACAGAACAGGTTAGGTTAACGTGGCTAAAGAAATAGGGGTGGTCGTGGGACGTGCGTAGGTGTCACGGGACGAATGTGCGCGGATGACTCCCGTAACAAATATAGAGAATCTATAAAAAGACCTAAAAGCCTCTATAGCACTTCCTTCTTAATATAGTAATTTATAATTACTTCTTGCTAGCTTCTTATACGCCTACTAATTATTAAGTAACCTATAAAGATGGTTATAAGCAATTTTAAATTAATCTTTGTAACGCCTTATTTAAATGGTTAATTTAAAAGTAAAAGTTCTATACGCAGGAGCCTCTTATATAACGCTTGATTAACTAGATTATATAGGTTTCTATAGCGCAGCACCAACTAATTAAGTTGTTTAATAAGCTGGTTAACTGCTTAGCTTGCGTAGAGGCTTATAGGCATACTTAGGTGCAGCGTATAGGGCGTTGGAAAGCTTTATTAGAGCTATTACCAAATACTATAATATAAGCACGCGATAGTAAGGAATGGATGAGGCGGAAATGGGCTCTAAGGACTAATTTTAGGTATTATCTACAAGATACCGTTCTGTAGAAAGGACGAGTGCTGGTTACCTTATATTAAGCGAATTAACTCCAAAGAATAAACCTATATATTAAATAACTATAAAATTAAAAGTTTCGTATTTCTAAGAACAGCTGCTTAATTCGGCTGGTTTAATTGGTGGGCTCTTATCGATACCGTAAGGCCTAATTTTTGCCGTATTAAGGGATATAGTGGTTAGCGGTTTACGCAAACCGTATATTCCGTAACAAGTTTATAAATAAACTAGGGAGTAGATATAAGAGACCGAAAAACTAAATAATATATAGAAAAAAAAGCTAAAAGAAATAAGGGGAGATAAAGAAGCGAAGGGTCCTTATAGGGGGTCTAAAGAAGAGATAAAGACTCGCTATAGTAGGTCTATAACTTAACGATTATATAATATAACTACAGTAATACTAACTACTAACTTATAAGACCCCTACTTAATAGCCTAGAAAAATACTATATCCTTCTAATATAAAAACTATTCTATAATACCTAGACGTAATTAACGTACTACCTTTATAATAAAGCCTTATAGAAAATACTACGGTAGACTTATTAATAGCTAGGTATATAAATAGAAACACTATAACAAGATTTAACTAGTAGAGTAGATACATAATAGATTAACTCTAATTATATTCTAAGATTTACTATAAAAAGAGAACTATCTAAGGTAGGGATTATAGTCCTTTAAATATACAACCTAACTTCTAAAAAATGTACTGGGAGGGGGTAACCTAAGGGATAGACTTTATTAATAATATAAACCTAATTCTATACGGAGTAATAGCTATAAAAAAACTAGGAAATACTAAAAAAAGCCTATAATACCTATATAGAGTAGGTGAGGTAATATAGAGCCAGTTTATACTAGAGAAATACTAATTAATCTACTTTATAAAAAAACGTAACTAATCTATATCTAAGGCTTTAGGGGATAACTAGTTTAAGGTCTAAGGGTACTTAGCAAATAGGTAGATAGTAAGCTTTAGTAGAATATTATTAGGTAATAAAGTTACTTTAATTATATATATTACTTTATATAGCTATACCTAGTATCTTACTAGTTATTCGCTTACCTTTTAGGGGTCATATTATAGCTAAGTAGTGCGGAGCTTATTTCCTTATATAGTAGCTAGTAATATAAAGCTATTTCTATTTAGCTAGTAAGAATATCTCTATTAACTTCTATTATGTTTTTAGCTATCTAAAAATCCATAAAAATAAAATAAAAAATATTTATATTTGTTCTATTTATTGCCTAATTCAGTCCCTTTTTAGGTCTATATAGGCTTCTACCTTCTATTTATAGGAAAAATCCTTAATAGGGAAAATCCTTAGTATAACCCTCTAGTTAGTTTTACGCGCTCCGCCTTTACCTAGCCTATTTACCTTTATAATATATCTACTTTTTATACTATACTTTTAAGGTATTTTAGAAGGTCTAAGGGGTAGTAAAAGGGTTTAGTAATTTGCTTATATACCGCTTTTAGCTTAGCGGGGATATTTAGTCCCTAAGGGCCTAAAAGGGGGCGTATCCTCCTATATCCTCCTATTAGATCTTATATACTATCTAAAACTACTAAAGAACTTCTTAACCTATAAGCTATTATACTACTATATATAGGCCTCTATTTATAAAAAGTATTTAAGTAATATTATTTATACCTACTCTAGTAATAGCCAGTCTTTTACTATATAGTAGTTATAGAAGAGTATTATATAGTATAGTATTTAGGATATAAATACTTACTAGCTATATATTTAGTCCTAGGACCTCTATCTATAGTAAAAAGGCGGCTATAAATTCTACCTTTATCTAACCTTTTTATAGGAGAAGAGTTAGTATTAATTATAGAGTACTGTATATAGTTACTCTCTACACTTATACCGCCTTCTTTCAGCGTTATTTCTACTTAATATCTGCCTGCCTTATATATATAGTAGATCTCTATTTATACTAATAGTCCCCTATCCTCTATTACTATAAGAGCGCTTTACTAGCGTAGCATTAGGTCTCTACTTAGTATTATAATAGCTTTTATATTTCCTATTCTCTCTTTACTACTTATAGGTAGAAGGCTTCTTAGCTTATAGGCTTAGGCGTAGTGCCCCTTTAGGGGGCCCTTGCTCCTTATATACGCTCTAATATTTAGTATATCTCCTTCTCTACTAGGTAGCCTTATATTATAAATGCTCTCTTTATAGCGGTTACTTCTATATATATATTTAGTAGTAGTACCACTACTTTATATTCTATTATAGTATATAGTGTCCTTTTATAGGCCCCTATAATTCTATATAGGCACTAATTTTATAGCTTCTTTAGTGACGCTAAAAAGCCTTTTACTATCTTCTCTAGGATATTAGTAGGACATTAGTGGAACCTTTAGCTATCTTATCCAATATATATCTTTTAGGAGCGCCCATTACATTTAAATTTTTTTTATTAAAGCCTTTTTTATATATTATATTATGATATTCAATTACGCTATTGCGGCTCCCATTAGGGTCTATGCAGCGGGTCTATATGGGTATATATATATATATGTATAAGAGGGGAACCGTACCGCTTGGGCCGGATAAAACCTCTTCTTCTCTTGTTATACGGCCTATATAGCCTCTCTTCTAATTAGTAACTGCCAAGCACGAGTAGACGTCTCTTTAAGGCGCTATAGAAAAGCTATCTTAATGCGTACTCCTAGGTCTGTCCGGTGGGGTATATAGCTAGGGCCTAGGTTCTGTTCCTAACTGCTCTGGTTATCTAGGTAGGGCGTAGGCCGATGGCCTATAAGGCTAGTAGTGGTGTAGAAGGTTCCGTTATTTATATCTGCGTTAACGTACGTAGCTCTATATCTTACTAAGTTTTATTAAGTTCTGTTAGGATATTAACCTCTACTAAGTTCTATTAGGTTACCAAATTCTGTTAAATTCTGCTAGGTTGCTAAGATTCTGCCAAATTCTGTTAGATTATTAAGACTCTGCTAAATTCTATTAGGTTACTAAAACTCTACCAAATTCTATTAGGTTGCTAAATTCTACTAAATTCTACCAGGTTAATAAGTTCTGCCAAATTCTACTAGGTTGCTAGAGTTCTGCCAACTTCTACTAGGTTGCTATCTACAAAATTCTACTATATTCTACTATCCCTATAGTATCTATCCTCCGCCTCTTAAAGCACTTTTTAGCCTCCTCTCTTTACCCTAGCTAGCTCTCTAGCAACTAAAAGGTGCAGTAAGAGGTTTATTTATATAAACCAGTCCGCAACTACCTTAGTAGCCTTTAGCTTAGTTAGAAACTCTTTATATAAGGATATTCCAGTATAGTAATATATTTCCGCCTAGCTAGCAGCATGCCTAGGGCAGAACACCACTACGTGCATTATTAATTATTAGCTGTGGCCGCATGGGCAGGCTAGAGTTGGGTGCCCTAGTATTTTTCGGTAGTAAAGGTATCTATTAAGCCCTATATACTTAGTTCTAAGCAGTATATTAATTATGCTCTCTACCTTTATAAGCCTTATATAGCGTTTAAAGACTTCCTTATTCTATAGCTTGGCCTAGGCCGTTATATAGTAGGTAAGCGTACTCTAGTACTTTTCCTATTTCCTTTTCCACCGCTCCTTAAACGCCTCTTATACCCTAGCCCTTCTACTTCTCTTATACTACGCTTTAGATAAGTCCATTAGCTATATATTTGTCTCTAAGATAGCGGCTGCTATTTTCTTAAGCTTATCCCGTCTAGTAGGCCGCATTAATGGCTTTATTTTAGGCCGGAGTTAGTAAGCTATTATAGCCCGTATAGTATTACACTCCCTCTTAATATACTCTCTTACCGGTCCTTTTAGCGTCCTCTCCGCGTAGGCTATAGCTAACTCTTTAAGGTGCATCTAAAGCGGCGGAAACCCCATCTCGTGCTCCAGTACTATTATTAGCGTTAATTTATACGCCCCTACAATAGTGCGGAGGTATAGGTTCTATACTACGCCTAGCTAGCGCAGCTTAGTTTTACTTATTTCCTTAAGCTTCGTCCACTCTAGTGGTGAGTACTAAATACTATATCTGTATAAGATTGCCGGCCGGACTACGGCGGAGTATATTATCCGCGCCTTCTAGAAGGAGGCGCCCTATATAGAGGCCGTAAGCCGGGTTAGTGCGGCTATTTAGGTAATCGCCTTCGTCTTAATAATGTTAACATACGGTCCCTATTTAAGCTTTAAGTTAACCTATACCCTTAATACACGTAGGTTACTAACTAGGCCTTCCGTAAAGCCCTATATATTAGCTGTGGCCTTTATATTAAACTTCTTATAGCTCCTTATAAAATGGATAAGGTGGTACTTTTTAGGGGCAAATACTACCCTATGCCGGCGTGCCCACGCTGTGTATACCTTATGCGCCCTTTCTATGGTTCTACAGTTTTCCTCTATAGTCTTACTATACGTTAATATATTAGAGTTATCGACAAATTTAAATACTATAGTGGTTCCCCCTTATAGCTCTAGTAGGAGTGTGTAAGTAAAAAAGAGGAATAGGATTGGCAATAGCGCTGAGCCTTAGGGTATACCGGTGTTTATTTATATTATTTATGCCATATATCCTCTAATTAAGAGCCTCGTTATTTAATCCTTAAGGAAGGACTTTATAAATTATACTATCCAGTGGGGCATAGCTTAGGCCTTTATATTATAGATTATTCTTTTATAGGAGACTTAGTTAAAGGCCCTAAAGACTAGGATATATTTGCATTATAGAGCTATAAGAGTTATATATAAAGCAGAGTTGCGAAGGCCCTCTTGCCAGGGCCCTCTACTATAGTTTTCCACTTTAGACGCCCCTTAACGTCTGTCTACTTCTATAACAGCCAGCCGGCTAAAACTAGCCACTGCCTATATGCACCTAATTTGCTCTATAAGCCTATCCTTATAGCCTACCCTGCCTAGATAAACTAACACGCGCGTCTATCCTTTTAGGCTATATAAACAGTGTTATTAATAAGGTATTAATCCTTCCTCTAAAATAGGTCTACTAGGAGTTAGAGCCTAGTAAAGGGGTAAGGTTCCTAGAGTTATTCGTCACTACCATTATATACTACGCCCTATAGCCATTAAGCTGCTTTGTGTTACCTATAACGCTCTTATAATAATAGGCCGACCATATCTTATAGGCGTAGGCCTATAATAACTCAACGCCGCGCAGCTATTATCCCTTAGCCGCCTACTAACTAAACTTATTATCCTCCTATTTTAACTAATACCTATATCTAAGTCCGTTCCAGCCTACCTATATAGGTTCGTCCTAGCTCTTTCTTAGTCTGTTTTAGATTAACGTCGCCGCCTAAAAAAGGGTTAACGCCGCTGTGTATATAGGTTCGTCCTAGCTCTTTCTTAGTCCGTTTTAGATTAACGTCGCCGCCCAGAGAAAGGTTAACGCCGCCGCGTAGAAAGGGAGGATTAACGTCGCTAAATGTGGTTAACGGTGTTAAGATTCTTTCTATACCCTTGCCGTAGTCTTAGAGCGGAACAAGTATAGAGGTGCCCTGTTGTCCCCTTAGACCTATTACTTCTGCCAGCAAATATAAGCGCTAGCTTGTAGCCCTAGATTGGTCGTCTAGGTAGAAAGACGTCGGGTAGTTTTTAAAACCATTCCTCTGTTTTTAATAAGTTGTCTATAGTATTTCAAGTCTTAGCACGCTAAGACCCGCGAAAACTCTGCTGTTCTGACGGCGTTAAGGACTAAGCTTTTAAAAGCGCCCTCTAGCTACGACGTAACGCCGCTGCATTAGTAACATACGAGATCCTTACTTTTAGCTTAACCGTGCGGACAAGATAAGACGGAAAGGAACCCCTATAGGACAGTATGGGTCGGATCTCGCTTTTAGTATTCCTTAGCCTTTTTTATACTTCCATTATTAGGAATCTTTATTTTATACTTATTTATTTATCTTTAAATTAAGCAACTGCTCTTTCCTATTAGTTTTTGTCTATTATAGGTCATTAAGTTATTTTTATCTATTTTTTAGAGTCTTAGATTTTTCTTATCTCTTTTTAAAAATCTTAAGCCTTTAGCTTTTTACCTTTATTAAGTAAAAAATAAGATGGAGACCACGTATTAGGAAATAGAGGTTCCTTTATAGGCAAGGCGCGCTTACTTTCGTACTCTAGTTTGGCCAAGACCTAACCTCAACCTCAACTATAAAAGGCCTTCTCCCTCGCTGCTTTTGCCCTTATGCTCCATTTCCTCTTTTCTTTCCTACTACTATGCCACCTTAGACTCTAGCTGTTAGCCATAAGGCATTTTCCATCCCCTTAGCGTCTATGTAGGTGCTCTACCCGTCTTCCCTAATCTCTGTATATTTTATACTAACAATCACCTAATGCTGTAACTCTTCGGCCCTTTCTATGGGACATATTTATACTCTCTCCTAGTGTTAACGTATGCTTTAGTCCTACTATATTCCTCCTTTCTTCTCTCCTCTCTCCTCTCTCCTCTCCTCCTGCCTATATCCCCTACCGATTAATGCACCAAAATAACATTTCCGTTCATCCTCTTCTTTGCCTCCGCCTCTAGTAGTGTTTTAGGCATAACTATAATATATAACTCTATCCCTATTAGAACAGCTATAAATGGCTATAAGGCTATGCCGAGAACCGCCTAGTAATAGATTATACGGGTTATAGCTGCTGCGAGCTGTAGGATATATTAGGCAGTGTCGTATTATAGCGTCACAATAAAGGCGAAGCTGGACGCCGAAGTGGGTCCTTAGTAAAACTATAGGCTAATGCTAGTTACTTAGCTTAGTTAAAGCTGCGCTACTAGAAGCTAGAAGCCTTTGCCCTTTTTAGCGCCTTCTTAACCTAGACCTAGACCTTACTTTTCCCTAATAATTAAAGAATTGCATTATAATTAAAGAAGCCGCTAGGCTTTAGTTTAATCTAGCCCCCTATTTAGCTAAGGAGGCATAGGTTATATAGAAATATCTTTTATATAGACCTAATACTTATAAGGCGGAATCTAGGAGTAAACAGCTTATCTAGTAGCACAGCCTGGCTTCTAGTAGAGCTAGTATTATAATCTTGCTCTTAGCTGACGAATACTAGAGAAAAATTTGCGTATTTAATCTCCTAACGGAGACGGACTTTATGCGGTGGCTGCATTAGCTAAAAGGGCGTAGTGAGATAGATATAGGCGTAATCGCCTAATCTACCCGCGCTATCTGCCCCCTTATATTATTTATAACATCTAGCTGTAGGTAAAAGTAAAAGCAAGGCTTTTGCGCATATTTAGGAGGTTAAGTAGCGGCTGCAAGCTCTGTAAAGTATAACTAAGGAAGTTCCTTAGATCTAGGGGAGAGATTTAAGGATACCCTTATTACTTAGAGTGTTTTTTAATACTTATAGTAGAATCACGGTATACTTTCCACCTGTCTAACCCTAGGAACTATAGTCTCGCAGAGGATTTATAGAAGATCCAGTTTGCTAGTATAATTAGGTTAGAAAACAGACATATTAGCGCTAGCCCTAACTCTAAGGAATAAGGGTAAAGGCACTTTACCACTAACCTCCTTAATAAGGAGGCTTAGTGCAATACCCCTATTAGAGGCTAAATGTGCCAGCTTAGTTAGTTAGGTCTTAATCGCATTTTCCTAATAGGCGTTAATCTTATAATAGAGTTTAAGCCTATGCAAACCTTTATACGTTATAAACAGTAATTACTAACAAAGCATAGATTACACGTTTTAATTCGCTATTAACCTAGTAGGGTTATTTTAGTATAGATGCTGCGGATATAAGCTAGTGGCAAAGAGGGGACTAGCGTGGACTTAAAAGCCTAGCGTAACCCGTCTTTTAGAGCTATTAGAAAGGCATAAGGCAACAACAATTCTAATAATAATGGCGGCAGCAACAGTGGCATCTTTTTAACCCCTTCGTTTTAATTTACAAATTTCACTTAATAATATTAATTTCTATACTGCACCCCCTAAAAAACCAAAGGCTTCTTAGTATTATACGATTGCTGCTTTTAAGGCAAATATAAGCAATATACCTAAAAAGAGGACGAAAAAGGGGAGAGTACCTTACTTCCCTTTAAGAGATAATCCTATAAAATATTTGGCCTAGTTACGCTTAGGTAAGTTATTCTACATTACCTTTTTTAAATATTCTACCTAATAAGGTACCCGTAAATCTTAAGGCATTTAATAAGTATAAAGATATTTATAAGAATAGAAGTAATAGCTAAGACGCTAGAGGAAGCAATTAAGGTAATTTAGCAATTATTCCCTTCTTTTTTTCTTAACAACTATAAACATGTCTAACGGCTTATAGCAAATCCAATATTTATTAAAGATAATATAGCTAACCTAGACTTAGAACCTAAAGCTAAAGGCAATAGAGCTAGTAATACTAGTAATAAAGCTAATAAAGTCGGCAATTAACTAGCACCTTATGGGTTAGGTATATACTTCCCCCCTATATAACGGCCTTGCTTAATAATTATTAGGTAGTAGAAATAACCGTAGCGATAAGGACAATAAGAATAAGGAGTTACCTTCTTTAGAGGAGCTGGAAGATCTCTTTAGCGCATCTACGTATAACCGTCTTAAACCTACGGTAGAAGATATCAATAAAATAGATAGCCTAACTAAGGGAATTAATATTATAACTATCCCCTAGGCTATATAGAAGTTAGAGGCCTATATAGTAGCTAACTAAGACTCCTTAATAGCTAATAATATAGATAATATTAGTAAGTTATAGATATTAAAAATATTATTACTATAACCTAATAACTATAATATATAGACAATCTGCTTATTAGGGAGGAGGGTAATTATAAAAAAGGGAATATAGAAGGCGAATTATTCTTTATGCCAAGGAAGCGGAAGCTTAAGTAGAATAATATTACTAATTATAATTTTAATAACCCTACTAAAGAGAGTAGCGGGGGCGGCGAGGGTAGTAATAGTCTACGTCCCTAGAAGCAATAAAGGCCACCCGCCTATCGCGAAGACTTATCTTCTAGCCCCCCTATCCCTCCTATCCTTAACCTTAACTCTTAATACCCGCAAGTTAGCTAGTAAGCAGTATCCACTTCACAGCCCACTAGCCCTTCGCTTTAGGAGCCTACCCTTCTTTATAGCATTAAACCGCCGCATAACGAGGCTAGTAATTGTACTTATAACGAGGACAAGGACGGTAATAGTGGTGGCGTTATTAATAACCAGAGCGACGTTTTAAACCCAGAGTCTACTATAAAGCGTCATACTAGGACTAAAAATAACAAAATTAATAAAATAAGCTTGGATAACGAATGGGAGATTAATAATATTCTAGGGGAAAGAATAACTAAGTTAGGGCGCGAATATAAGGTGGTTTGGAAGCCTACCTGGGTTTATAAGAGCGGGCTTTTAAATTCCGGAGATGCCCTTAAGTCTTACCAAAGACGCGTCCGGCATGCTAAGGTTAAATCACCGTAGGCGCACTTTAAGAAAGTAAAGGGCAGAGCTGCCGTGCGCAAGGGATAGCGGTAATGCTTTAGGATATCCTCGTTCTTAGATAGTGGTGCTCTTTTTAGCTTAGAGGTCTATTTCTAGTTCAGTATTCTTATCCTTAGCGCATTTAGCAGGAATATCTTATAATTGCTAGTCTAATAGATTCGAATTCTTTACATGCTCTACACGATATACGGCCATAAAACTCTAATTACCGCCTCGCGTAAGCCACATTCTTACTTAGCTTAGTTGCGTTACACTAGAGTCTTAATACCGCTCTAATTAAGAACACTTCGGCATCCCGGCTTATCTCCTATAGTGGCTTACACGGATAGCTTTATATCCTGCCTTTCGCTTATCCCATTCCAACTTTTAAGCACCTAGTTATTAAAGAAAGTCCACTACGGGAAAACGAATATACTAAATCAGTATAAATATCCTATCTATCAGCATATAATTCTTAATGGCTTTAAAGACTTCTTTATACCGCTTATTCTTTGCATAACTAATAAACGCGAAACTACATCTTAGTAACCACCTATTTCTTTTAGCCTCGTCTAACGCATGCGTAATAACCGCCTGTAGTAATAGATACTGGACTATCCTTATCTCCTCTTTACCCTTATTTATTCTAGTCTGCACTATACGTATAGAAGAACGCTAGCACTTTAGAGAATTATTATAAGATCTATCCACTACTCCGTTAAGCATAAATATAGGCCTATCTTTATCCTTGGAAATTTCCGTTAGTATCTACTTGCTAGCAGGGCTATAGACTATATAGATCATTTTAATATACTTTAGGAGTTTAGGATCGTCCAATAACTGGTAGATGATCTTTATACTGCGACGTTTATATCCTAATACCGCTTTAAGCCTAAATATTTAACAATTATTAAAATAATATTTTGCCGTTATACGAAATATGTTAACAAAATGCTTATAGCGGTTAGTTTTCTTCTATAAGAATATAAACTAGTTACTTATATAAACTTTTAAATGCTTAAGTACTCTGGCTAAACTGAAAGCAGTTAGCTAAATAATATTATCTCTAATTATTGCTTCTATGACTAAACTAAAAACGGTCGGCTAAAGGATATAATCCCTAACTAGTGTTACTAGAGTAAGGCAAGGTAATATCCCGGTTATATTATCTTTATCCGTTAGGGGTTTAAGAGGTAATAATTACGTAGGGGTTAAGGATGCGCTTAGTTCCCCCTTAAAGTAGTCTTAAGTAAATCCATCCTCCACTCTAGAGTATATAGAGGGGGTATTATTATTAGGAGGTATTAATTTCTTATTAATATCCACCAAAGGGTAAGAAAGATAGGGCTAAATGCTTATCGTCATATCGTCAACACTAGAGTTAGTAATAATTACTATCTCCCTAATGCTATAAGAAGAGTTAAGCTTAGTAGGTATTAGTTCCTCGTTAATATCTACTAAAGGGGAAGAAGAAAGATAGGGCCAGATATCACTCATTATATTATTAACGCAAGAGTTAGTAGTGCTCTTATTAGCCTTATCTAATAATAAGTCTCTAGTGCATATAATTCGCCTTTAGTTACTTATAGAGCTAGTAGCCTAGCAGTTCGGAGTTACTACGGGAAGTTATTAATGGATTTTCGTTACTAGTTATAGAAGAAAAGTATTTATAGGAAATAGAAATAGAGTGTACTAAGTAAGTATTTATATAAGGGAAGCACGGCGGAGCTACTGGCACTAAGCGGCTTCCTATATATAGGGCTGCCTAAATCCTCTACAAGCTAAAGCGCGTAGTATGCACGCCTACAGCTAAATTAAAATATAGTAACAACTTAGAAATACTATAGAAGTTTATATATAAGGTTTATTATTAGTTGCACTTATATCTAAATACCTTATTATATCCTAAGGGAACGGCTTAGCGTTTAAATGCAATAGGGCTAAATAGAAGTAAATAGTAAGGCCTACTCCTGTAGTTCTTAGAGCCTAAAGAATTGCGCTAAGACGGTTGGCCTATATAGGACATTCTACTCTTAATTTTGTGGTAGAGACTCGGCGACTAAACAAGCAAATACCCTACATTTTTGGGCACTGCTTATATAGGTAGTAGCATTATAGGGCACAAATTTACACAGGATATAGCTGCGTTAATTAGGGTACAATACGCTGCTAATTTCATAAGGCGAGACAGGCACTACTTATATTAGGCTTTAATTCAAGCGCCTATCTTTAATGATTCTTACAGCCACGCCCTATACGCACCACCCGCTACTTATTTTTATATATTATCTTATATAGGATCCTACGGGAGCTTCTAAATAGGTTTATTAGTTAATTCCCCTTAGGATTCCTTATTCTTTAGAACTAAAATATAACTTAATAAAAACGTGCTGGTTATTATATTTACATTAAACTAACTAGTAGCGCTTCTAATAGCTTTCGGTATACGCCAGCTTATAACCTTCTAGTTTACTTTATTTAACCGATTTTTTCTTAGCTTTTTGTTTACGCGTTCTAAAATTTCTTCCCTTTTAGATAAATTTATATTATTCTAGCCACGCCTTAAGCTAATAATATTTCTAGCTTCCTTATTCGTAAATTTCTGCTAATCTTTATTAAAAAAAGGCACCTCAGCCTAGGCCTATATACTTGCCAGGAAACACTGCTACTACTCTAAGTCATACTAAACTGCATCCTATACCTGCTTTATAGTAGCATTAGCCCTAATATCTATTATACGTAGTGGCGTTTAGAAATAGGTATTAGTAAAATTACTAGGTCCCAATATATTATGGCGAAGCGGGGTTTTATAAACAGAGAATTTTAAGTTATTTAAGTGTCTTGGCTAACGCCACTAGCATTACCCCTACTAGTTTGGTTTTATAAGACTGGTCCTTCCGCCTTCCCTAGGGTCGCACTAACTATTTAGCTAAACGCTGCTGGTTCTAGCAGCCGCGCCGGACGTAGCCTACCTAATACTTCTACTATGTTACGGAATATGCAGAAAAACCATGCAAGGTTACGATTTAGGCAGCCCCTAGCTAATATATTAGATCTTTCTCACACTAATAGCCCCAGGGCTGCTGTAAGGAGTTAAAGCGCTAGAAGCTGCCTGCTGTAGCTAATCCGGTTCTCCTCGCTATATTATAAAAGTAAGAGGAACCGGGGCTAAGTTAATAATAATAGTTACATTTTCCACAGTTGTTGGAAGGATAATTTATTTCATAGATTACAAAACCTCCCTAATGCTCTATATAAGCTAGAAAAAGAATCTGCTTATAAAGTAAAATATTATCTTTATACTATTTTCTAATACCTAAAATATAACTCTTAATAATGTATAATTATAAAAATGGCCAATGTGAGGCCTGTGTAACTATATTATATATTAGTAAACCAATAGCTAAAATCCAGGGGGGCTTCGTACATTAAAACTAGCCCTACGGCCTCAATTACCGTCTTTATAATTATCGCTATTATCCCAATTACGCTTACATATTAGAAACTTATTACCTAAATAGATAATGCGTATTTAGGGCAATTCTATTAAAGCCATAATCGTAAATGCTAACTAAAAATAATAATAGCGTAATAAAGCTAGACGCGCCAGACGTTAGAATCTTTAACTAACTTTTTAGTAAGGCATATTATAAAGAAGTAAGTAATAAGTAAGCAGGAAAAGGCACTATATAGCCCTATTTTAATAATAGAAGGGTTTAGATATAACAAAATCTAAGCAGCTACAATAAGGGTAGGGTAAGTAAATCTACTAACGGGAGCTATAATCTTAAATATCTAAGAAAATAAAAAAGAATGAAGATAAAAGTGGGAGTAGGCTAGTTTATAACTATATTTTTTCTTAAAAATAAGGCGGGCTATATAAACGCTATATTATTACCGCTAAAAGACTTAACCAAGCGGCTTCCTAATAAGTTATCGCCCTAACCTTAGGCGATAAAAGGCACTCAGGGCGTATAGGGGTTAGTTACCTCCTCCATTCTATTACTAGATTAAGTATTTAATACCGTCTATAATTTTAGGTAATGCTAAATAGAAAAAGAGAAGAGTATAAATCTTTTATTTTAGCTAGTAACTTGCAAGTTTTCTACACCCTTATACCCTATATTAATCTTTATCTCCTAGCTATACGCTTATAGTGCGGCGCTGTAGTTTATAAGCACTAAAACCGTATAGATACTTTACCGGACCTTCTATTAACTTAGTCTTAATATTAAACCCAAAGTGTCTTAAAATAGGTTGGCTTACTAGTATAGTTAATACCTATATCTTTTTTCCCTTTTCGTCCTGCTTTTCTACTGCTATTTTAATAAGTGTTCTACCTAGACTAGACTTTTAATAAGACTTATATATAGTAAGAGTAGGGATTTTTATTTAGCAATCTTAGGAGTACCTAGCGCAAAATTAGCTACGCCCCTAAGCTTATAACCTAGGAACTATACTAATACCCCTTAGCGTAAGTTTTTTCCTTATAAAACTCAACACCATTTAGGTTTTTATCTTAACGTAGATTTTTAATACCCTCTAGGAGGCTATTAAGAATACCTTTGTTTTATTAGCTTATAAACTTATATTAGATAAATAATAGTACCGTATAAATGTCCCCCTTAGATAGTGGCTGGGGTTCTAGGCCACTTATAATAAGGACGCCAGAAATTATAGTTCTGCTAATTAACACCGTTAAATCTTGCCTGGCCTATAGCGACTTAACTACCTCGGCTTCGTTTTCATTGTATAGGCTTTCTATACTATAAACCCTTAAGGTAGAACTAAGAAGCGCATTAATAAGATTAACTGCGTAAAAGTTGTACGTGTCTATTAGGAATGCTTTAGAATGTAATCTCCGAATCTTAAAAGATTGGGAGGTTTTAAAAGCTAAAACAATAATATAGGTTGCTTAAAATATATCTAAGTGCGTAAGCGGTCGAATTTAATAAGTAGCCATCATAGGAGAGAGCGAAGAAAAGTAAAATTAGTAGTAGAAGGAGGAACACCCTTAAAAGGTATATGGAGAAGTCACAATATTAATTAGACGAGAGCTATTAGGACTATTGCGGATATAACAACTATAGCCCCTACTCTAACTAACGGAATTAGGTTCTTTAGTATTACTATTCTACCCTACCTTTAGATAGCATCTGGTAAAGGATTCCGTACAGCAGGTATGGCTAAAAATTATTACCGTACGCATTATACTAATTTATCGTTATGTATTTTATGTCTGCTTAGTATTACCTAATACTTAACCTTTAGGAACGTATGCATGTGAGTTTAATGCTACTAAATGCCATTAAATGCAAGGATAAGGTATTAAGGTAAAAGATTTAGTTTCCTAAGCTAGATATAAATGACTACTATTAAGGGTCCATAATAGATAGACGCAGCCTCCACTTTAAAACATTCTTTACGCCTTTCTCTTTAATATAGTTCTCTAAGCCTTAGAGATTCCCCTAAATTATAGTCTGCAATTTAATTAGAATAGATACCGTATAAGAGATATTAAACGTACTTAAAACGTATACGTGTTAGAGTGGTTATATATTAATTTAAGGAAAGTAGGTGAATAGATAACATCCTATATTTGTCGCCCTTTAGTTTTTCTATAAAGAGTACTAAGGAACTCCCGTTAAGACTTAGAGAAGGAATAAATTAAGGAGTAAGAGAGTTTATCCGTAGTCTTCTTATCTAGGTAGATGTAGAGAATTTTACTTAATATTAAATTATTAAGTGTTCGAGCGACTTATTAGTATTTTAGGCGGTTAGGATTTCCTAGACCCGCATCTACCGTTTATTAGTCTTTTAGGCCTATAGTAATTTAATCTCCTAATAGGCCGGTACTAAAACGCGACTTTAGGGGTTCCGTTTGCTGGCCTTATATACCCTTAAGTTAGTAAGTACCGGAATGTAAAGAAGTTTTAAGCCTAGTAGTTAATCTAGGACGACTTTTTAATATAATTAAAGACCCCTTTTTTAGATCTATATCGGCATATAATAAGGCACTTACTCCTAGGCTAGGGTTAATAATTAATACACTATAGCTTAAATCTTAATCCTAGCTGCTAGTGATAGTTATAAGAGGCTGTTAAATATACTAGTCTAAGACTAGTAGGGTCTAGTGAATTACGGCTTAAAAGAGCGAGCTAATTGTTAAAGAAGTAGCATCTATATTAAAGAATAAAGTGGCCGTAAATAGCTAGTAGAAATAGGGGAGACTAGGAAATAGTTTAAAAGGAGCGGTAAAAATAGTGAAGTTAAGGAAGTAATAAATAAAAGCTATAGAAGAAGGCAATAAGGCAACCAGTAAAGTGGACGGTAAAGGCAATTATACATCCCTAGCGTAATAGGGCGAAATCAGCTTTATATATTACTTATCTCTATCTTATACCTTTAAGATTTAAAGCATTCTTAGGTTTATTAAGGCGTTTTAGCCTTTAATTCTTATGGGACGCATTATTATATTATTAAAAAGAAATTAATAGGAGCTTCTGGACTTTATAGTAGCGGGTAGGCTACGTCTAATTAACTAGGGAGATAGCTGCATATCCTTACTTCAATTAGCTATTTAGTTTTCTATTATAAATCTTTAGAGGAGCACAAGTTATAATAGTAGAGTTTGGCACAGTATGGCGTCTTAGGGGTAATAAGGCAAGGGGCTAATACATACTAAGCTAAAATTGTAGGGGTATTATCGTTACGATCGCAATAATAATCCCCTATAACGTTTCCTACTTTTCTTACTTTTGCACCCTATTACCTTCTTTTTTTAGTTTAGCTAACCTATAGGATTATAAATCCCTCTCTGCTTTAGCAGTGTAGTAAAATAGATTTTGGCGCTATAGTAATTCTATTCCATGGCCTTTTCCTTTCTAAGGCTAATTATTATCTGCTATAGGACGGAGAAGTAGTCCTTCCTAGTACACTATTATAGCTTGCTTACATTATCCGTCCTTATTATACTATAGGTTTACCTTTTATTACTCCTCTCCTAAGGGATACTTATAGATGATAGTTATTATTAAATAAGATTAAGCTATTTGTGTAATTCCTGCGCTTTACTAATAAAGGCAAAGCGGTGAAAGTTTGTAAAAGAGTGGTAGACAAAATTCTAGAGGCCTTACCTACTAATTATAGAGAGGCGCTTAGCTTAAATAAAACCCTAACGGTCTTAGGCCCCTAGAACACCCTAGTAATCCCAAAAGCCGCAAAAGCCGTAAAAGCCCCAAAAGCCGCAAAAGCCCTAAAAGCCCTAAAAGCCTTAAAAGCCCCAAAAGCCCTAAAGGCCTTGATGACCCCTATAGATCTAGAGACTAGAAAAGCCATAGTTAAATTTATTTTATTATTTTGGATTTTTAAAAGATAAGGAACCCTACCTCCTAATAAAAGCCTAGACCCACTTTATAAAGGAAACCCCGCCCCTAAAAAACGCTAAAATTTATCGCCGGCAGCTATAGAGCGACTAGTTATAGTTTACACGAAAATTTAGTCTCTAAATAATTGTAAATTAGAATAGTTCTTTAAGCTTTATAATCTAGCTAAAGGTAAATTACTTAAGGCTCTCTAGGAACTATATATTAAACTAGTAGAAGCTAATAACTAGGTAATAATTCGTAACCTAGCTGATATCCTTAATGTAGGCAAAAATGCAGTTAGTTATAGGTTGATAAAGTCTATTCTATCTAAGACGCTAGATAATAAGGTAGAGCGATTAAAGAAAAAAGGGTATAAGCCTAAAAAGGGCTAATAATTTAGAGCTTTGGCATAGGAGATGGCCTATTTATTAGGAGGAGAGCGCCTTAAATTAAACGATATTGCTAGCTAGAAATAGAGTTGTCTTAAACCTAAAGTACTTATTGGTCTCTATAACCTAGATTCTAGTATAATATTAGTTTTTAATTACCTCTATTAAATTAACAACTAACCTATAATAGTATTGAAAGGTATATAGTACCTAAAGAATTTAATATATTTATTGCTTGGATAGAAACACAACCACAATGCTAAAAATGGATGGAATTGTCTCCTTTGGCGAGGAACCTAAAGGATATATATCTCTATTATGCTAATACTAACTCTATAAGTTAGCCTAAAGCTAGTAGCGCTATCTAAAGCCCTAGGGGTATAAAAAGATTAACTACTATTAAGTAGTCTAATACCAAATATACTAGGCGCGAGTTATCTAAAATAAGTAGTCCGTAAGCCGTCCCTAATAGGAGTTCTGATTAAATATTTCTAACGTCTTTAAGGGACTAATATAGTATAGCTAATCTTTATTTGGACCCTCCTGAAATACTATTACCTTTTAGATCTACCTTAATCCCTAAGATCTACTCATACCCTTTAGAAGTCCCTCTCGACCTAAGCTATTACTTAACCCCTAGAATGTCCTTCTCTTTTAAACCTACCTTAATTTCTTAAATCTACTTAGATTTACTGTTAATTCCTTCTAATATAAACCTAGACTATTACTTAAATTCTAAAGTACCTCCCCCTTTTAAACTTCTATTAATTCCTAAAATCTATTCGGATCCTTTATTAATTCCTCTTAATTTAAATTCTAATCTCTAGCTAATTACTCCGCTAGCTACTATAGTAATAAATAACTAGCTTAATTTGTATCCTATATTTCTATATATAGTAAGCCTTAACCTAAACCAGAATTCGTAATATAGTACTCCCCGTATATTTTAATATTATTTTTACTCTACTTCTAGGGAACCCGCGGCCTTAGACGGCTCCTATAAGGCTGCGGCTGTATAGACCTATATAGATATATAAGTATATCTACCCCCCTTCCCTATAAAGTGTTAAGGCGTATTATTAAGTGCGCCTATTATATTGCCGCTCTAAAGTTTAGGGTATTTATATTTTGTGGAAATCCTAAACCCTAGTAAACCGTTATCCGAACTTAGCGGGCTAAGTGCTAATATTACTATAGCCTTTGCCGTGCTATCCCTGGGGTTCGCCTAGATTTCCTTATTTATATTATTATAATATATTAGATATTAGTTTTTGATAAAGACCGCGTCTTTAGTAGTGCGAAGGATTTTAGTAGTGTGCTGCCTGGCGACTTTCTAAATATTTTTTATTAGTATACTGCTAATCTACCTAGCGTTGGTAATACCTTAATGTATAGTAAAATATAAAGTAATGTTGTTTTACTATTAGGTATTTTATAGAAGGGGAAGTCCTCCTTTTAGGAGGATAAGGATTGGCTCTATGCTGATAAAAAGGCGCGTAAGTAATTTGAATATTTGCTATCTATGCTAGAAGCTATCTATAGTGCGGATATAATAAGTCTAAGAAAGATATAAGTAATGGACGCATTAGTGAATAGATATAAAGACCCTTTAAAGGGGCTGATTTTTCTTTAGCGGGGCTAATTTTTAGTAGGGCTGATTTCCGGTTAGGTAGGGCCTACGTAATATCGCCCGTTCCTAAGAACCGTTATTATACTAATACGCGCCTAAGTATTAATGTGCCTTACAGAAGAGGTGCGGGCGACTTATAGAAATTGTCTTAATATTTATAGGTAAAGAGGATATGCTATATAGCGCATATAAATATATATCCTTTGGTCCTATATAAAGAGGCCACTAGACCTTTACTTCTGTTGTTATCCTTACCTAGCACTTTTACCTTAAGAATAATATTGTAATGAAGCTGCCGGAAATTATAAAGGACGATTTAATTTTTAGACTAGATTATCCTCCCGTTTCTCCTTAAGATTTCCTATAGGGCTTTTATAAACTAGGTACAGATTATAACGGTATTAAGGTAAAAGATACTACTTACCCTTTAGTTATATTAGTCTAATAGTTCTATAGGTTAAAGATATTTTTGCCCTCTGCTATATACGGTAGTGCTAGCAAGATGGCTCGCACCTATATTACGGCGAATATATCTTTTTAGGGATATTTGATTTTAATAGTTTAGTAGTTAAATACACGGTATTCTTAGGTGATCTCGTACTTATAAAAGGTGGGCTGGAAATAATTAAATAGGTGGAACGTAAGGTAGAGGATAGGAATAATTGGCTTTAGATAGAAAATGCTCTATCTTCTTAAAAATTCTTTAAATAGGTCTCCTTTAATAACCAACTTAAGTAAGTTAAGGTAAATATTATAAATAATATGGCTTTTTATATGTTAATAGTTTTATAGGTCTTAAACATAATTAGTTTCCGCCCTACTTTAAGTACTTCCCCCCTATATAGGAGACGGTTTACCCTACTTAGGATTTTTCTTTTAAATGGGTCGCAGAAGCTAGGCAAAGTGCTATTAGATATAATTAAAAGGATAGAAAACGGAGAGGAAGCTATAGAACGGGTAAAGCGTAAGCTATAGCGTTATAGGGACGAAGACTTAGCCGGGCAGATATTATCTTTAAGTTTTACTTAGCTAATGCAGGAGCTACCTTAGCAAGGAGGATATCTCTCTATTAATTTTGCTCCTGTGATAATAAAGCCTATATAGTAGGCTGGAGCGTAGGCAAATTACTTATAGATCTAAGAATAGGAGAACGGAAGCTATAAGGCATTAGTTCCTGTAGGGGAGAGGAAAACGTAGCTGTAGGCTCCTATAGGGGACCAAAAGCTATACGGGAATGTAAGCCGTAGGGGATTGGTTTCTATAGGGCGGTAAAACATATAGGCATTGGCACCTGTAGGGGATTCGTTAGCGTAGGGGATTTATTTACATAGGGGATTCGTTAAAGTAGGGGACTAGCTCCTGTAGGGGATTTATTAGTGTAGGGGATTTATTAAAGTAGGGGACTAGCTCCTATAGGGGATTTATTAGCGTAGGGGATTTGTTAGAGTAGGGGACTAGATCCTATAGGGGATTTATTAGAGTAAGGGACTGGTTCCTATAGGGCGGCGAAACACGTGGGCATTGGCTCCTATAGGGGATTTGTTTAAGTAGGGGACTTATTTAAATAGGGGATTAGTTAGAGTAGGGGATTAATTCTTTTACGGCCTCTATTTAGGCGGTATAAGGTGGCTTCTAATAGGCTAGCGAGTGGATTACGTGTTTTGTGGAAAAATGAAGCCTATATAGGATGGTAGGGTATAGGGACCTAATAATCTGGCGGAAGATTGGGTTATCCGCTTTCCTGGGTTTATTTAGCCTACCCTATGCTGTTTTATATATATTTTGACTAAGGCTGCTACCTAGCCTTAGCCGCCTAAATCTTTAGTCGTGCTATAGAAGAGTATAAGATAATAAAATATTATTCTATCTACTCTGCTAATACCTTTAGATCCTTCTATACTTACTAGAGTATCTTCTTTATTCTAGAATATAGCTCTAGATTATCTTTCTCTTACCTTCTACTATTTAAAAATACTACTTTCTGGAGCCTATTAACCTAGGGGATTAATAACTAATAGTACGGCGTAAAGTACTCCTCCGCTGTTTTAATGAAATTACCTTTATAAGCTACCTCTCTTTTTTTTAACTTAGCTAGCTCTTTAGTGTCTATATAATTCCACTTCTTAAACCTTAGAATAGGCTTGCGCTCCTTATTTAGACCCTTATAATAAATGCATATCTAAAAAAGTACCTAAAAGAACGACTCTAAATTATATCTAAAGGAGTGTTTCTCGCCTAGAAGCACTCCTATAGCTATAAACGCTCTTATGCTAGTCTTACCCCGTACTCCTAAAGGTCCTTCTCGCTTCTCTTTAATCGCGAGATTGAGATTAATTAAGAATAACTTCTAGGAGGGATTATTATCTTCCTCGTTTATTAAGAGGTTGCCTATTAAAATGTTATATTAGAGGATGCCAGCCTATATATATAAAGACTTATATCCTTTAATACTACCCTTTAGCGTAGTAAGTATTATAGCCGAAGAGCTTACCTTATAAAGAGCCTTTCTATAGTCGTAAGTAATAACGCGTTAATACACCCAATTTTATATAATAGGGCGCTTAATCGGAGAGCTTAAATATGGGCGCTTGTTGGGCGGTAATGGGGCGTTAGTATAGCTGGATGACCTCTTTCTACTAGTGCTTTAGCCTTTTCTTGCACTGCCTTGCACTCTAGCTACGCTTAAAGGTACCATTAAGCTTTTAGGCTTATAGTTTATCGCTTTAGTAATATCTAGCCCCTTATGGATATTAAAGATATTATTATCTTGTCCACCTATATAAATAGTCCTATAGTGATAGTACCTAGCTACGTTAATTACTCCTTTCTCTACTGCCTTACGCAGCAGTTCGCCTTTTTCCTTACGCTTTAGGTACTGCCACGAGTCTTTAATAATAAGAGGTATCTTAAAGGTATTACCCTTACGGTGCGCTTTCTAGTAAGTTATCGCCTAACTGGTAATATAGGGTGCCCGCTTTATAAGTTTATTAAAGATAAGACGCTCAGTCTAATTGTTACGCACAACCTTAATATATTATTTGCCGTCTAATATTAAAATAGTAGGGTTAAACCCGAGCTGCTCTTTATTTATTAAGAGAAACCCTAATATCACCGAGGTAAATTATAGTCCGTCTTTATTAATATTAAATAGTAATAATATAATGCCTCCTACCCGGTTATACTCCTATAGCCATATAATAGATTTATAGAGGGTAAAACCTAGAATAAAGCGACAATTGTCCTAAGCGGCAAAGACTTCCCTTATATATTTCCCTAAAGTAAACCATGCCTATAAGGCTATATTAGTATTTAGATTACTCTTTAGCTCTCCTAGTATAAGTATATATAACTAATAGCATTAAGAGCTTTTGCTGGCTATTAGATTATCTATAAAACTAATATCTAGCTTTTACTTCACCGTAGACCTTTATAAGGGCTACTTAGTATATACAATAAGCTTTTGTTATATCTTTAAGGCGGACCCATACTCCTCTACAAAGCCTAAAAATAATTTAATTAAGTTATTAAACTACTCTAGGATATTATCTTGCTCTGCGCTTTTAGGCTAGTTACGCTAGCCGCCCTTATCGGCGTATAGTGGATTATCCCCTTCCTTATATTTCTTAAAAACGGCGGCACTTACCTCTTTAAGACCTTCTACTCCCCTAAAGAATGCTTTATATAAGCCAGGAATCCCCACATAAAGAGGGCCTAGCTCCTCCTTTAAAACATTATCTACGTATTTCCTATATTCGGACGAGTTAGCGAAGCTACTTATGTTACGTAGATATAGGGTTTAAACGTAGAATAGTAGCGGTCAGGAGGGAGGCGTGGACTCTATAACGGTGGCGATAGTTTTGCTCTAAATATCCTTATCTAATTTACAATTAAGAACTGTTTTTAGGAGAGGGGTAAACTGTTTAATATTAAAGTCATCGGAATTAACCAAAGGGAAGAGTCGGAAAAGGTTACTATAAAGAGTACCGCGGCTAGCGCTAGACGGGAGTAGTTAAGTAGCAGAAAGGTTTTATAATACTAGGATAAGGTTAATAATAAGATTCTTAAGCCCTATATATGTTAGACGGGACCTATAGTAGACTAATTAATAATTATTTTTATTGCCTATCTAGTGTAATAAGTCTAAAGAGCTAGAGATGCCTAGATTCTAATAAGTTAAGTTAAATAAATTATAAAAGTTATTTAGTCCTTCCCTAATAGGTTTCACTTTAATTATCTCTAATTTAAAGAGATTTGCTATTGCAGGTAAACGCGATAAAAGCTATATTAGGGTGGCCGGCGTAGTAGGCGGATAAATAGGTAAGAAGGGGAGATTAAAGAGGCTAGTATATAACGGACGGTATAATGGCAGAGAATTAAATAAGTATAGGAAGGTTAAGAACACGTCGGGCGCGTTTTGCAATAAGAAAATAACTAGGGAGAAAAGTATAAGGAAGAAAGTAAGGTGCGAGCAAACACGCGAAGGATCAAAGATTGGGTGCGGAAAAGTTAAGCTAATCTAACGTGGCTTAGACTAAGGCTTCACAGGGCTTAGTTAAATACTAAGCCACAATAACCTAAAGTATAGGAAACATTGTTTGCAGTCCTAGTTATATAGGTTAAAAATACAGTGCGCATATAGGGTTCCGGTATTATTAGAAAGTTATAGGTAGCATTTATTAGTAATTATAGTTATTAGCTTTTAGTTTGTTCCGCGATGTATAAGGCTTAAATAAAGTAAGGCTCTAATGTAGCGATGCTAAAAGGCGCTAGGTAAGGTATAGCTGGCAATAGCGAGTTAATTATTAGGTTAGTTGTATAAGCACTTATAATTAATTATATAGCTAGTCCTAAAATAAGCTAAACCTAATATGCTAAATATAGATATAGCCAACCCTATTTTATAGCGCGTAATCAACCTATTTTCCGTAACCGGGATCCAGTTCTTAGAACCAGATCCTTTTTTAGAATTGCGCCCTTTTTATAGCAGTTAATTGGTCTACTTTATAAACCCAAATTAGGATCTTAGTTTTAGAATTAGATTCTATTCCTAAAATTATAACTTAAGCTATAACTGAAAATAGCTCCTCTTTTCTAAAACTATTGAACCGCTTGGCTTAACGCTATACCTTTTTAGCCATATTTGGTACGTTTGGCTTAGAATTAGGATAGGATATAGTCTTTAGAATCGGATCTAGTTCTTAGAATAAGATCCCATTTTCAATATTAAGAAAGATATCCTATATTTATCCTTAACATTCCCACCTTATTAATATAAAATTTAGAGTTAACCTATACCCTAGTTACCCATAAAAACGCTAGAGACTTTAATACCTTAACTTTAATTCTTTATAGAGGACTAAGCGAGTTATAGGGCGGCTAATTTATCGCTGCTAAGTATATAAAGGTGGAGGACTTATAAGCTTACTGTAAGCGAGTTCTTAACTTTAATTTAACGTATATGCAAATAATAATAAGATACTCTTAATATAGAAGCAACTAGATAGAAAAACAATACCAAGCCAAGGAAATCCTAATTAGCGCCTTAATTCTCAGCGCTAGAAAATATAAACGTGATTACGAAAATCTTTTCTTATAAGAAATTTCTTATTTCTTTGGCTTCTTAGAGGCTCTATCTATGGTGCAATCTACCTTTCTTTTACGTGTCCCTCTTATTAATAGATCTTCTAAATAATTATCTAGCGCCTCTCCTAGTTGGTCTCTTTACTTATATAGTTTACCCCTCTAAGCTATCTCTATTATAACATCTTTAAGCGGTTTATATATCCTAGCATAATGATAGAGGTGATATAGGTTCTTAGTATAGT
>Ga0307515_10004937_pt1 | contig 27242 bp, 12 predicted proteins | sample 17_EM_MG_FD_194513 | JGI IMG/M metagenome (GOLD analysis project Ga0307515, IMG submission 194513) | Populus trichocarpa ectomycorrhiza microbial communities from riparian zone in the Pacific Northwest, United States - 17_EM | ecosystem: Host-associated > Plants > Roots > Unclassified | place... | reverse complement strand
ATGATAATATAAAAACAATTTTTTATAAGTTGAAGAATATTCTATTTATGTCTCTATTCTAAAATTTAATATAATATTATCCTTGTAATTTCCATATATTTTCAAACTTACCCCTACACATTAAAGATTTTTTATTTTTCTTTTTTAATATATATAAGCATAGTTTTAAAACTCGATCCAGAGAAAGCTAATGTCATATATTGGAAGGGTTGACTTAATTTTTTTTTAAAATCAAAACAATATTATTTTAACTATGTTTTTTTTAATAAACAATGAGCTAGAAGTTGAGTTTTGATCGGGTTAAGCTTTAGTCAACATGATCACTAGGTTAATCCAAGTTTTTGATCAAGTTAACTAAATTTTTTTTCTTGAACCTGAACTTTTTCAAATCCTGGATCAACTATATACCAAGTTGACCTGTCAAGCTACTCCAGATTTTAAAACTAAATATTAGGGGTGTTTATGATCTGGTTCGGTCTGGTTTTAACCTAAAAATTTAACTAAACTGGAAAATAGTATTCCTTGTTAATATAACCCGGACCGAACCGAGAACTGGTTTAAACCAAACCGGTTTTGTTCGATTTGGTTCGGTTTTTTAGCATTAAAAACGAGAAAAATCAAAACCAATTAAATAAGAGAAAACTTGGATAAAATCCCTGTTAAAAACTTTGAATTCGGGCCCTTCGGTTGAGATTTGAAAGACCTCCCTTAGCCGAATCAAAGACACTAGATTTATCCAAGTTAACACATCTATATGTTAACAAAGATTCCAATAGCATCCCACAAACTACTAGGACGAATACCGGAACCTTACCAGCACAGCTACATTTTAATAAAACCAAAAACAAGGATTTTGCTCAAGTTTTCTGCTAGAAACTAAAGCAGAAAGTAGAAAGACAACAATATGAGAGAAAAAAGCATAGAGGAGAGGGAGCGGGAGGGAGGGGTGGGGCGGCTGGAAAGGTAGGGTTAGCGTATTTAGGTTTAGGATGTTTCCTTTTATATTTTTTTTTAGATTCAATTAAGTTGGTTCGGTTTGATTTGGTTCAATCGGTTTAAGCTTTTTTAAACCGGAATCGAATCAAATCGGATGGTTTTTTTAATTTTTTAATTGGTTTATTTGGATTTTTTTATCGATTAAGTTTTTTTGGTTTAATCGGTTGGTCGGTTTTTTAAAATACCCCTACTAGATATATAAGTTGTTCACGTGGAAAAGAAATTGGGTGGAAAAATTAGGGAAAAAAGGTTTGCTTTCAAAAATAAAACGCAGCGTTGCAAGCTCGCTTTCCCCTGCAAAACCCTTCCCCTTTAAACTCTCCTCCCTCCCCCTCTCCCTCTTGCTTGATTTCTCTTAAAAAAAAATGGAACAGGCAGCAGCAGGAGGGAAGGGAACAGTGACGCCATTAGCGTCAATGTTTCCAGTGAACGAAGCACAAAAGGCAGCGAAACGAGTTGAAGAGAAGATTGGAGAGAAGCAAAAAGAGTTAGACTGTATCAAAGAATATGTTACTGAAAACACCAATCTTATTAACCTTGTCTCTAGATTACCTGATGAACTTAATCATGATATTATGGTAAGCAAGTATCACTAATCACTTAATAATCAATAGTTTTTTGTGTGGGTTCTTTTCAGTTTCTTGTTTTCTTTCCCTTCAAAAACAAAAAGAAGAGGAACTTTTTTTTGAAATGAAAGAGAGTGAACAATCTTTTAGTTTCTTGTGTAGTTAATGTTGTTTTTGTTGTGGGATTGTTTTTTTATAGGTGCCATTTGGGAAAGCTGCGTTTTTTCCTGGTAGATTGATACACACTAATGAGTTCATGGTAAGCAAAGCTTTTTTTTTTTTTTGCTTTGTAGATAATGGAGAATTTTGTTGAATTGGATGATAATAAGAGAACCCTGTTGTAGTTTTATGCGGATTTTACTTGAATCAGAGGGTTAGAAGAGAATCCTTTCGTATTTTTTGGTTGAAATAGATGATTAGAGGAAGACCTTTTTTTTGTTTATGAAAATTGGGAATTTAGAGGTGATGGTTATGTGTTGTTTTTGTGTGAAGGTTCTTTTAGGAGATGGTTATTATGCTGAAAGAACAGCTAAGCAAACTGTGGAGATTTTGACAAGGAGAGGGAAAGCTTTGGATTCTCAAGTTGAATCTCTTATGGCAAATATGAAGGATCTTAAAGCCGAGGCTTCATTTTTTGATGTTACGGCTTCTGAGGCTGCTGTAGGTTTTGCAGAATTTGATTATTTTTTTATGAGGCTTAATCCATGCTTGTAATTGAAAGAACCATGAATAGATTTTACAGTACATGATCTTTCTGAACATTTTGAATACTTTATTGTCATCCTATACAAATGTGCTCCAAAATATTTCATTTTAGGGTAGCTAGTCTGTAAAGTGTTCTTTTGATATGGTTAGTTTTTGAAAGAAAGATACAGGTGTTGCATTTGTGTGCATTTTATTCTAAACATTACAACAGCATCAGTTTTTCCATTTTCTACCAATATCTGTTTGGAGCAAACTCATAGATTTGTATGCTATTTTTTATTCCATTTTTAGAACATGTGTATATCTTCTATGCTACTTGTTAATTGCTTCTTCTTTTTTTTTTTTCTTTTTTTTCAATATGTGCAAAAGGAGGGTCTTGTGGAAATAAGGGAAGATTACGTGGAGGAAAATTCTTGGGAAAAACATTCCAAATCAGGCTAGTCTCTTGCCTCTCAACCTTTTCATCAGTAGCTTTGTTTCGGTGGAGTGACAAATGCAAGTTAAAGTTTTTTAGGCATACAAGATAAATTCTCATGTTTTGGATCACCTTGGAACTGATATATTATTATTGTCTGGTCCATGTAACTTTCAAGTTATATGTTGCTTCTGCTTTCTGTTGGCACACAGAACTCATGCTTTCTACACAAGAATTTATACTTACAGTTTAAAAGATTTCCTGCTGTTGTTTTGATGATTTGTAATAGATCACATTCAATCACCGATTCACCATTCTAAATTTGAGATATCAACTTTTCTTTTCATGACACAGATGACAAGAATAATGACAAAAAAGTTGCATTTGAAGATGATGAATATGCCCGCATAATGTCTAGGTTGGATGAGCTGGAGAAAGAAGAACTAGAAGCTGAAGATGAAGAAGTGGATGCTGAAGATGATGATGAGAGTGCTGTTGAGCAACCTGATGCAGCTGAAAACGACGATGAGAGTGATACGGATGAACAAACTGATGCAGCTGAAAGTAATAGTGAAAACCATGATAACACACAACCTAAAGCTAAATTCAATCAATTTCCGCATCAGATTCATTCAGAGGTAAGTGTTAGTATCTGGCTTTGATGAATTAATTACTCAATGATATTGTTGCCATGTTTCATTAACTAAATACGAGTGTAGTTCAATCACTTGACTAATATGAATTACAGATAAGGAAACCACTGCAGCAGACAACTGCCGAAGCATTATCAAATAAGTATCTTCCTCAACAAAGTATTACTGATACATCAAATGTAAGAGATAAAGTCCTTTCCTCTTTCTTTCTTGTAAGTTAGTATTACGTGAAGTGTGATTATTCTATATGGGGTATGCGGCTCTGGTGCGCTATGAGAAATCTCTCAACCATTGACTTCTTGTTTTGAAGTTTATGGTTTTCAAATATTTTAGGAAGAGGTGGTGAGACACCTTTTTCCATCGAAACCACTTTTTTTTCACATCTCTCTAAATGGTGAAACATGTAATGGATGCTCTCTCTCAGTGAAACCTTGCTTTTTATGTTTGTTGTGTAAAGTTTGATAGGAAGATGATTTATGCTAGTGCAAATGCTAGAATTGCAAGGCTAATGTTGCAACGGTCTTGTGGGATTAGAACAATTTGCATGTCATATTGTTAATGGACACTTTTCAGCAAGCATTTTTCTGGGAGGGAACAAAAAAAGAAATTTGATTGTCCCAACAAAAATGCTGTTTCCACAATAATATGCATTCCCAGTTTTGCATATACAGTCTTCTTAACAACGCATCTTTATTTTCTTTCTCATAGGTGCTCATGCAGACTCCAAAATCAGGATTCAATAGTTCCAAGGTATGTTTTTGCACCTCTGAACCATGTCTAGTTGATTGGTTGAAATGAATAGTATTTGATTATTAGCTGGCATCTTCTAGTTATTACACACTATTTACTGTGCAGGCTTTCACAGGCTCAATTGCGGAGAGTGCTGACACTGTTTCAACAAATTCCAGACAACAGGCTGTGACTTCATCACAGGTATAGACTTCCTTTCTTAATATGTTTTTTGGTTGGCACTGGGCAGATGGGCATCAATTGATCCATGATAATGCTCACGTATCTGAATCTGAACTGCTTAATATGTCTCCCCCTTCCCCCTCAAATACGCATGCAGGCTTCAGAACCAGCATTTGACAGTTCCAAGGTATCCTTTTGCAATTGCAATCCTTGTCTCATCGATTAGTTAAAATGAACACAAATTGATTAGTAGCTGACCTCGCTAATTATCACTACTTCATTGTTTTTAATCATAATTGCTTAATGTGTTTTTTCCATAACACACGTGCAGGCTTCAAAACCAGCATTTGACAGTTCCAAGGTTTGTTTACAGTTAACTTGTCAGTTGGTTGAAGTGAACTGTAGTTAGTAGTTATGTAGCCCTAGTTATGTAGCCCTAATCGATCATTCATCTACTGTACAGGCCTTTACAGGTTCTGTTGTGGAGCGCACATACAACTTACCAACATCAGGACAAGATGCCGTTTCATCACAGGTATTGTTGATCTATTTGGATAACAATGCTGTACAACAAGCCATTATCTACCGATCACAATTGTTATTGAACTTTGCAGTCATCCAGCTCTCAACCTTCAAAGCCAGTTTCCAGATTCAAGATACGGAGATCTTAGCTGCCATTGTTATAGAAATGTGTAAATTGAGAAACCACACGCATATTCTGTCTTTGAGCAGTTTTTGGAGATCCGCTTGTGTTAAGCTAGAACAACATTAATGGTCCAAACAGAATCCATCCTTGCATGTATTTGATATTTGCGTGAAAGGCTTCTCGTGTGACCCCTCTGCTCTCCTCTGGTATATTTTGTTCTAGTTGGCAACTTGACATGGGTCATCGGCTCCGGAAACCAGAGGCAAGTTGAAGTGCTGTTGATAGTGTAGTACAATATTGATGTGTTTATAGATGCCCCATGCTTCTGGCTAGTCTATGAACGCTGTGCTGTGTCTAATGGAATTCTGTTTTTGTTTTTTGTCATACTAATGACTGGTATAGTGTAATATTGATCGTCATACCAATGACTGGTCTAATGGAAGGTGCCTAATGGTGATGGCCTAGCTTTCTCATGCCTCCTTGCCTTGCTGTTCCCTGTCCAACAAACCTAACTTAAGAAAGTAAATTATCTGGTTGTTAGGTTTTCCTTCAATTCCTCTGCTGAAATTGGATGAACAATCACATCTGCCAGTTGGACAAATTTTAAAATCAACCCAGGATCCCAAAATCCCATACAAATCTCTTGAAACACAAGTCAATCATATCTTCTGAATCTATTGTCTTCGGAAGGACGCTAGAAATGCCAACAATTTCTCATTATTTAACTTTTAATATATTTAATTGATGGCAACCTAACAGCTAATACAGAGGGCGGAAATGAAACAATGCTTTTTCACTTCCACCATCTTTTTCTTCCTTTACATCTATCTACCTGTACAATATTGCTAAAATATGCAGAGAGTAGAAATTTACAAGGGAAGCTATTTTGCTATTTTCAACCATCAGGCATCTTCTCCTTCCTCTTCTTGTAGTCCCGAAGCGCATTTTCTCTCTCTGAAGTGGTTGCTGATAGAACCCATTTGCTAAATTCAACCTCCCCCATTCCCATGAACTGAGCAAGGAGACTATATTGGATCTTTTTCCAATCCTTGGATGGCAAATCATTCCTTTTCCCACCTACATCATCTGGTTTCCTTCGCCGCTTAACAGGAGGGTTGTTTATGCTATCTTTACCAGGGATGCTTTCTTCTGTGTTCTTTCTAATTCCAGGTCCAATATTGACAATGTCCTCGTTCCGATGAGTGTAAAGAATACCTGAACAGCAAGGAAATTATATCGCATTGAACAGCTTGTACCATCTCTCTCTCTCACATGCATGTGTACGTGCACATTCTTTAAAAAATCCGCAAGCTATCTAGTAGTAAAATAGGAAATTCTCCGGATACAAAACACTCAAAACTTTTGTACCTTCATCCCTTACATACTATCTTCTAGTTTATTTTTTTGTTTTATCGGTTTATTTTAGTTCTTATCTAAGAACTATATCAGTTAAAAAACTTGAATCAATGGCCATTTATGACAAATCCATCTTAGCAAATTCTCATCTACCTCAATTGCAGCAAAACTTGCACCTTTTTACAGATAGCTTTATTCTTATGCCAAAATATTCTCATAGAAAAATCACTGCTGAATGAAAATGACTGCTAAATTGTGCAGTAGTATCTAATACCATGTGAATTGAAGTGTAAAACTTTATAACAACATTTTGAGGTATAGATTGATGCAGTGCATTTGAATATTAACCAATCTGAAGAAAACAAATGATAAGTAGAAGAAGATACAAACAAATATACTTACCTAACTCTTCAAGAACAGGTTTCTTCCTTGTAACACTCTCATGATTCCCATTGTCACTGGTTTCGCATGCTGATGAAGTTGTTACAGCTGCTTGGTCAGGATGAAGGAAACAGGTCCCAAGTTCAGGCAACTCTTGCATTGTAGTAGAGCATTGTCCATCACCCTTTCCCTGTTTCTCATGTAGTTCAATGATTTCACTGGTAAAAAGCTTATCAGATAGATCACGGAACAGATTGCAGATACCAAAAAGCTCACCCTGAAATTCTTTGCAATCCTGAAAATCCCAACAAAACAAAGGGAGAAACTCTGAATTTTTCAGTACAAATAGAAAAACCCCAAGGAAATATGAGACCCACACACCAGCCCTTCCATTGAAAAAAGGGTACCTGAACGCCTTCAAAATACCGGTTTTCTATCTTCCCTGAAACAGCAATATTTGACAGCTGCTGTTTGTACACTTGACGGGAATAAACAAGTTCCTCAAAAGAACCAGCTGCAAGAAGGCGGAAAACCACAACATGCCGCTTCTGTCCAAAACGAAACGACCTGTCTTGGGCCTGCAAGTCTTGGGCAGGATTCCAGTTTGGATCAAATATAACTACACGATTTGCGCTGACAAGATTCAATCCAAGCCCACCAGCTCGAGTTGATATAAGGAACACCTGAAAAAAAAAAAAAGATTAAAGTTCCAAGAAATTTGGGGAACAAACTTTTTAGTCATCTTTTTACTTGAAAGCTACCTGTTTGCTTGGACTAGAGTTGAAGTCATCAACCAAAGATTGACGCAAGTTAGTTGGAGTAGAACCATCAAGTCTCGAGAAGCTATGCCCTTTGCGTATCAGAAATTTTTCCAGTATGTCCAGCATCCTGGAAAAAAAGAGTTTAACTTTAGAAGTGGTAAAACCAGGATGCTCGAACAATAGGAGTTATGAAAATCATTTATTACAGCTATTCTACAAAATCAAATATTAACTACATAAACAGTCACTTCATGACAGAATAATATACATCAACGGGCAAGATGAAAAATTTTATTTTCTTAGATTTATATATTGAATTTCTGAACAGAAAAAAACATGTGTTGATCAAATTTATTATGTCACTATGAGAGAAACATCTAGTATAACGAGAAAAATAAATAGTCGCACCACAGGCAGGTCTGCAAAGTTATGAAGCATTACCTGACAGAATAGCTGAAGAGAAGAATTTTGTCACCTCGTGAAGCCCAGGAAAACATTAACTTTTCTAATGCTTGCATTTTCCCACAATGTTTGACATCGCTCAAGCCCATGAAATTTTCACTTTGGGCATTTCCTCCCACCAAATCTACATCAGCACCAAAGACAGCAGAGGCAAACTCTGCATCCTTCTTCTGTTTATCCGGTTCATCCCTAGGGTTAGGCTTAATCAGCTCGAGGTGATTGCTTATCTGTTAGTTGGATCCAAAAGTGAGTATGAGGAAATAGACAGGAAGTCTACTTTCCAACGATCACTCATCACAAAACAAGAAATAGAAAACAGAAAAACCCTTTCACCTGTTGGAGTTTCACAAGGCAAGGAAGAACAAGGCAATAGGGGCACGAATCACAACCTTCAGGGTTATCCCTATGAAGGTAGGGCCATATAATTCCATCTGGCACAATCCTTTTGCAGCATTCCACCTGTTTTAGAGGGCTGCCACAACTACATGGAAGATCCTTATTTACAAGGCACTGGATGTCTGGCAGTTGCAACATGCTCCTATAAACCCGCTTTTGCAATTCACTCATGGAACAGAACACAACATTGTCTTCCTTTCCCATCATAAGATGTCCAATGGTCTCCTCCTTTGTCCTTCTAAGCATGTACTTACAAAGAACTGACACTAGGTGCTCTTTGCGCTTATCAGCTTTCCGGACAAAACTTTCAGGTGCAGTTGACCTTTGGCCATGCTTGAGAGGTTCATCATAAAACTCTCGAAAGTGTTCCCTTGATCCCAGAGACCCGGGAGCAACCCAATCAAGGAGATTAAACAGCTCCATAATTTTATTCTGCATAACAGTTCCTGTGAGACCAATACGTTTTCTCGTTTTAATTTCTAAACATGCTAGATATAATTTTGACTTTTCATTTTTAAGCCGATGCGCCTCATCAACAATCACAACCTCCCAATCCACCTCTGACAAAATGCTGCCATGAATTCTGTACGTGTCAAAACTGGTAATCAGTATCTCAACTCCACCAGCTTTTAGTTTCTCAAGTATCAAATCACGGTTTGTCCCGTGGTAAAGAGAAACACTAAAGCTTGCCCATCTAGAGAATTCACTTTCCCAATTGTGGATAACAGAAGTGGGGCAAATTATAAGGACAGGGCCTTTTTTACCTACTTGGTTTCCCTTTAATGTTATGGACTCACCGGATTCTTCATCTTTTTCAAAGATAGCAGCCAGGAAAGCAATTGTCTGAATGGTCTTGCCTAGTCCCCTGATCCATTTTTTCAAAAACAAAGCCAACAGATATCAGCCCACCAGAAAATTCAGGAGTATTCATACAAGGAATAATATGTAAATTCGTAAATGCATACTCCATACATGCATAAACTCAAAATTAGCTTAACAAGAAAATGCCATTATTGTTGGTCAAATATCTACAAGTGATAAACGACTCAGGCAAGAAAACACTTTCAGTGTCTGACAAGGACAGTAAATTGTTGTCAAAATGGGTCATGCATAATCATCTGAGAGTAAAACTGTCACATATGAAATACAAAACTTATCAAGAAATCACATATTTCAACACAACAAATATACTGACATGTCATCACCAAGAACACCTCCATGGTTGTCTAGGTATAGCTTATATAAAAATTTTACTCCCTCCCTTTGATGTTCAAGCAACCTGCAGTTAATAGAAGCAGGAACCTGCAATCAAAATTAGCAGAAAAAAAAAAATCATCCACAGATTCCCAAAAATTAAAGAACTCTCTATTCTGTGTGTGTGTGTTTCTTAAATGTAAATTAAGCAAGTTTTTTACGTGTTCTTAACTTCTATAATCCAATTTTGCTATTACAATTCAAAATTTACTCTTCTCCAAAGTTAATCAAATTCTGTAACAATTGCACTACACATAACATACTTCTAAAAGAAGAAACAACTCCTTAACATAGAAAAAAGTGAACTTTCTAATTCAAACAACAAAAAGACACATACTTTCCAACACAAAAACAAAACTTGAACCCAGAAACTGCAATTACAAAAGAAATAAACAACTGGGTCAAAACAATTCGAAGCATAAAATGCATAATTATCAATTACCCGTGTGACAGGAACCTCTCCAAGCAAAGAAAGGACTAGTGGCTCAAAGGGTCCAGTATGTTCAAACTGAAACTGACCCAATTTAGTTCTCCCAAGATCCTCAAACTCCCTCTCCTTCTCCTCTTCTTCCTGCCTATCTTCAAATTTTACAACTTGGGCTTCATTTCTAAGCCCTTGTGAATTCTGGGGTTGTTGAGTTCTTGCATTTAGTGAGCCATTCTGTTGTGATAAAGGACGAAAAGGTTCTCCAAGACGTTGGAGTTGCTTTGAAAGAGAGGATTTTGGTGGCTTTCTTGAGATGGTTAGTGCTGGTTCTGGTTCTTGGGAGAATGATGGCTGTGTTAAAGAAGAAGAGGATGATGATGATGATGTTGTTGTTGAAAGATTTGAGCAGGGTTTAAGGATTTCTTTCAAGGCCTTGAAACTCGTGAGAAGAGACATGACATGACTTGAAAGAGAGGAATTTGTTGCAAATCTTACAATGTTTGTGGGAACTGATGAGTACTTTTGATGTCTGTGGTTTTCTTGGTTTTGAATTCAAGAAAACAGACTCAACAGCTATTTGATTCGGTGATTCGTGATTGAGGGGCCGGTTTTTAGAGGAACGGTGTCGCTGAACATGTAACTTTTTCCCCCTTCCAGCTGTCGGGTATTCTTGTACCGATTACAGTTGCAAAACGTGGACCGGCTGAGCAAGTTAAAGTGTTAAACCGGCTCCTAGCTGATCTTGAAAAACAAAAGAAAAAAAAAAAGAAAAAGAAAAATCAACTAACTTGGCCAAAAAAAAATATATATATAATAACTCCAGTCATATATAGTTAAAACTTAAATTTTTTTTTATCAAAATAATATAATTTTGATTCTGTTAAATTTTTTAGGTTAACTCATGTCAATCCTTTTAATTTGTGGTTTAGATCTTACTTTATATCGATTCATAGATCAAGTTTTATAACTATAATATCTACTTTACTTATCAATTTTGTTTTTTTAAATTTTATTATTTTAACAATAATTATCTTATAATATATTTTTTTATGTTAATATTAAAAAGATAAAATATAATAACTTTAGTTTGACTTGCTATTCTAGTTGATTCGTGCAAACATAGTTAAAACCTAACTTTTTTTTTTTTAATAATAGAGTTTTGATCCTATTGATTTTTCTTAGATTTACTCATGTTAATTCTTTTAATTTATAATTTAGATCTTACTCTAGTTCATTCAATCAAGTTTTATAACTATAATAACAATTTACTATATTGATTTTGTTTTTCTAGATTTGATAACAATGGGTATCTCCCGTGAATAAATTTTGTTGTTTTAACAATAATAATTTTATAATATATTTTTTATGTTAATATTAAAAATATAGAATTTTTTAAATCTTAATTTCATTTTTTCAAACATAAAAAGTCTAGTAAGAAAATATAATTTTTTAAACATCATAATAATATTTTAAAAACTTAAAATTAAGTTTTAAATTAGAATTTATAAATAACCCAAGTTAATTATTTACATTATTTTGGATAGGACGTTGGAATCACCACCACTTGTTTTTACATTTAGAGCTGTATTTTAAAAATATATTTAATTTGAAAAAAATAAAATTAAATATTTTTTAATGCTTTGTGATGATTTTAATGTAAAAAAAGAAATAATAATAATTTAATACATTATCAAATAAAGTACAATTTAAAGCTCTTTAAAAAGGCACTTGAACAAAAGTCTATACACTTTTTACCTCCCATTATGAGAACACAATTTTCATATTTTTCAGGGACGAGAGGATCCTATAGTATGAAGAAGTCAATGATAAAGCATCGATCATCAATATTCCTTCTCATATTGTAGTGTATTCCCTTTTATTATGGTTTCTCTTAGCTACATGCAACTCCTCCCTTATTACCATGGAAAAAGTCTCCCCTACATGAGAAGTAATTTTCTTCATCAAAGCTGTCAAACGGTAAAAAATAAGAATAAGGTGGTGTTTGAAAGTTTGATAAATATTTTTTTTTAAAGTGTTTTGTATTTGAAAATATATCTAAATAATTTTTATTTTTTTAAAATTAATTTTAGTATCAGCATATTAAAATGATATAAAAATATTAAAAAATTATTTTTTAAAAAAATTAAAATTTTAAAAAATATGATTTCAATCGTATTCCTAAATGCTAATTATATATGATACCTTATCCTCTTGCATAATATACAATTTCATAGTAATATAGAAAAGTGAATAATAAACATTTTTATTTTTTATTTTTTTTAAGGTGGATGGTATTCTCAAACTAATTTATTCATGAATTAAAATTAATTAAAAAAATACTACCCTAGCTATCCTATAATTTGGTTGGTTTTACACTTACCCTTTATATTTTAAAAAATTATAATTTATATCCTAAACTTTATAGTGGCTGTATAGTTTACATCCTAATTTTTTTTATAGTTTAGTCTATTTTACATTTATTAATGATTTAAATTATAATTTTTCAAAACATGAACTAAATTATACTATGGTCAAAATAATGTTTTCTTAATCTTTTTTAACCATCCATCTTAATGACTCATCCCCTAATGTATTTAGTGCATTTAGAAGAATAAATTCTTATAATTATTAGTTTCAAAATTCTAACCTAATAGATTATAACTTCATTTGTGATTGCGGCTCAAATGAAGGCGGTCAAAATTTAATATTTTTATTTAAATTATTTTTTTATATTTTTAAATATTTTTAATGTGATGAAGTTAAAAATAAATTTAAAAATAAAAATAAATTATTTTAATATATTTTTAAATAGAAAACACTTTAAAAAATAATCTCCATCACAATTTTAAATTTCCCAACAAGAAAGAAATAAATTTCTTTGAACTATCAGACTAATACTTTAAGATTACAATAAACAAGATTTATGGTGACCTGAATTCCAGCTTTGATCTGCATGTACGGGGAATGAAAGGTGCAATAATTGCAAACATCAATATCCATGTGAAAAATTTAAAAATTAGTAATTGAATCTTCAATATCATAATATAATTTAATATTAAAATTGGTATAAAAAAAAATACCAATCCATCTGCGTTCCTTATTTGAGACCTTTGGGTGGGAGGTGTGGTGATTTTTTTCCAATGAAAAGCATATAATTTTTGCTTTTGAAAGGTGTAATGTGTGCTTTAAAAAGGTTGTAATTTAAAGAAAAAACCACAATACGGGAGCCCAAACACGCTTTAAAGTTGACCATAGGAAAGTTTTAAAGGTTTTGAAAACCCCCCTCGAACTTATCAAGATTTTCAGGACATCCCTACAAAATGGTCCCCTAAAATTAAAACTATAGGTTCTGCCCCCTCCCAAGTCCCTACTAGGTTCGGACTTCTCCATGCTGATCCCAATTCTATTAAATTTTTCAATAAAGTCCAACTTGAAAATTTTTATAGTGATAAAATCATAATTATTAATAGTTATAAGTTATAACATAAAATCTCACCTTCAATTCTCTTCAATCACAAAATCCCGTGTTAGCCATCTGCGTGTCTCGCCTGCCTCTCATGCATGCAGGAGATTTCCAAGAGGCAGACTAGTTAGACCGATGGCCATTATGCCCTTGCTTTAACCTCCTATTTTACTTGCCTTATGATCACACATTGCAGAAAAAGGCACTCAACACATCCTCTTATCTAGCTTTAATTTTAATTATTGGAAGCTTTAATTTTTCAAATATGAGAATAAGTGAGACTTCATCATTTAATCTGATAATTTATGACACATTCAATTCAATAATAAAGAGGGGGATTTTAATTATTGGAAGCCTTAATTTCTCTTTCCTGCCAATTAATTCCTATATGAAAATTGAAAAAAAATAATCATTATTTTTCATGTTTTTTAATCATTAGAAGAGCCTTGCTAGCTAGTATATGAAAAATAATAATAATTAGAAACCCATAATTAACTAAAATCAATACTTCTTGTATCGTAATGGCTGTAACTCCGACTGTTTGAAAGTGTGGTTGCGGCTGCTTTTCAAAATGCTTTTCACTTGAAAATGCATCAAAATGATTTTTTTTTTTTATTTTTTAAAAAATATTTTTGATATCAGCGCATCAAAATGATCTGAAAAAACTAAAAAAATATTAATTTAAAGTAAAGAAAAAAAATAAAATTTTTTTAAATTTTTCAAAAGCGCTTTTAAAACGCAAAATGCAAAAATCCCTTTTTGCAAGATAAAAAATAATTATTAATTTTTCATGTTTTTTTTAATCATTAGAAGAGCCTAGCTAGCTAGTATATGAAAAATAATAAATAATTAGAAACCCATAATTAACTAAAATCAATACTCCTTGCATCGTAAGACTGTTTGGAAGTGTGGTTGCGGTTGCTTTTTAAAGTGTTTTTCACTTGAAAATGCATTAAAATGATATTTTTTTATTTTTTAAAAATTATTTTTGATATCAGCACATCAAAATGATCTAAAAACATTAAAAAAAATATTAATTTAAAGTAAAGAAAAAAAATAAAAAAATTTTAAAATTTTAAAAAACGCTTTTGAAACGCAAAAACAAACAAGTTAATAACGCAAAAATCTTTTTTGCAAGATAAAAAAAATTATTTACATAATGGATAGAATATTTCAAACTTCCAATTTAATGAATTTCAATGCTTTTCAAGAAGATAGTTTAATTAAGAAAATAAAAAAAAATCAATTGATTTATTATAATTTGTTTTTCTTAAATCATCACATGCATGCATTTCCCAACAAAACTAATTCTGTCTTCTTCTAAACCCGTTTTGCTCAGAAAATTATACAACGTTACAATTCACAAACTTGTTTCTTCTGTAAAAAGCAAAAGCAAAAGCAAAAGAAAAGGAAAAAGAAAATTTAAGAAAAGCAAAAAACAATCTACAGTAAAATACCTCTAAACCTCATAACCGTTAAGTCCCTTGCATGCTGAGACGTGTAATTAATCACTCTCTAGCTATGAAATTAAGAAAATAACAGTTTCTTCTTTTTCTCTGAAACGCATGCAATATTTATTAATTAACACGTAGACTCAAAAACCAGCCAAGCATTGACACCAACGATCTCATGCTTTACAACGGTGAAATCATCACAATCTCCCTATATAATTCACACCAATCACACCCTCAATCCCCATCAGTTCTTTCTCATTCTTTCTCTAGCAAAACTTGGGTTGCTGCTTGAGCACTTGCTGTGAGGTTTCTGGTATTGTTTTCTCGTGTTGGAAAATGGGGTCTAAGAGATTTTCTGGTTCTTTGTTTGTGATGCTGGTCTTGGGGTTTCTTCTTGGGGTTTCTCGGGGTTATAAATTCTATGTTGGTGGTAGAGATGGTTGGGCTACAAACCCTTCTGAGAGATACAGTCACTGGGCTGAAAGAAACAGGTTTCAAGTCAATGATACTCTCTGTAAGCTCAATTCCTTCGAATTGTTCACTTATTATATGTTAAGATTATTTCGAATCAAAGAAAATAATTAATTCTTTTATTTATGGTGCAGTTTTCAAGTACAAGAAAGGATCGGATTCAGTCTTGATAGTAAGCAAAGATGATTACTACTCATGCAACACCAAGAACCCTATAAAATCCTTAACAGATGGTGACTCAAGTTTCATCTTTGATCGTTCTGGTCCTTTCTTTTTTATTAGTGGCAATGCTGATGATTGCAATAAGGGTAAGAAACTGATAATCGTTGTCATGGCTGTGAGACCAAAACCCCTCCCTCCTACTCCTTATTCTCCCATAACACCAGCTTCTTCACCTCAACCTACTAGTTCTCCACCGGCTGTGTCTCCGGATGCTCGGAGTCCTTCGGATTCCGCTGGTCCTGCGCAGGCTCCATCGACTAACAGTAAATCGGGTTCGTCGGGTCTTACTGCTGGTTCATTGTCAGTTGGGTTGGTTTTGGGTGCTAGCATAGGGGTTAGCTTCATATTGGGTGGCTTTCTTAGGGTTGTTTAAGTTGGTTTCTTGATGTTAGTGAGGATTGAAGTTAGAACAAGGGTCGCTCTGTATTGTTTTGTTCTTTATTGTTTTCTTGTAGTTTGGTTTATCAATAAAAACCGTGTCTGTTTTATTTACATTTTTGATGTTCAATTATGAAATTTTAGTTATTTTAACAATATTGTTTGAGTATATATATATATATAAAACATGACGTTCTAGAAAATAATTTCATCAATGATATGGTGGAAAATGATATATTAGTGTTCGTTATAAAAAATAAACAAGATTTTTTTATTTTATTTTTGATTAATGTGGGTGTTCGGGCTAATTTACGTGTATTTCGACTAATCTCACGGGTCCTGAAATTAATGATCATATAAACTCTAGTAGCTCTGATATTTATGAAACTTGAATTGATGATCTCTAGAAAGTAAATTCAAGACATGATCAGTTGAGATACATTCCTCGAAATTTAGTGTTAATGATCTTAATATTTACATGAGCTTCCACGTGATCAATTATGAATTTAAAATAAAATTTAAACCTTATTCAATCTATACTGATTTCACATGAACCTCATTGATTTATCAAAGGAATATTAACAAATTCTTCGATTTCAAATTCAAAGAAGGCTATCTGATCTGCGAGACCCAATAATTCTCGATCCGATCCAGTGATTAATATGATCTCAAGAATTAATTGGTTTAATTTTGTTTCTATATAAAAACTAAATAATTTTGTTATGGTCACCAAAATGAAACCAAATTGGAGAGAAAGTAGAAGGAGCACAAACATGATGCAATTACATGTGACTTTAAAAAAACCGGGTAACTTTGGGTATATTTGTTTTTGTATTTTAAAAGTGTTAATAAATAAATTTAAGAATTTTTTTTAGATTATTTTAATTTGATATACTGATGTTAAAAATAATTTTTAAAAAATAAAAAATATATTATTTTAATATATTTTTAAATAAAAAATATATTATTAATTTAGTTTAAATGGTGTTATATAAAAACCAGTTGTTACTTCAATTAAAGTTTGTGGCTATTGGGTTATGGTGGCTGATTGTAGTAAAGGGCGTTGGGCTGGTTGTGGTGGTGTTGGGTTCGCCACAGTGATGGAAGAGAGAAGTGGGATGCTGGGTTGTTAAATTAACAATTCTAAATAATACTAAAATAATTTTATGTTTTCAAAATATTAAAACTTAATGTCGGAAAAATTGTATTCCACCTTGTCCGAGTTTGAAATGAGCGGCACAAAAGGAAGTCACAAATATTATGCAGAAGATTAGATTAATTAACCCTTTAATTTCTCGGACAATATCGACCATGTGAGAGCACTAGCATTCGAAAGAATGTTCCTTTGAATGATCAGAAATAGTTTTGTTGCTTCACATCAACTGAGCAACATGGTTGAACATTCGGTTCTAACAAGAACACTCACACATACAGTTACATTAAAGATTTCCTTATTCTAACATGTTATAAGAAACATAGTCCAGAGATAAAATCTAAGTTCTAGCCTACACACTTTAGCCAGGATACAATCATGAAAACCCCAATCAAATCCTGAAGTTTTTACAACTTAGGCTACCTTCATCCTGAAGCAACAAGTGATTTCTCAAGCAACCAACATCATCATCAACCCTCTTTCATATGCCTGCAGTATATACTCCTTTTCAAATCACAATATATGAAAGATGCTCAAAAGCAAAGAATTGAATGGTGCGCCCAGTCTCCTTTGATGATCTCAAAATTCAGCATTCAGAAATTTGGGTATCACCCATCAATATAGTAGAAAATTTGATTCACATTCATTGATATTTATTAGTCTGTGTTGAATCCACAACTATATTTATGGGATTTCGTTTCAAGAAGAGGAAGACTAATTAATCATATATAGAATATAAATAGCACAATAAAATACAACACATTATTCATTACTCAAAGAAACTTCTTATTTGATTATTATGTAAGGAAACAGAGAATGACTGCTCCTCCTATTGAGTTACATGGATCAACGGTATATTACTCTGCATCTCTTTGTCAACGACATGTTCAAACTGAAATTTCTAAATTCTACTGATAAAAAAACTGTTTCATACCATGCGATGCTTTCTTCAGCTTTATGCGAGTCTATTGTGCTAGCGCTTCAGCTTCCCAGTGTTCATTTCTATCCTTGAATGAGACTAGGCTCCCCCGATAAACGAAAATTCCTTCGCACGAATGAATATCTTTTATATATCCAAGATCAGTTATTTCTTGGGTAATAATGTCAAATAAGGTTAGTTTCTTACAAGGGCCACATTCAAAGATAAACTTACTATTCTTCCAATGCGCAATTGGTGAAATCCGTCCATATGAACTAGTCCCAATAGTGAATTGTTTTGTCCAACATCCCTCCTTCAATGTCCATATCTCAAGAAAATGCTTGATGTCATGGACAGTAAGCAAAGCAAGGGAGTCATGGTATACTGAAAGAACAGTTTCCCTGGCTGGCTTGTCATAGTTTGGTAGCTGCATATCTTGGATCAAATCAGTAGCCATATCGAAAGAAATAATGGCTTCGTCATAAGTTTTCCCACCAGAATAATCTGATCCCAACCAGTAAAAAACTCCATTCAAACAAATGTAACATTTATTGTTGCTCAATAACTTGTAATTTTGTGGCAAATCTCCCCAATATCTCCAAGAATCAGTACTTAATGAGTACACAAAGACTGATAAAGGATAACGAATTTTGCTATTTGTTTTGCTCCAACTTTTAATAACAATCACCTTGTAATCTTTAGTTACTCTATCAAATCCAAAGCCAAAAACTTCCTTGACACCAGCATAAAAGCTAAGGGATGGGAGATTGGGTTTCCTTATTAGTGGAGGTAAGGTTTTCAGTTCATTGGTTGCAGGGTTCCATAGAGCACGATGATCCCTATAAGAATAACGGTCCAGGTAGAATATCCCATTGCAAGGACCACATATAAAGGAATTATATATGGGCCTATCACGCAGTTCTTCGTATGATAAAATTGTAGATGTTTCATCTACCAAGAATTCATACAACGCAAGTTCTCCTAATTTCGTTACGAAATACTGAGCAAGGAAAGTATCACTATCGTCATAGTTGTCATAGTAATTATTAAGATGCCTGGATATGAAAGTTTGGCTTGTAATGATCGCATACCATGACTTGCAAACGCACTTGAATTGCAGTAGAGCTTTCACCGGCAGCCATGATAGAATCTCAGTTATCAAATCTTCAGGTAATGGATCTTCGATCTTGATTGCCTTTCCTTTCAACATCTCTCCCTTTTGGCTTCTGCAACCTTATATATATATATATATATATATATATAAAAGTCAGAGATAAAATCATTGTCACCTTGCTTTTAAAATATAACTGAAAACCCTTTTGCTAACGTATTTAAGGAAAGTGTCACCCTACACCCTACACAATCAATTATAATCTTCACAGTTACGTCCTAGAAGTACGAAGAAGAAGAGATCAACGAAACAACAAACATACGTAATATTGTAATAACAAAAAAAAAAAAGAGAGAATAAAATTGAAGTTGAAACGTGAAAAATTAACGTATAAGGTTAAAGAAAGCAAACCTCAGACAGATTTAAGGTTGAAGGAAACAAACCTCCGAGTTTGATAGTTAAAACAAGGCTCCCATGCCGAATACCCTAATATATAGCTTATTTTCATACTGGCAAAAGTCCTGACCCTAAAAAGTTTGTCTCATTGTCTCCCAGTTTTGGACTTTTAGTAGTAAGCCCATAAAACCAAACGAATAAGAAAAGGGTATTTTTCTACATGTTACCCAAGACAAGATAGGAGCCCAATGGGCCTCTCTATAATCATTCCATCAATTTTCCATAGAAAACAGTATTTTCCCGTATATGTTCCATTGACATAGAGATTGAGAGTATTTTCCCGTATATGTTCCTATTGTTTTGTTCTTTTTCCTAGAATACGATTATTTCTTTCAATTTAAGGTTTGAAAAACAATTTAATTAAACAACTGTTTTGAAAAATAAAAGAACGGTTGTAAATAGGTAGTAGGTATTGAGGGAATAAAAGGCAGATTAAGAATTTTAAAAATATTAATATTATCTAATATTAAAGTTGTTCAGGGGCACAACTTTCTTTGAGTTAGGCACAACTTCTTTCGAGCTAGGGCACAACATGTTCTGTGTCCAGTCCATCTCGTTTTGAGTCCCATCTTCCTCCTTCTGATTCCATCACTCAAGTATATATCACCTCCAAAACACAAAATAAAGCATAAATATGCACAAAATTGATGATAAGACAATCAAAATACTAAGTATAGAGGACTTAAAATATGTATATTTTTCGGTCCTTTTATAATTTTTTTTATTAACGTGGATATTCAGACCAGTTTATATGTATCTCGACTAATTCTACGAATTCTGAAATTAATAACCATGTAAGCTTTCAGTAATCTTAGGTTTATGAGACTCGAACTGATAATTTTTAAAAAACAAACTTAAAACCAGAATAATTAATCTATGCCTTTCAAGATTATTTTTTACTTGTTATCGAGCACAAGATTAACCTCAAGGCAATGAGAAAACAAAATAAGAACGACTACCTAACCTAAACTGCTCCATCTTCCTAGGACTCACAGTGACACTGAGCACGTGGATTTAGTGGATGAATTGTAGACTCGTGAGGGTTTACTAGGACAATACCCGCAAAACTTACATTACACATCTAACAACTACTCATAAATGTCCAGTCTTTTTCAACTCATTTCAATAATATACACAACATAAATTATCAAATCAGATCAACAACATATATAATTAATGGGTTTTTTAAATAACGGTGTTGTTTAACCACTATTTAAATAACTTTTCTTTTTTTTTTTCTTTTTTTTTTCTTGTTCTTTGATTTCTCTCTTTTCTTTCTTTAAACCTAGAAAACAATGATGGTGCTTCTGTGTCGTTCATCGTCGCAAACCGCTGTCATTTGATAAGATTTCCATCCAAAAAAGAACGTTTTTCGTAAGCCCACCCCCTCCTCAATCCAAAAACACCCTTCTTTTATCCTAAACCATTAGCATGTTGGAAAGCACTTAATTTCCTTTTGAGTTCCACTCATTAGCATGTTGGGTTATGGAGGAGCTAATATATCTGGCTTCTCTTAAGAGTGCTTTACTCAACTTACTTTAGAGTGCTAACTTCAGTATTAACAAAATGGTATTTTCATCAGAGCATATTTTAAATTTAAACCAATATCTCAAATCAAATCATATATGTTCATACCTAACTACTAGTGTATCAATGGAGAAAAAGAATCTTAAGAATTTACCAGTAATAAAATATGGACATGGACTGGGAACCATCCATGATTATCATGTGGTATAAGTCTAAAATTGACACATGATGCATGGTACTTTCAATGTCACCATGGAAAAACAAGGAGAAAGGACCACAGATTTATGGCATGTATCCTTCACGACACCTACTTTTTTCAGCTAATAAAGGCTTATAGTTGATTATGAACACTTGTGTTCACATCAACCCGAAATATTTGTCATCAAGAGATGTTTTTACATAGTGAAAAAGATATGTTCCTAAGTAAATTATGTAACGTGTTTATTAAGGTTGCTACACTAATGTCATGTCATGATGAATAAGGGCCGAACAAAATAAGTTGGCTTCAGAGTCGTAACTTGTCAGTTCTGAAGTATGAAATAATTAAATAATATTATTATCATCTTTTACCTGGTAAGTTTAGTTAGCTAAGAGCTCATAATTTATTTTTATTTTTTAAAAAAACAACAAGCAGGAAGTTGCATAAATTAGAGGTGTCAAAGTTCTTACAAAATAATCAAATTAACCTCTTCTTGGAGATATGGTTACCCTCTCATGAAAGACCTCATTAAAATAATCAGACCTCAAAATATTTATGTACAAATAAACCTTAACATTAATATTTTTTTTATAATAATATTAATATTATAATAACCGACAATCATGAATACTGGGGCAGTACTACTAATTGTGGGGATCTCTCTTTTCATTTTTCTTCGATTCACATCCTGGACAGCAGTTTGAAACTTCTTCTAATTATTAAAAAACGATTTGGCTTTACAACGATTTTGCTTCATTTTTGTGAGCCACCCTTGAAAACAATATTGCTTCATTTTAGGAGCCACCCTTGATCTGAGCCACCCTTAATGCTTGATTGATCCAACCATGGCTTTAAAACCTGGTTGACTGATTTCTGATACAATGCAAGTGAGTCTGCATTCACATGCTAGAAATCGACAATCATAAAAGCTTGAGTGACTCGTTATAAAATGCGGGTCAATATATTAGTTTTACTTCATTTTTGTGAGCCACCCTTGAAAACAATATTGCTTCATTTTGTGAGCCACCCTTGATGCTTGATTGATCCAACCATGGCTTTAAAACCTGATTGAGATTTGTGATACAATGCAAGTGAGTCTGCACTCACATGCTATACAGTAGTTTGAAATAGACAATCATGAATGCTAAGGCAGAAATCATGAGAATCTCTCTCTCTCTATTTTTTTTTATTAATAATTGAATTTTATTGATGACTCCATTAAATATATGAATTCTTGCTTGAAAAAAACTTTGAAGCATGTGAATTAGTTTGTATCGCTAAAAAGACTAGTGGGAATCTCTCTTTTTATTTTTCTTGGATTCACATGCTGGACATTAGTTTAAAACTGTTACACTAGCGTGAAGTCAATGCTCTTCTCTGCGTAAAAATAAAATAGGGAACCGAATGGGACCACGTCAAATCACAAAGTCAATGGTCTCCCCCGGATTTTTATTTTATTTTATTTATATTATATACTATATATTTTACTTCTTTTTGTGTTCTTTGATTTTTCATTTTTATTTTTCTGTTCGGTTAAAATGATTAATAATGATTCAACACCATGAAATCTTAACATCATTTTGTCATGAGTTCATAATTACAGGCTGGGTATAATAAATGATTACAAGCAAAAATTAATATAATTGATATGTTGTCATTTATCATAGGCAATGACTTGCGGTTTAAGTGATGTCATGTCAAGAATCTATAACAATTGTGTGTGAGGTGAACAAAAGTTAAGACCGATAGAAAAAATTGATCAAATTCAGTTAAATTGGTTCGATTTGTTCGATTTTGGCATAATTTTAATTTTTGATTTATTTGGTTTTTGGAGTAAATTATTTGCTACCGAACCAACAAATAATTGAACAAAATATATTATTTAATTTATTTATATTATTTTTATTAAAAATAATTATTTATTAAAAAATATAAGGTATTTTAATTTTGATCGGTTAATTCTTCTATCGACCGACCCTATTTGATTTGGTTCATTTGGTTTTCATTGATATTTTTGACTGGTTCAATTTTTTTAATAATAAATTTGTTTTTCGGTATATTTTGAGCGAACCGCACTACCAAAAAATTGATAAATACAAACGGAAACACTGACGGAATGTTTTCGTTAGTAGTTTGTAGTCAATTTTACCAAAATAATATTTCCTTGCTATATCCGTTGGTAAACACCAACAGAACTATCCCCTCGGTATATACTAGGGGAATTACAATGGGAAAAGAAGGAATTAAGAAAAAAACAAAAAGTACAATGATATATCATTTATACAGACAACATTATAGACAATATTAAATACCATTAGTAAAATCCGTCTGTAAACCTGTTGGTAACTTGTTTTCTTTTTCCTGACAATGTTCATTATGCTAATTACAGATGATATCACCTACAAATTAATTCCATCGGTATATTTCATAGGGCTCTAGAACTGTTCACTTATCAATTGCCACTGTTCATGTTGTCAATTACATAAAGAATCATCTACAGATTAACTTTGTCGGTATTTTTCAGAGAGCTCTAGAACTGTTCACTTCTCATTTGCACTGTTAATTACCATCCTTTACAGATAAAATCACCGACGGATTGATGAAAAATTATCGGTGATATTTAGGGGGTTTCTGAAAATTTTCGATTAAATTGAACATTTAAATTAAATATGACAGATAGAATCACTAACAAATTGAAAAGTTGTCGGTGATATTTGGGAGGTTTCTGAAATTTTTTGATTGAATTAAAAATTTAAATTAAATAATACTGACAGAATCACTAATGGAATGATTAAAAACATTAATATTTAATTATTCATGCCTAATAATTTTTTTAACATGTTTTTTCTGTCAGTAAATTCATTGGTAATTTTTTTACCGACATATCAAAAATTATAGATGAACATATCATTTCCGTTCATAAGCTTGTCAATAAATTCATTGATGGTGGAATGATTATATAAATATCAAAGAAAAATTATATTGGTAAAACTAAGAATTGGTAGTGCACCAATTGCTCACTTGAGTGGACATCATTTTGACCTAAGAATTGGTTTTTTTTTAACAAAGCACGTACACCAATATCAGTGATGACACTCAAACGCCTTATCGGTTTTAATTTCATTTTAAGCCAAATTGTGTTACATCAATCACTATATTTAGCGCTTGAAGTCTCTCTAGATCGCTTGATGTACTACTCAAGTTTTATCATCTAGTAACACATATTGTAAGAAATCTTTCTGACGATAAGTCCTAGACAATGCTAATTGTCATATTCTGTAGTGGCCCATGACATATAAATTTTTGGATTGCATTATTAAAGTTTATATTGCACGTTTTTCTTCCAGTATGATAATTTTGTTTTTTTCCTCATTGTTTGGATATTTGAAATAAACAAATATATATACCCCCCTCCGTATCTAAACTGTCTATATATACCTCCTACACAATTGCATTAACCACATAAATTAAGGACAGATACATTCCAACATTCAACAGATTCGTCTAAGCAAATGGTATGAAACTATCTAATTAAGGTATATTTTCATCTAATGCTAATAGATACATGTGTTTTGATGATGACTGCTGGTTTGCGCTCAGGCATCCTCGGGAGGAGACGTTAAATTGGGACCATGGGGAGGTTTAGGTGGCGACCGCTGGTGTTACAGGGCAAGCGATGGGATAACTGGGATAGTCCTCCGTGTAGAAGGAAATATCAAGTCCATTTCCTTCAAAGATACCAGAGGCCTGGTTTCTGGGACATTCGGTGGCACTGGCAACGACCCTAATGACAGGGGTGAAGAGAAAAAGGTGACTTAGCTATTCATATATTAAGACATTTACAGGGAGGCTAATTCCATAGCATTTTTGTAGATCCTTTATAATCTGTCTGTTATGTTTCTTGCTGAATGTTTTTGTAATTCATTTCCCTTTATAATTTTAATGCGTTATGCTTTTTTAAATAAATAATAGATCAGCAGCCCTTGGATATTTTACTTACCTTGTATTTTATGCGTTGTGTCATGTATAGATTGCAATCCAATGGCCTACAGAGTATTTGAAATCTATAAGCGGAACTTATGGAAGATACAAAGGAGTATTAGCAGTGATCACTTCCCTATCGTTCACTACAAATCTCACGACACATGGACCTTTTGGAACAGCTCCTGGTGAACCTTTCTCTATCCCTATAGCAGATGGCGTCGTGGTTGGGTTCCATGGGAGATGTGGTTACTACCTTGATGCACTCGGTGTTTTTGTGACACCGGTAAGCTCATTCGACTATATTTTATCAGTAAATATGGTTATTATTGTTGCTTGTTTTCTTTTCAAGTATGCGTCCTCGTCTGAGTCTTAAAGTTTCACTTCTCTTTGGATGAATATAGATGGATTTTATGAATATTGTTTTCTTTTAAGCTAGCGTCCTCTTCTATATATCAGTAAGACATTTTGCTGTAACATTTTACAGCCTCGTCTAGTATTTCTTGGACATGTATCCTTTTCAGACATTCGGCAAGTGTTGCAATGCAGGTGAGTCGAGCCATATGGCTAGTAACAACAGAAATAATTGACTATGACTATTGCTTTCCGTGCAGGCAACTTCACATGGAAGCATTTCAGTTGGGCAATGGGGTGGTCCGGGTGGAGATCCTTTCAGTTTCAGGGTGGGAAGCTGGATAAAAGAGATAATTGTTCATGAAGGAACCAATATCAAGTCCCTCTCTTTTAAAGACGGAAATGGCCAAGAGTATGGAAAATTTGGCGGCAAAAATGCTAATGACACTGGTGAAGAAAGAAGAGTGAGTATGGCATTTATGGCTTGCATAGGATAGCAAATCAATTGAAGCATTTCCTTTTCTCTTCCTTATTTAGCTAAGCTAATACCATATACAATATTCTATGATGCAACATGTGTGTAGATTGAGATCGATGGGCTTTCAGAGCATCTAACATCCATAACCGGGACATATGGAGATTATGCTGGAATGGTGGTGATCACATCACTAGCATTCCAAACTAATCTCACCACATATGGACCTTTTGGAAATGCTACCGGCACTTCTTTCTCCATACCAATTGAAGGTTCGGTCGTGATTGGCTTTCATGGAAGAGGAGGCCACTACCTTGATGCAATTGGCATCCATGTGAAACCTGTAAAGTTTTTCTTTTCTTCATGATTTTTTTTTTAAAATTTGCTGGGTAGTTTGGACCCCAGTTAGAGCAAAAAAAAACTCAGTAATAGTGGTTATTGGTAACGATGCAGAGGGACATAGAAGGAACTATTTCAATAGGTCCATGGGGAGGCCGAGGTGGGAGTCCATGGAGTTATATGACAAATCGAGGTATAAACCAGATAGTCATCCATGTAGGATCAAACATTAAGTCTATATCTTTCCGGGACACAACTGGCTTGGATTCTGCAACATTCGGAGGCGAAAACCCTAATGACATTGGTGAAAGGAAAACTGTAAGTATTCCCCCTTGTGGTGTGTTAAGTTTTTTGATAGAAAATATTTCTAAAGGAAAAAATTATCTAAGAATGTTTTTTTGCAGTTTGTATTGTCAAAAATTTTTAAAATTTTTTCGATTTTTTTGCCGTTTGCATTTATGGTTCATAAACTACTAATTAAAGTAGTTCACGTATTTTGCTTTGCATTATTTGCAGGTTCTTATTAACTGGCCTTCTGAACACCTGATATCCATAAGTGGGACATATGGCAAATTCAGCACTTTATTAACGATCACATCGCTGTCATTCACTACAAATAGGGCTACTTATGGACCTTTTGGAACCGGTTCTGGCACTCCTTTCTCCATCCCGATAAATAATAATACGGTGGTTGGATTCCACGGAAGAGCTGGACACTACCTCGACGCCATTGGCATCTTTGTCAAACCACAGACGACAATCTAACTTCTTATTGGAAGAAATAAGTTGTCTTATCTCTAAAATATCCAT
>Ga0307515_10004936_pt1 | contig 27243 bp, 15 predicted proteins | sample 17_EM_MG_FD_194513 | JGI IMG/M metagenome (GOLD analysis project Ga0307515, IMG submission 194513) | Populus trichocarpa ectomycorrhiza microbial communities from riparian zone in the Pacific Northwest, United States - 17_EM | ecosystem: Host-associated > Plants > Roots > Unclassified | place... | reverse complement strand
GAGAGGGATGAATTAACTTTGTGTTCTGCGATGATGGTAGAGTTGTGGACGAGAAAGAGAGAGATGGGGGATGAAGATGAGAACGATATGGAGGATACGAGCGGCTATGAGAAATGAGGTGTACGACTTGCCTGATTGAGTTTGGAAGACCTCGTATCGGTGTAATTACACGCCGGATCGGGACTCGTACCTGCCGTATCGTGGATGGTCAATTGACTCGCACACGAAATTCTCTTAAGTCCCAGTTTCTCATGACGATTTCCCCCATCTCCTCTGATCTCTCTCTTTCTTGTGCTCAACTCTACCATCGCCTAAGAACACGAAGTTAAGTCATCCCTCACTATCTCTCCATGCCATGATCATGACTAAACACCGAGTACAGCATACATCAAGTATCGACCGCTTCCAAGTACTCCTCCAATCTCGCTCGATTATAGCCTACAAGTGCATCTCCAAACTCGCTCAATCACGGCCTCCCAGTGCATCTCTGAGTTCACGATCACGGCCTCAAAGTGCATCTCCAAACTCGCTCGATTACGGCCTCCAAGTTCGCACGATCACGGCCTCCAATTGCATCTCCAAACTCGCTCGATCACCGCCTCAAAGTGCATCTCCAAACTCGCTCGATCACGCCCTCCAAGTGCATCTCTCAACTCGCTCGATCACGGCCTCCAAGTACATCGTTAATGAGCGACGGCGGGTGTACAAAGATACAGGGGTAACGGAGGTGGACTGAGCGACGGGGAGTACATATTCGGGAGACCCCGGGGTAGATAGACATCATCTCATTTTCATCTCATTTTCATCTCATCTGGGTCCATGCAATTGCGTGGATTCTCACGGCCGGGTAGTATCATATCTTCTCACTTTCTTCCTAGGCTCCTCGAGCTAGAACGGTTCTTTCTCACGAATTCTGTCGTGGCCAGATTGACCGCATGTATATATATAGAGACACTTAAATAATGCATGCCATATTATAAGGTAGCGAATCTTGTGACTGTAACAAAGACGAATATGATATAAGAAATGCCTTGTGCTTATGGAACCCAAAGAACCACTGCTTTGAGAATACGGCACCAAGTCTCCCGCAGAGCTGCGCAGCGGTCTCAGCTGCTCCAAAATTTGACTATCCTAATAGTCAAATCTCGTAGCGTCCTGAATGCACCTCCATCACTGCAGGTGCGTTCAGGAGCATCTGAGAATGCCCTTGCAGAGTCTGAGGTAGAAACGGCGAAACCGCGACCGGAGGGCGATGTGCAACACGACGCGTGGTATTGACGCCGGGCGCGGAGTCATCCGCCACCGGGGTGTCTCTGACTACTCTGACAGAGTGCGTCCACTCTGACGGAGCCATTCCGCCCGGACGGAAATGTTTTTTGCTGATGCCCAACGAGATCTCATCGTGCCTCACAGTGATGGTTTCTACCATTGCAACTTTGACTTCTCCCTGACAGGCCGAATATTGGATCTTGTGGAGAGCAGATCTCCTCGTAAGAGTGACCAGCAAAATCTGCCGCCTGCATCCCACTAATCGTGCACATATGGGTGCGTATTCTGTCTGGGGCCAATGCTGATCATGGCGATGGTGATAATGGCGATGGTGATGGTGTTGGAGATGGTGATCATAGTACCAGAAGTACTTAGACCAGTAGAGTGGCTATGTCAAGGTTAGCATCAAAGTTTTCATCAACTTAGTACATTCTAGTAGCTACAGCTTCCACAGAGTTAGATCCATCTAATAACTAAAGCTTCCACAAACTCAGAGTTTCCCATCTGCCAAAAGCTTTCAGTGGAAAGCTCTACTCAACTGGATGCACAGCTCTTTGGAAACTTGGCCGTCTCAAGCGGGTTCCGAAGCAGGCTCTCAAGCGGACTATCATGCAGATGTTTGATCACCAGTATGCTTTCATGTGGACTGGCAGCGAGAGTGTGTGCAGTACCGCTATAACAGCCAATACTGCAGGCAGTACAGATAGGTATTGGTCCATTGCTGGTTGGCAGCCATATATAGTTTGATTGGCCAACACACAGATCTCTATCAATGGACAATGGATGACATTAGGCTGCAAATTGCACAGGGTCCACAGGAAACTTGCAATGAGCTGCATGTGTGCACAGATGCGTGTTGCGCACCCTACTGTCTATTCGCACCGTTGGTGATGTACATATTGGAGATACAATGCCAAATACAACCCCGAATTTCATCCCAAGTCACACTGCAATGACGACAATATTCCAATGGTGAAGCTGTCCGAGATTAGTGATTGGTGGAGCAAAAACCTTTTTAACAGGGGATGAGAAAATCAGATTTGCAACAACCCTCACAGTAAACACTTCTTATACTAGAAGGTTCATTAGGAAGCAGTGTGAATCACATTTACCAATAGTGAAGGTTAGCAGAGGCATGTGCACATTGAGACAATGTAACAATTGTATGTCAAGAACAGGGAAACCTTTACCTAGGTAAGTGATTTCCAATCCACCAACAGATGAGTCAAAAAGCCTCCTGAGAAACACAGCTGCTAATGGTGATCGACTTCAGAATCACCTTAACCAACTGACATGGCACCCGGCAATGCTGGAATGCATTTGTTATGAGTGGAGCTGTGACATACAACTGGGGGATTATAATAATGATATCCAATACCAACTCTTACTGCAAGTATTCATTGTACCGCAAGTGCTGCAAGGAAGGTCCTTGGAATTTATTCACTGCTAGTGTTATAAAGCTAGTCAATGAGTCTATCTTGGAACCGATCACCAGCAGTCAATATGCAAAACAACAATATGGATACCAAGCCAACTGACAGTGCATGCACATGAAAACAAGCAGCAAGCTTACTAGGAGGAAGGCCAGCATGCGCACCCAGTAATTGGAGATGATAAGTGCACTGAGAACAGGGCAGATGTGAAAGTCTATCTACCTACAAGTGTACCAAATAGAAGGATTATTAGTGCTACTACAAAACAACCAGAAAAATGATTAGAAGAGAAACCGAGTATGATCTAGAATGCAGAAGTGGAATTCCATCTACTGAAGCAGTTCCAAACAAGACTGATAATTATCTCAAATTGTGCTAAATGTTCTGCGGAATGACATTATGCGAGCCAGTTGAGACATCATCCAAGAGATGATCTCAGGGATTTCGCAGCAACCAAAGGCACAGTCGAAGTACTCAATATTGGTATTTCTTAAGACAATTTTTGAAAGCCCTACCTCCGAAAGGCACGGACTGTGATATTTTCCTATGGGCTTGCCAAACCGGATAGCAAATGACAACAATATAGAACTATCAGCCTGCTTGGCAGATAATGAAAGAGAATGAATACAGACACCAATAAGTATGGCGATGTTCTGTGAATTACTGGCTGGAGGAGATATTCCGAGAAATCATGACTAGATAACCGGACTGTGTACCAGGCTGTTGGAGAGTGCACCGCACTTGAACATGTACAGTATGAAGGACAATATTCTCGAAAGCTTACAAGATAGATACGAGGTCATTTATGATCGACCATCCCACCTGGCTATGATAGTGAGAGCCGAAGCTACAATCCATGCCAAGACATTAAGGCAGGTACATTCCTGCAGACTGTGTACAAATATGACTACTGAAACAAGTTCCAACCACGCATCAATTGTCACCAATGGCCAGGGCCAGCTGACCTTTTCTACAGTCCATAGGAAAGCTCAAGTCCTAGTGCACATGACAGTCTAGTAAGTTTGACAGGTTACTGAGATGCTAACAAGTTTGATACACTGATGTAGTTGCTGATAGTGATTGTGATGAAAAGCAGTGAACTGAAGCTCCCACTGATACTGAAAGTTGATATGCAATCCTCGCGATGATTCCCAATTTTGGAGCAATTGCTGTGTCTAATTCTGACAACGACCTAAGCTTGGTACAAACTACAACTACTCGATTTGCTAGTTGGATGCTGAACGTTCTTGTAGTGGAGACATGGAGGATGGTGTCACTTTGGATATTTGTTCTTTCTCTTCTCTTGTCTTCATTTTACTTCTTTACTTCATTGGATCTTCACCCATGACAAATGGTATCAGCACAGCTTTTAACCACCTTCAGATATAACTTATGTGGAGGTGGAGCCTTCTCATGCGCCAGATCTGCCCAATGGCTACCATTCATTACTGATCAGTTGTGGGACAGATGTGTCTGAACAATTGCATATAATGGACGGTAGTTTGAATGTTTTGTTTCTTTTTCTATATTTGTTCAAATGTATACAGCCCAGGGGGTTTGTACATAATGAGGGGGATAATGTAATAGTATGGCTGCGGACGCCCGCCATATAAAGTCAGCTCACTATGAGCCTTAGATCTTTAGTGGTAATCTTATTCTAATGATCTTTACAGTGCTTTTCAATTAATACAACTAAGGTTGAACCAGCATCTACTGATATACTTCCATACAAGGCCATACTCAGGCATATGCCTCAACTCCTCATTTTGAAATATTCTGAAACAATTTCTCACTAAGTTGGACATTGAATAAGAATTGACATTGGATTTTAAAGTATTGGAGGGAATATAGAGTAACTGGAGACAGACTGGAATCTTTTGGACGTACAATTAGATTCCAGGGTATTTGAATATAGCGTTGAGACTACATTTCACTGTCCAGATTACTGGCCTGACAATCTGTACAATCTTGCCTATTGGATTTAAAGATATGCTGTGAGAATTATCCTGGTTGCATTAGTTACCAAACACTCAAACCTGTTCACAAATAATATTACAATTATTTGCAGGCTTCAATGCATATAATGTGGCATGTGAATATTAATGGTAATCTGATCTCTGTATTAAAAGCATCGATTGAATTGATTTTGCCAATCTCATCACTCTGGAGATTTTTGATCATCACTTGACACTAGTATTTATGTTTTGTTATAGGGATAATATTTTATATATATTGTATTAAATGGAAGATTCAATATTAGTAAGTTTGATCATTACTCAGGCAATTACATATTCTACTATACTGGTACATACCTACCTATCTTTGCAATATACTTCTGACCAGAACTATATTAGACAATTTCAAAGTCTGACTACTATATCTGCAAGCTGAAAATATTGACTGCTATTGGATCTTACATTGTTATTGTGGCTCAAAAATTAGCATGTATTTTTGCTGAGATATGCATTTAAACCTTGTCAGAATAAAATATACATTCTTTAGTTTGGAGACTATTAGTATCTAACATATTGATATGGAGGTATTTAGAGTACATATATTAGGAAAAAGTTTGTATACCTTGATGTAAACACTGCATCTGCAGTAACACACCATATTTCTAGTACTCTAAACAGATAAAGTAAGAAAAGCCACTCAATACAATATCTGTTGAGCTTTCAGCAATATTGCCATAGCAATTGTCCTTTCCCCTGTTATTTCCAGTAGTGCCTTTGGCTTTGCTTTGAATTCAATTCTTCCACTTCCATTTACCCACTTCCACTCTCTCCAAGTTTAATTGTATTCACTTAGTCTACTTGTATTAGTAAGTATACCTTTAAGACTATGAATCTAAGTTTTATCTCCATGTATTTGTACTAATAATCTTTGTATAAACAATGTCAAGTTCTAGATGTGTAGTTACATATATTAAGTATTACACTCAGCCTAATACTGTCATGCTATATTTGCTCCATTCTTCTCGAACAATCATCTCTATTATCTTGAGCCTGTTCTAGGTTTGCCCAGGCTAATTTTTGGCAGCTTTCGCACTGAATTTTATTTTCCCCGTTGCAGGCTTAGTCCTATTACATTCGAATCAATTACCTGTAACTCTCTCCCAATACGTTCTTTCTCTGCTATCTCAGGCAAACTGATAGTATGTTCCATCCAACTAACAGCAGAACTCTTTCGATTAGTTACTTTCCAGGCATTTGCTTATTGTATTTGGGTACATTATCTGTAGCTTTCTCCCAGCACATTCTATAATAACATCAACAAAATGTAGAACATCCTTGTAGCTATATGCAATTCTTCTAAGCTCTGCTATCAACTTTACCAGTACATCTAAGTAATTCGAGATGCTTCTACACCTGCTAAAGCTTAATAAGTTGATATCATATGCTGTATAAAAGTTCTTCCATACTTCTGAAATACCTACAGTTGTCAATATACATTTACAATACTACAAAATATGACCTATATGATATCTTAAATTCAAATGAGCTGAAACCTCTGTGCAGGGTAAGCAAGCACCATGAACTTGGTACTGGATTTTCACAGCGGTGGTTATTAGGGCCCTACAAGTTGTATTGTCTATCATATTTATCTTTGTTTATATATTTGTATTTCACACTTACAAAAAGATTGGCTACAATATAAAACAACATATAATTCCTATCTAAGTCTATCCATATATCAACTTAGATTCAATGTAGCCACACATGCTGCATAGATGGGGTTTGAGAAGTAATGGCAGACTTCAAATGAGTGAATACAGAGAGTCGCCATAAAGTTGAGCTTGTACCAATATGCTGGTCATACTAGTTTGAACTTGGAATACACTTGGAGGGAGTTACTAATCAAGTTGAGAGATAAACATTGAGATTATAAGCAAGTAAATTTAATCTGAACTTGAGTATCATGATTAAGGAAGTATAAATAGACATTTGGAGGCTAACATTGAACATGTTTAGAGATGTACTTAAAGATTATGAATAATAGAACTGGGAGATACTATTTGATATGTGGATCAAGTGAGTGTGGAGAAAAGCTCGTAGGCTATAAGAGAAGAAACATAGAGATCAACTTGGACACCATTATTTAGCAAGTATGAAAATGTAATTCAGAGGATAAGTGTGTGCAAAAATATATGTATATTTGATGTCTGCCACCTGGTGGAAAAAAATTGATATGAATACAGAATAATGTTAACTCTTTTTACATTACTACATTTATAATTAAATATTTGAATAGAGTATCAACTTTTATCAAAAGTCACACTTGATGAAAAATATCCAAATTAACTGTTTCCAGGTGAATGTAATGGGCAGGGTCAGATTAAGATGATATCTATAACTGGACTGTCAGCAGATACCAACTCAAACTCGAAGATAATGATGAGACACAGGACAAAGCTAGCAACATTATTTCTGATATTCTCTATTGCTTGGCTATTCCAGAGAATTCATGAAGAGAGAAAAAATGGAAAACTCCCAATAGTGAACAGTATGTCTTTATATACAATAATTCAGCCATCCTTGAATTATTATTCATACTTTAATATACTTTCCAAATCCCTGCCTGTGATTTTACACACCACCAACAAATATTTGTATCCATACAACCACACTATATCATTCGATATTGCAACACCTCAGACCTTTTCATTCTCATACTATATCTTCCTGCCAGTACTCTGCACACTTCTCATGCCCTGACCATGCCTCCCAATGTCACTCGAATCCTGCACCTCCCATTAGCACTTGTTCATTGGTACCTTCACTACTACTAGGTAACTAACACCATGACTTTATCCCTTACTGATATTCAGTGTACCCTGAGAGCATTTTTTAAATGATCTGGGCTATTGTGGATATCTTTGAGGAAACTTGGCAATGGCCTGCAATCCATCAACAAATGGAGCTTCTTCATTTATCAATGAATTGTAGCCCATCCAATATATACAATCCTGTAATTATTGTTGGTACAATTGTGCATTGTACTCACAGGGTATCTATTATTCCTCCTCACCATCGACTGCTACTTGGGGAGGAGGCACCATGGGTTCCCCACAAATAGGGTGGTCAATAACTGGCTGTAAAAGTGAAATTGGTTGAACTGGATGCATGCAGACTGGAGTAGGAAGATCCAACTTGTAAGCATACAGAGAGATCTATCAGGTAGCTGTTTACATTTCAATCTGTTTCAATCAAGCTTGTGCAAAGGGTGATCAGTTTGCATGTGTTGGGCATCCAGCCACACCCTGGTTCCTGTCTGTATATTTCTTGCTAATACTCAGGAGCATGTTGCGCCCACCTCCTGAATGGCCAAGATCCATCTCATTTTATTTCAGAGGTTTTTGTAAGTCTGCTTCATTGTCTGTTGAAAGCTATTGGAATTCACTCATTGATAATTCTAACTCTCTTCATTTGAATCTGCAAATGTTATTTGTGGATGCACCCCTTGAATGGCAAAGGAGGGAGTCCACTATATCATTTCTGATGCTCCAGTGTTTGCAGCAAATTTGGCCACCTGTAATAACTTCACCCAATTATCCGGCTCATATTCATTAAACCCTTTGAGATACTGTTCTATAGTAGCACACATCCCTATTGTGTGTCCTTCTGTCTGATGGTGAAATGCCGTTGAATTCTTCTGATCAACTGGAAAGTGTTTACACTGCTGACTACAGACTACTGAGGATAGCTGGGGTTCCATATCCGAAACACATGTCAATGGAAGCACATGAACGTGAACTACTTTTTCATGCAAGATTTCTGCAAATCTCTGTTAATCAATTATTGAATACCAAGGTACGAAGTGTCTCGTCTTTGAATGTAAATCCATAACGACTGAAATAGCATCAAACCCCTGGCACACGAGCAGCTGTACAATGCCATCGATACATATGTCTTCTCAGGACTTCTTGGCCACTGGTACAGTCAGTATGCAAAGTCTTGGTGATTTGCTCTGTGTGCCCTTTTGCAAACACTCTCCAGCAACAAAAATCAATATTACACCACAACCAAAGATGATACAGTCTTCAAACCACAAATTCAAAGTGTCAAGATACTTATAATAATGTCTGTGTAAGGAAAAAAAAAATCTAATAGAATTACATGGTCAGTACATGGTATACCATCCCTTAGCATCAATTACAGCAGCCACCCTGTCGGAAATGCTTTTCCACAGTATCCCAAAGTATTCCTCACGTATCTCCTCCCAGATCCTAGGCAGGACTTACATCAACCTTGCTGTCACTTTCTCCTGGCCTCAATTTGTGTTTCTGATATCCAGGTATTTTCTATGAAGCCTGCACTTGAGCTCTACCCAGACATGTTGAATGGGGTTGGGGTCTGAGGAATCGGGTGACCAGTCATCCACCCGGATTTTGTATTTCACAAAACAATCCATATTCACAGCTGCTTTGTGTACTGGAACGATGTCCTGCCAGAAGATGGGATCCCCTAGGGTGTTATGGACATGATTAGGGACTGGAAGAAGAATGTACTCAAGAAGCTTGACATAAACCCCTTGTTGACCAATTTAACAATATGTAGGTAGAACATTCCACAGTTCCTGCCCCAAATACAACCCCAGACCATTAAAGCAATACTGTTGCCTTTGCATTTTGGTGCAATGCAGTCTGTGAACCACTTTTCAGGAGGTTGTCGAAATACCCACATTTGCAGCCCTGCATCACTTATCTCCACTGAGCATTCATCACTCTGAAGAGGTCCTTCCCACTGCTCATGTGTTCAATGCTTCGGTTCAAGTATCAATTGTAGCTTTTGGAATCCGTGTCTGTCATCAAGCTTTGGTCTTTTTTTTGCTAGCACTTTGTATTGTTGTTCTGGCACAGGTACTGATCAATGATTGATAGTGGCACATTTGGTGCAACATATCACACAAATCAGCTTGCATCATTTGTCTGTCTTTCTTGAATGCTTGCATGATGGATCTTCATTGTTGCTGAGTCAAAATGAATAGTCAACCGCAGCATCATTTACTTTGAAGGGATTGCTGGTCGGTAGCACAAGCAATAAAATTCCAGACTGTTAACGAAAGATGCCCTGTCATCAGGCCAATCGCCGCAAGAGAGTATCTCACGTACGAGATAATGATGATTGAACCCCTTCTCTGCTAGAGACATCTCTCCCCAGGCAGTTAAAGGCATCAGAGAAGGTGTAGTGAGCTTACAATGTCACAACCCCATATTTTTGATGGGGTGCCTATAGACTGAATCACCAAGGCTTTTGTATAGTAACTGGAACAGTCTAATGACTCCAATAGTTGAGTGTTGTGAGCTATGTGATTGTTGGCAACTATGGCAACTTTGGACATAACAGTCAGTATTATTCTGTATTTTCTTCTCATAATACCGATTATTGAAAAGATTAAAAGTTATCACTCATTCTGGGTATTCTGCAAGAGCAGTATCATGACATTCCTAGACTAATTACAGCCATAGCTTATCATAATCCAGCATGTAAAGCCTTTTCAGATTTTACAACCTGTCTTTCCTTTCCATCCATGGGGATACCATAGTATCTTACAGACTCTCTCTGTTCTATATTGCTTTCAAATCTGTGATTGGGAACAGCTCAATCAAATAGACTTCAATTTTTTTTTGAAATAGTATGATAACCATGTGTACGCCAATTTTCCACCATCAAACATAATGGTCATGTTAATTTCTAAGGCTTTAAAAGCACAAGTTTCATACTTTTCATTTCCTCATCCCACCCTTCAGTAATTCCTCCAGGCATCCTCCTCTTCAAAGCATCTCATTTTCAATAGCATTTCACTAGTCAATATACTATATGATAAATAAAACGGGATAAAGATATGAACTATCTGACTAGTTTCCGATTCATTTCATTGTTATGATCCATTAACAACTGAAGAGAATACATAGTATCCTTTTATTCCAGTCTCCATTCCCCTGAAGCTTTCATGTTTGCTTTCAGTTCCATCGTGTAAATGCTGCACATACATTTTACTAGTAAGAGCATTGTCAAGAACCATGCAACTGGATGTATTACTTGTTAATTATTACATTTCAACAATACTCCTGCTGCAACATAATCTAATGCGTCTCACTTGTTAACAACCTTCTACTTATAAGTGAAATGTTGAAGAACCAGAACTGTTGTAAATGCGGTAACTATTGCATTAATGGTTAACTGTTGTTCAGACTGCCACTGAAACTGTGCATAGATATTCATCAGTCTTGTTAATGGCTCCTCTTTTTTCCGAAAACAGAGGAACATAACTTCTATAATCGTTACAAAACCCTAACCACTGTTCTACTTAGAACAGATTATTTAACCATTCATTGGCAGATTTCTTTTCCTGGCACCAGTTTCTCACATTTTCAACCATATTTTTGTGCATTGATATGCCATCTGTTAATATAACATGTCCAGTGGTGGCAACGGGTCCGGGTAACCCGCCAGCGGTCCGGGTTTTGACTCGCGGTTCAGTTCGGTTCCAGACCCGGCCGAAAACCCGACCCGCTTTGTCTTGGCAGGGTTGTTACCCGGACCAGACATAAACCAACAGATTTTTGGTCGGGTCATACCCGGACTGTGGTTCCGTATTACGGTTCCTGCAACTTTGGCTCCAATTAAGTATATGAGTTGTGATCGTATCACGACATGATCAATACGTAGATTGTACAGAATGAACCGCTCTTTCACCTCCCAAGATCAGATTGGCGATCCAACCAATAGTTGTTGAGTGGGTTTGAAGAAACGCCCACTTTTAGGCGCAATTGGTGGGATTTTGATTGTGACCAAACGAATATTGATCGGATCGCAAATCTGATCAAGGGAGGTGAAAGAGCGGTTAATTCTACACAATCTATGTATTGATCGTGTCACGATATGATCAGAACTCAGATACTTAATTGGAGCCAAAGTTGTGAGGTTGAAATGCCGGGTTTTTGGTGGTAAAACCGGCCCAATTGCAACAGTCCGGGTTTTCGTGTGGTAAGACCCGTTGCCACGGTTCGGTTTCGGTTCCAACCCTAACCCGGAACCGTACTAGCGGGTTGGAACCGTTGCTAACACTAAACATGTCCCAAAGACTGCACAGTTTCTTTATGGAACTTGCATTTCTCCAGCTTCAAATACAGTCTGGCTTTCCACCAACATTTTATAATCAACTTATTATGCTTAACATCTTACTCCTCAGAGTTATTGTATTTCATAGCATCATTTAAATACACAGATGCAAAGGCATTCAATGCTTTCCAGATTACATTATCCATATATACTTGTAAATCTGCAGGGGCATTAGCAATCCCAAACTCTATAACTGTTGGTATAAACAGCCAATATCATGTCTGGAAGGCTGACCTTTGTTAATCTGCATCACTTATTTGACACAAGTTCTAGGTCCCAGGTACATTGAGTGTGGTATATTCCTCTGCCCCTTGGAGGAGATTTAGTGTTACCCATATGAGTGGTATGAGAAACCAAATGTTTATTATATTGCTGCTGCTAGTACAATAATGGATATGGAACATCAATTCTCTGGTGGGTTTCTTGGTGAACACAACTGGTAATGCAAAGTGTGAAGATGATTGTTAGATGAAACCCTCAGACAATTATCTTCTAACAATTCCTTCAGAAAAACTAACTTAGCATGTGATGTTGAATAAAGTGACTCTCACATTGGTGTCTCTCCTTTCTTATAATAGACCTTGTGATCAACTCCTGGTCAGTGTGCTGGAAATCTATCTGTGAGAACCTGACTGAACTGCAGAAGGAACGCAGAATACTATTCCAGAATTACCTTCTCCAATGGTCATTTCTTGAGATCCTTAGCCTCAATGGCTTGGTTAATGTCAATACAAGATGCCTTGAAACTGGCCAGGTTTCCATTTTTAACTTTTTGGAGGATTTCTGATCCATCAAGCATAAGAATATTTCCCCTAAATGGTCAGAGCAGCCTGATCAGTGATTCAAACATGCCTTTGCATGTCTCATAAGAATAATCTGATAATTTATCAAAATCTCACTCAACATTGTAAGGAAATCATAATAATGTGTCACGCAATAGTGCAATCCAAATGTAACCATATGTGATGAAAATTGGACTGTGACATGTTGAAGTGAATGCCAGGAAATTCAAAGATCAATAGTATCATGTCTGAGGTTAGTAAGAAACATTGGCTGTTGTTGTTTATAATCCTGAATAGTAATTTAAACTTTGGCTTTATGGGTGATGACTTCTGATTCATTGGGTTGCATGTTGACCACTGAAATATGACTTGTTTCTTTTGACTCCCGCAGCAGTATCTGATCACGGCCAGCAATATCTTGATAAATAAAAGCAATTCCTATTGCTCCGTAATCAATCAATGCATGTGACTGTATTACTTAGCTTTTATGGTCAATGTGCAGGTTATAACTGTGTTTCCCTTCCATTGATTCTCCCAAATCATTGACCTTGCTAATTGATCATAGCGATATTCCAAAACCTGGTAAAACAACTGAATCAATTCATTTTCCTGTGACCAAAGAACCATCTTTCTGTAACTGATCTACTGTTCTCCTGAGACTTTGGAGGTTTCTACTGTCTCTCCAGTCTTTACTTCTGCTGCCACAGCTTGCCAAGTCTCTGCTTTATTCCTTCCTGCACATTCTGCCACTCGGTGGTGAAAGACACCAAAGTACAAACTTCTTCCATCTACAAATCTTGTTGCACTTTCTCATGCCGAAATTTACCTTTGTCCCAACTGAAATCAAATCTCACTGGTCCAGTATATCTAGCATCTGGTGTTTCCAAGTATGTAGTTGCAATACTCATGGGTGATAGGTGATTGGCGGAAGAAGGGAAAATGTTATATTTTGTCCATACCCCAGCTGTCTCTGCTGTTTATTGCCGGATCCAGTTGTCCCGCTTCTGCTTCATCCCAATGAATGCAGGAAGTTTGGCTGCTACATCCTTATGCTAGAAGGAGTTACCTGTCTCATCTGACAATGCCATTATCGGGGCATTCTGGACAGCCGAAGAATTTCAGTTGAGGTAAGAAGCCTTATCTTGAGAATCAGTATAGCATGGAGGGAATTCGTGATTCTTTGGATCAACTGTTCAGATTTCCAGTTTTGTGGTTGCTACCTAACCAGGAGTCCCCAAATGCTGCTTTCTAGAGTTTTAACAAAGCTGGCAGGTTTCACAACCCAATTATTCCATCCTTGTGAAAATGGGGTGAGATTCCTTCCAAAGGAACTCCTCTCAAACATTTGAAGGCATATAATAATTTCCCATGATTGTTGGGAAAGCCCCCATCTTCAGGTTGAATTATGACTTCAAGTCGCACCATTCAGCCCCATTCCAGTGTGTGATCTGACCCTGAGAGGTCCAGATAGTCAGGAAGCTTCTGCCCAGAGTCCTCCAAACTTAGAGATGTAGGCCAAGCCACTCCAGCCCTGAACATCAACACATTGGCCCCTTGATTTCAGCAATTTTTTCTTCCTCTCAGCTTTCTTGTACATCTCTGGTCATTCTCTCCAAATCCTCATGAACGTCCAGAAATATCTGCTCAGTTGTTGGTTGTCATCAGCGCTGGTCCTGCTAGGTTTCCGGGTCCTGTCTGACAACTGTCAGACCCATATTTATCCAGCAGGGTGGGATGAAATGTCTTGCCTTCATGTCTGTGACTTCCTGCTGGAACGATATATTATGTACAAGGTGGTCACTCACCTTCGGCACCACTGTTACTCGATTTGTGCACTGAACCACCTCGAGCAGTACTTGATGACCACTGGCGAACATCTCTCACTGTTCGGTGGCTCCAAAGACATCTGTCTGGATAACAACTCAACAACTGCCACTTTTTGGGTCTTCCATAGACAGTTGAGCCTCTCTGACCTGGGGGCCCTTGGATCCTGATATTGCAGCCAATCAAATACATCCACCAGTGCCAGCTGTATTGGTCAATCTCAGTGGAAGTCAGAGTTTGGGGTATAACACCACTCAAAGGAACCTTCTCTGGTTTCACTTTAAATGCAGGTTCAGGTGTGTGCCAACAAGTCGAAAGGATACCGAAACAGTTATATGCTTTGCAGTCAGATGGGTTGTCAGGTTCAGAGTTAGTAAAACAACAACAATGTAATCCCAAATATTATGTCAAGTATTACGCAAATACACCATTGTTAACAGTGATTCAACCGCCATTATTGGGGGCCTCGGTAAAAAATACATTCCACGGAGAAGGGACAACTGACTGTTTCAAACACTTCTTTTCAAGTGGGTCTTCAGATTCAGCAAGAATAGAGTCAATACGCTTGAAAGTGTTCAGAGGTTCTTGTTCGAATTTCAAAAAAGGGGTTCTGCCAATAACAATCCAATCAATTGACAATGCGCAGTGACAATTGAAACTAGTTATTCCCATTTGGTGATTGGTGAGAGTACCATGGATGTCCAGTCTGGTACGCAGTACAATGTGATTGTTGCAATCCTGGTAAACATGAATCCGGTGAATGAATGGTGCTAGGTACACCCAACTTTATATAGATGGAGGTTCACACAATATGTACACCCCGGAGAAGTGTATTGGCCCATTCTACATTCTGTATGACAGTTTGTAAGACTTGTTAGAGTATAATGGACAGGGTTTGATATAGGTAAAATCAGTAATATTATTGTGATTAAATTTAAACTGAATCTCCAATTTTCAATCAAGAAACAAGACAACAGTACTGGGTTTATTTCCAAAGTCACCTAACATGTGGCTATACAAGTGGATGAGTCAAGAGGGAAGGAAAGGAAATCCTCAAATGCCAAACATCCTCTCTGGATATATAATTATTCCCCCACTCTCAAATCATCTTTCTTGCTCTTGTGTACCATCCAATTCATTGCCTGTAATCATACACAACACCAACAAAATCTTAATCAATTCTACCATGCCACATTATATGATGTCGAAACACCTCAGACTTGTTACTTATTATTATGAATAATGCCATCCGCTCTATGTATACTGCTCATGCCATCACCATGTCTCCCAATCTCAAACAATTTCAGTAACTCTTAACAGCACTCGACCATTCGTACCTCCACAATTACATCCAACCTGCCACTGTATCAATTCATCTGCTGCATATTGACTGCCTTGAAATGTACTTCTGATTTCACTCAGTTTCAGACTCCAAGTATGTTCCTAATCTCACCTAATCACAGCTATCATGTTCACAAGCTCACCACCTCTAAGTACATCATCCAATTGACTCGATTGTGGCATGCAAGTAGGTATCTGACTGTATACAATTACATCTTCTTAGCTGGCACAATAACTGATTCTATGTGTATCTTCAAAGTCGCTGTATTATGACCACCATGTGCCTTTCACAGTTCACCCACCTACCACATCTAAGTACATCTCTAAGCTCACCCTATTATGGAGTGCAAGTGAATTTTGAAACATGTCTAACTATAACCTTTAGGTTTATCTTTAAGTATGTATAATTATACTCTACAATATTACCTTTATACTTCCTCAATTATGCCTTCCAGGTATCTCTCCAAGCTCTTCTGATTGCTCCCATCATGTGCATATCCAAGTTCACACAACTACAGCTTTCAAGTGCATCTCTAAGTTAACTCAATCACCCCCTTCATATGTATCTTCTAACATACTCTATTACCTGCCATCAAGTATCCTCACCACATGCAGCTACCATCCACTTCTAGTTGATTTGAACACTACATCCTGCAAGCACCACCATCTCTAGTCAAGTGCCACCTGCACCTGGTTCAAATAGATTAATGACAATGTATACTGAATAAGCATTGTAAAATGGCATATATCAAAATAGTAACTGCAACTTCCCTATGAACTGGCAGTATTTTCAAGGAATTAGTTATATTTCTACACTGATCTGCAGAACTTTAATATACTCTCAAACTTCTCAGCTACATTTTTAGGCATATTTGAAATTGTAGACATTTCTGATATATTTTTGTTGCAGTTTCACCAGCACTTGTCAAATTATCAGAAGGCAATTGGATTTTGTATTCAACTTTGAGACTTGATAATTTGAAGACTATGGTTAGACAACATTTACATACTCCCAGCAGCCTCTGGTGAATACATTATATTTTGCTAAGGTACTAGTCATTGTCGATATCTCTAATATTTATTCCATCGCAATAACAGACACTCAATTGAATAGTTATTTTGTATATATAGTATAAACGCTACTATATCAAGAATCATAATATGATGACATTAATACCTGTTTGAGAATCAGTAACTAGATTACAACAATTTATATTCACAATATACACAGATTGAAATATAATTTCTCGCTCTATTAAGTCTGCAGGTTATTGATATGCAATGACTAATGTTGGTACAGACTACTAAACACTATATAATGAATATCTGGGGAGATGTACCTACTAATAGTGTCTACTCCACCATCAAACGCCACATATAAAATTCCTGGAGTTGTATGATATACACTTTATACTTTGTTATTCTCAGCAAACTGATAAATAGTTTGAAAGCTGTATCCAAACCTCCCAGAAACCCAGATATATCCAGATACTTCCAGGCCATCTGGAAGTGATGTAAAGTAACATTGGGCAAAACGTATTTCATCACTTTTATTCTACTGTAACCTCTTGTAGTCTCACATAACAGCCATAACACTGAATTGTAGAATTCTGCCCAGAATCATTATGTTTAATGTGGATATTCCACATGTAGCACACAGTATGTTTATAGCAGTATTTTGGTATTTCTCTTTCACTATCTACATACTATCAGTATAATAGTGAGGATCTTTGGGTATGTTATGAGTTACTTATAAGAGGCTACTTAAATGATCACCTCTAATTACACACAGCTGTCAAAGTCTGCAGAATCATCTTGAAGTTTTAGTTAATATTATTATATAACATCTATTCTCTAGCTATCAATATAGATCTCTACATTTGTTTATTCTGTTAAACACACTTGGAGGGGGTAATCTACTGAAATTGACAGGCATGATCAAGCACACTCAGAATGGAATGGTCCAGCAGGGTCTGGGGGATAATTTAGCACAATTGGATGAGGCCAATCAAAAACACTGCAATGACTCAAGTACACTAATTGCGAACGTACATCTGAAAACGTTACAATCGACAGTGACCAAGTAAGCTTTGAGAGACAATCCGGAACATTGGAATGGGAGTAGGTGAGTATACTTGATGTGGACTAATGGAGCGGGCTTGGATGAGGACACTGAGTACTTTACAATGGACATTATGAGATACTGATCTAGCCTACTTGGGGATGCACTTGCCAGGAAAAAACTGAGCTGGCAGCAAGCAGTGCTCGGAGATAATCCAACAATGTTTGCAGCACGTTGTGTTTTGTGCGGGTCAATTACATATTACATATGATGGTGTTAAAAAATGGTTGATCAGGATTTCCTGAAGGCAGGGACTGTGAGATCGCTGCTGATATTTGATCTGTGCTGGCTGCAAATGGTACTTGGAGATAGTTGATCAGTGCTGGGTACAAATGGTGGTTCAAAGCCAGCTGGTAATGGCTGACATCAGCTGCCTGGAAATGGTACTACAAGCCAGTCAGTCGAGGTGGAACTCAGATGGCATCTTGAAGCTGGGTTGTAATTGTTGATCTTAGTTCACTACAAATGGTACCTAGAAGCCAACAGGAAATGCGCCATCTCAGCTGCTTACAGATGATGGGCAGTGTCCGTCAAGGAAGATTCGCTGTTAACTGTGGTTGGAAACTGGCTGCAGATGATCGATCAGAACTGGCCACAGACAGTGATAGGTGACTGGCACATCACACTATATCATTGGTTCGCTGTAGACTATACATGGTTGTGTTGGGCTGACAAGTAGTTGAGACTTAATCTTGCAGTTAGATTGAAATTTTCAGATTGTATGAAGAGAACTCAACTTTCACTCTCTGAAAGTTGGCTGTTGATGATCTATTGGGGCTGGCTTGAGGCCAAACAGTGGAGTTTTCAGTGGCTAGCCGCTGAGGGTGCTCAGAGAAGGTCCATTTAGACATGCAGAATGATCAATTGAGAATGGCTGCAAAGTGTATGTAGTGTCAACTCATAATGGAAATATTGGCAGATCGAGGCCATCACCACACTACAAGATTTCCATCACGGGTGAAGTAGTTAATGACATATAGAGAGATTCAGAATCAAAATGGGAAAATCTATAACTATATGGACAAAAAGGGGTATGATCATCATGATGAAAATCTCAAAGTCAACTTACACACCTAACCATCTTCAAGTTGAATAGATAGCTGTCAAGTTAAGCAAAATTAAATTACACTCAGTTCTACAGGGTTTTGTCCCATGTACTCACATCAAGTATTTAAAGATCCACTCAATTTTTGATTCTCCTAACATCTCAATATCATATTCAATTCTCCTATCCACCTGGGGTCATTTTTCCTTTTTCTCGCCAATCCTGTGTGGATGCCATTACATATATACGGGAGTATCCATGATAGACTCAAAGTGTCCAAGTTCTACACTTTCACACCAAGATCTTCAAGTGAACCATTAGATGCTGTTTCAACTCTCAGTCAGCATGCATTGCCTTAGTACAATCTGCAGCCAAACTTTGCTGGCTGATTTTGGATATATTCTGCAGTCAGCAGAAATCGACTATTTCGAAACAGCTTCTCGAGTATGGAAGATTACCATCTTTAACTAAATCTGCTATTGTGCTCTGTGACATCTATGTCTGCTCAATTAGCTATTGCTTGGTTTACTTCATTATCTCTGACTTGATGTGCATTGTCAACCACTTGAAGCTTGATCATTTCCAAGCCTGAGTACCAGTTCCATCTCCACATATTCATTTTCCAGCAAGCATCAATTGATTATCTACAGCCAGCCAGATCCAACCATCACCAACCATCACTAACCAGCAACCAACCACCACCTGAAGTCAACCCCAATTGACAGACTCCATGCACCATTATAGTGTTATGGTAGAGCTGAAAGGCAGTCAGCCTAGTATCAGCTATTGACTTTAACTCTCCTGGGCTCATAAGGGAGTCCATGAGTGATGAGCAGTTGCAGCTCAAGCAGTGTAGAAAGAGAGTGAGAGTATTTAGGAGACTAACCAGCCCCATGGAACTGTATCATTTGCATGAATCTACCAAAACTTGATAGTGTGTATTTCATTGTATGTTGTTGAGATGCTGGCAATACACTCCAGAGTCTTCCAACTATACATACATACTTCTTGATGTTCAATCCACATTGATTATCCCAATATCTTCCTCTGACCCATCCTGCCCACAACATTTTTGGTGCTAATGGGTACAGTGGTACTGAGAGAGACATTGTTCTACTACACCATCTCCAGCCTTCTGAGATCCATTGTAATCTGCCAGCTTCAGTGCAACAATGGCAACCAACCCTGACTTAGTATCTCCAAGCACCATTCGCAGTCAAAACAGATTGACTGCTACGGAATTTATCCCACAGTAGGCACGATAACCGCGTGCAATTGGTCCTTTTAGAATTCTTGGTCAGCCTCTCCGTGTCTGCTTGATCAGCCCACTCTGCATTTGCTCAATCACCCCTGACTGTGTTTACTCAAATATCCCCTCCAATCCCACATATTGACTCTCAAGCCTACATGATTATCCCCACCCAATCTGGTCAACCCACCCCCATGCAAGCCTGCTAAGTATTCCTCCAATTATACCTTCAAGTTTGTTTGTACAATGCATTCCACCCGCCCAAATAGACTGGACGAACATATATGTAGTGTTGGCAACTGGACCGGGTAACCGGCCAGCGTACTGGGTTCAGACCGGAAAATGAGTTTGGTCCGGTTACAGATCCATCTGATGATCCAACCTGCCGCTTCTTGGTGGTCCAAACCCGGACCTGTACCCGGCAACAATAGCGTTTCGCCGGATCTGGCTATACCCGGAGTGTCCAATCTCCAGTTTCGCATTTTGAGTTGTTCTATTTAGGGTCCCATTCAGATATCCAACGGTTGATCATAAAATATTAACAATTGTACATTATTGTTCTTTTTGGATGTACTGGCTGCCTTGGAAATAAAACAATGCAGAGACCTGCTCCCTGCACGATGCTGCAAATGAGCATCAACAGAGCATGAACAATTTCTGGTCTTGCATCCTGAAAAATCATAGGGCAATGCAACCGCCTCAACCGATAATCAGAGTATCGGCCACCCTTCTGGGCAAAAATGCTACTGACGATATCCCTACCTCCTCCTGAACATGAGCGTCCGCAGACTGTCAATGATTGTTGGCTGTGCATCATGGACACTCAAAGCTCTGTGGATCGGCATTAACCCATAACGAATGTATGGACCGCCTGTAATGGGAAAAATTCTTGTGACGAAATCGCTACCACCTCCTGAAAATGTGCTTCAGCCAAGTGGCAACAACTTTTGCTCTTCAATCTTGGAAAATCTATGGGCTATGGAACAGCGTTAACCCATATTCAACCTATCATCTGCCTTTATGGGCGAAAATGCTAGCTGTGATATGGCGTCCGCCTCCTACAATTGAGTGCCCACTGAGCATCAACAATTTTTGTGTGGGCTCAGTAAACTACACAGCAATGAACAGCATTGCATTGTTCCTGAATTGAGTGTTACGTGGTCAGTCTTTTCATTATATCCTGGTATTCAATTTCAGGAATATGTATGCAATGTCTCACAGATCTGACTATTTTTGCTTGTAGCTCTAGATTCAATATTGAAGAACCCTCATTCTACTTTACTATAACGTAACTTTTGGCAGCCTCTCGAGTCGGATTACCTAGCTACCAAATTCTTACCTCGATGTCAGATTCAAAATGTTTACATACCACGTTGCTACAGGTTATGATGTCTTCCAAAGATGAAAGTCTCTTTATTCCTGATTTGAGCGACCTTACTTTGCAAATCATCTTCAATACTTGTTGGGCTTCAATGAATAGAGGCTCAAAACGTCCTGTGGCTTGGAATGATTCTGGACATGCTCTTTCTTGGAGATTTTATATGCATTCCGGACTGGAGGAGAACAGCAGCCCTGGCATCATATGTATCGTTGGTCATCAAGTTCTTTGCCATCCATCAGAGCATGGGGACCAGCTCAACAGGGAAACACTTGCTGGCAAATGATCACATCTCAAAGTTAAACGAATTGACAGAGACAGAAGTTAGTGAATTGACTGGTTCAACGATTGATTAAACAGCTTTGGCCATCCGGAGGAAACACTGAAGTTGAGGAATTACAATTGTATGTGCGCAAATGAAATTTCATATTGGACATTCTGGTGCGATCCATACGAACGGAATTCACTGACAAAATGCTCCAAACATGCAACGAAGGACTATGAAACTTCCCAATCACACCAGGACAGGCGGAATTGCTTCCTCGTGATAGTATTCGTTTCAGCTTATATTCCATGGAACGCAATATCAAATCGTGAGGTATGATGGTCTTGATAAGCATTACGAAATGACCTAGTGCTGCCATCCGCAATCACCCTTGGAAACATTTACCAGAGGGATTACTCATTGACCTAGAATGCAACTATGAAGTAATTGCCATCACGAAATAAAGTTAATTTAGCATTGGATGGGTGGACATTAATCAACCAACTAGCCATGACGTCAGTCGTTGCTGACTATTTTGATCAAAATTGGGCATGACGAGATGTATAACTCACGATCAATGAGGTTGATTGCTTATATCTTTCCGTCTTCCAAAGTTAATCAATGATCATACGTCAAGGGCCACAATACTCCACCAAGGCTAGCCATACATTAGAAGGATGTTCTTCATCGGTCTGGGCTTACAGATGGCGATTTGCTTGGAATTACAACTGAAAATGCCGGCTCCAATTACTCGATCGCTGGTGAGCTGCAATCAACCCTTGAGGCCTCTGCAACCAAGTGGCCTGCATTGAGGAACCACATACCATGCATGGCGCATATTATACAGCTGGCTTTAGGTTCATTCATGAGGAGTCTCAGCGTAGAAGACTGCACCAGGGTTTGGGAAGCCCATGAGTGCGATGAGCAATTTGGAGAGGATGAATGCAAAGACGTTGAGACGAGTCCAAGACTTTGAAAAGAGGGCAATGCTCGAATCGACAAGGTGTCTGCCATGAGACCAGCTTTAGGAAAGATAATTGAGAAAGTCCAAATTTCAAGATATTTTGAAAGTCCTGAAACTAACCTTCATATAGCAGAGAATGCTTGCTGAACTGATTACGCTGACACCTGGTTGTCAAAACAAGTTCATCGACTGTCAAAAAGCCAAAATCCAAATCGCAGTACTACCAATGATGGATGTGAAGACATCGCCAAATCCGACACTTGAGTTACTTATGCGACCCTACTGATTGTGAGAATTCACCCCCAAGTGGCTCCAGAATCCAAAATACAGTGAATACTGGTCACTCTTGACAACATAGGATGAATGTACCATTGTCAAGTACGTCATGGAAGTTTTAAGGCCATTGCGACACTGGACCCTGTGGATGTCGAAGACGCATACAGTCACATCACATCACGTTATCACAGTCTGCAATGCCATATCAGATCATCTGGATAGCGTTATGGGAGCTGTACCTAAGAAGAAGACTCCATGGAAAGAAGACTTGTACTTCGCCGTGAAGTTAGTGGGACAGAAGCTGGACAAATATTATGCTGAACTTACTCCCATGACCAGTATGCTTCTCATTTCAGCACATATCCTCGATCCTTTCCGCAAGTTGCAATCATTCAGACAGTGGGACAAGGGTATGGATTTCAATCCTGAGGATGACACTTCCTATACTACTCAATGCCAAGAGGAATATCTGAAATATGTGGAGAATGAATACTGTGCCAAACATAGATTTGTGACAGTCATTAAATCCGAAAGCGTACTGAGCAACAATCTATTCCCTTCGGCCACAACTGCAGGATTCGGTCAATCTTCCTTCGATCCATATGATTCATCCCGTGATGATGAAGAATGCTTAACGCCTAACACTGTGGCTGAAACTACACCTGGACGAAGCGATTGTGCAGCATGCTTGTTGACCTCCTCAAGGCCCTATTTGAATTCACCACCTGAATCACCAAATAACTCGGGGCAAGTTAATCCAAATCTCAATGATTTCCAGTACGACCCAATGGAGATTAGCAGTACATTTTGGTTCCCAGATATCACCAACTGTTAGTGACAACAAGAGGAAACACACTCAAAGTACACAGATCTCTCTAATGTGGCTTGAGACATAGTCTCTTTCATACCAGATATTGTCGGAGTGCAGGCCAGCTTTTTCTCTGCGTGAGATGTCATCAGCTGGAGGCAGTCAAAAACCACAGTTGAAACCCTTCGTGAAAAAGTCATTGTAAGGCAGTTTGCTTGAGTTAATGACGGGATATTGGCAGGCAATAAACCAGCATTGGATACAACAATCACTGAAAACGACTCGTAAATGAAGAGAGAGGCAGCGGAACCAACATTGGCCAGAATGGCCAAGGTCCACAACATTTCGGAGCCGAGGCAGGGCAGGCAAATCCTATGTGCTACACAGCAGGAATCTCGCACTTAAAACAAGCAGCTGACAGCCATGGGATAAATTTCGGATACAGAAGAGAACGTCAAAGCATCATGGTCTCGTTTTCACCATGATGGTGCGGCTGCATTTGAATTGTTGGAACGATCACGTTTGCCACCAGCTTTGTCTGCAATGGACCAACATGGAGGATGAACTGGATTATCAAACGTCTGCCGAATCAGATGAAACGACTGTCATCCAGTCAACAGTGATGAGAACAGGGCACCTGGAAGCATTTTGGAACCCAAAAATTGGCTAAACTGGAATGGTGACTTGGAATATCCAAATGACAGCTTCGACGATTGCGCGGCAAACATTGAATGTGATATAGATCGAGCAAATGGCATCGAGGATCCAGAAATCCCAGAGCAGTGGCATGTGAGTGCCACACCATGACACCCCGGATGGATTCAGCCAACGCAGAAGTCAACGAGACAGGCTGAAACCATGGTTGTGATGTTCAGTTCAATGGAAACGAGGTGGATTGAAGGAATCTATGAAACGCAGGACACAATGTGTCAATATGTTTCACCAGCTTCCTTATGTTGCTTGACCGAGAGTTGCATTTAGAGATATATCATGGGAGACTGGTGAGCAGTCGCTTGAGACTATCAGTTGATAAATAGATGTATAGCAGGCACACTGAATCATTTGGCAAGATATATATATTTTAATAGTATGAGAGTGAACAGTGCAAGAATATTACTGGGCTCGGCTTTGCCACAGGTCTGAGTATCAATCTGTCAGAAACGTAACCAATAAGTTCAAATCACTATGAAATCAATTATCGATGACAGCAGATGTTGAATGGGCAATACATTACGATAAGCCTCAACGCAGCGTCAACATTTTTTGGCCTTGTAAGTATGGTAATTGAATTGTGATTTAGTTGCTGTTATGCATAACGGATGTATTGGCAGCTTTTAGAGGCAAATGTGACAGCAACACGGTTACTACCCCATTCTGAGAATGAGCGTCAATGGATGGTCAACGATTTTTGGTCCTATAAGTATGGTAACTGAATAGTGATTTGGTCACTGTTAGGCATAACCGATGTATTGGCAAATTTCAAATGCCAAATAGAGAGCAACACGGTCACTGGGCCGTTCTGAGAATGAGCATTAATGTAGCTTCAAGCATTTTGAAATTAGCATCTTGGGTAATCTAAGTTCTGATTGGTTGCAGACATCCATTGATTAGATATTCGCAGCCTGGAGGGGGGAACCAGTAGTGTCATGCTCCCTGCCACATCCTAAAAATGAGCATCAACGGAGGATCAACTATTCTTGGTCATGCATATTTGGTAATCGAGGCATCGCACAGATATTCGAGCACATAACAGAACTATTGACTGCCTTTATACTCAAACATACAATACATCCAACGAAAAACACGGACTCCAAAATAATCCATATCGCAAACTGCAAAACATACAAAAACAAACTATTAGCTGTTGAATACATGATTTTGATAAGATACTAGTATCAAACTGTGAACACAAGAGCGTTATATGGATCTATAGCTGCACCCGCTGGGCAACCCACTGTTAACCGAGCTGATTCAGACAGCATGGGAGATTTCCATCGAACAGTGCCTGAGTTGACAGTTCGGGTGTATTGAAAACATGGACAGCCAATTTGGCAGCAGTTCAGTTTGGACCCAGACCCGGACCTGAAGTGACGGTCCGGAACCGTTGTTAAGAGTACATATATCGTTAGACATTGATATTTTGTATATAGATGGCACTGGATTAGAAATAAGTTTTTGCAAGCATAATGAAGTCTGATTATGGTAAAACCTCAGTTCAGAACAAAGAAGGCTATGGTGAATTGGAAACTCAATTTTCATGATGCCATAAACAATATCTGGTAAACAGTAACAATATATGTGAATATACTGTCAGATATTGCAATTCACTGGTAATGGCAATAACATGTACTACTATCATCAAAATGGTATTAACATATATCTGTTCCCAAGAGATTGGACTAATATACCATCCCATTCAATAACACCTGGGACTATGGCAGTAATGTCCATAACATGTCATAAGACTATATTAATAGCCATAATAACTCTCAATCACATTAACAGAGAAGCTTTTCCCAGTAAACTACAGTTTGTCAACCAGTATATTCACACATATCTGAATAGTACTGTATATGAAATGTTATGTCAAAGATATTACAATATTTGACTCACTGAATAGGCACATTTCAGAGTAGCTGAAACTGTCATACAGCTCTCTCACAGTACTCTAATCTTGAGAGTGTTTTCATCTACAAGGATTTCCTCGATTCTTATAACCTCAGGAGAGTGTTAGCAATGGGTCCGGGAAACCCGCCAGTGGTCCAGCTTTGGACCGGGAAAACAGTTCGGTTCGGTTCCAGACCCGTCCAGCAACCCGACCCGCAGCTTCTTGGCGGGCCAAGCCCGGACCTGTACCCGTCAACATGCGGGTTTTGCCGGATTTGGCTGGACCCGTCGGTTCCAGTCTCCGGTTCTAGTTTTCGGGTTTTTCTATTTATGGTCGCATGCAGATATCCCACTGTCTTGTGCAAAATCTTAAATTTGTTACATCATTGTCTTTGTTCGTTTTATTGGCTGCCTGTATAATCAAAACAAGCAGTGACATGCTCGCTGCTACATCATGAAGTTGAGTGTGAACGATTCTTCGTCTTGCATCATTAGTAAGATTGGAGGTACAGGACAGCCATATTTACAGTTAAGGCAGTCATTAACCCGCAATTGGATCGGTGTGCACCGGCTTGTTTGTTCGTTTGTAATCATATTACATTCGGCCGTGTAGCGGCCATGGCATATTATACTACAGTTTTCCCCTCCGCTTCCGCTTCCGCGCAAATGAAAACTCAAAGACCCCAAGAATCTGACAAAACCCGAAGCCCCGAAATTAACTCCCACACGGCAAAGTCGCATCTGCCACGCTCCCC
>Ga0307515_10004934_pt1 | contig 27255 bp, 28 predicted proteins | sample 17_EM_MG_FD_194513 | JGI IMG/M metagenome (GOLD analysis project Ga0307515, IMG submission 194513) | Populus trichocarpa ectomycorrhiza microbial communities from riparian zone in the Pacific Northwest, United States - 17_EM | ecosystem: Host-associated > Plants > Roots > Unclassified | place... | reverse complement strand
CACCCCCTGCTGCCCCTGCTGTGATCGCTTCGACTGCAAAGGGCCATACAGCTGCCTCTGCCATGGCTGGACCCACGTCAAGGATGCCTGGAGGGTTCATGTCGTGGGATGAGGAGGACGGAGAGTCGAAGGACGTGGATCTTGACCACCTGCTTGCTATGGCGGACGATCCCAGGGAATCCTCGGAACTGGCGTCCAACCTTGTAGTGAAAAACAGGAAAGCTGCTCCACCCAAGGCGCCTTTTGTCTCTACACCTGCACCGACTCAGACCGCCAGGACCAAGAAAGGAAAAAAGGCCAGGGCCAGGGCCGTCAACGGCTTCGGTGAAGAGGAACCGGAACCGGAACCGGAAGCCCCCACGATGCCAGCATCGAGTATGTTCGATGACGACCTTCTCTCCCAATTCGATCGCAGCCCCCAACCTCAGCCCCGACCCTCAACCAATCCTCTGCTATCTCCTTCTACTTATAAGACTCGTACCAGGACGGTCTGGATTGAAGAGGAAACACCCACTCGCACGGGGTCCCTCGAGAAATCGTCAATTCCCAACCCTGTAGACGAAAGGGAAAAGCTTGAGAAGGAGATGGCGAAGAGGCTCGAAGAAGAGGAAAGGGAGAGGGAGAGGGAGAAGGAGAAGGAAAAGGAAAAGGAAAAGGAGGAGACGACCAAGGGCGGAGGCGGGAACAAGAAGGGCAATAACAACAACAATAATAATAACAAGAAGGGGAAGAAAAAGCGGTAAAATCATATTCATACCGCAATCTACGTCGACGCCGTCTTCAACGTGTCCTGGTGCTATGTATTCCGTGTTCCGTATTCCGCATTCCGTTCTTCCGTGTTTCTCTCGATACTTGTTCTTGTCGCTCGCGTCCGTATTTCGTGTTGGTCTCTCCGTGCCCACTTAACTGGGCTCGGGTTGAGTATGCTGTTATCTATCGATATCTTGCATGTAGACCTCAGTTTGTGATACCCTTTGTTGCTTCTATATTAGACACTTCTCGTGATATCTAACCTCTGTTTCTTGTTACATCTACTATACGATGGTTATACATTTTTTGTTGTCTGAATTTTTCGTATGAAATTAAGTTAACAATCCCTTGAGTGTATATAAAATATTGGGTTTGGTAGGCCATTAATTTTGTCCTTAATTAAAGCAAAGGCGAGATTGGTATTTTACCCTCAGCCTCGTGCTTCCTGGAGAGTCCTAATCTACTATATGATGTGACCATATACGGGGCCTATGCAATGAGTGGGTTAAATAGTAACGAAGGTATACATTGCAGGGCAGAAGCCGGAGGCGCCGCATATGCTCCAGTTGGCACAGGTAACAGCAACATAAAGCATGTCACCCTGCTTTAGACCTATACTTGGGAGAGTGAATGCTCGCTTCCTGATCGTTTCGCGTCTTCAGCTCTTACAAAATCGGTCACCATGTCCTCCAAATCGATAACGTTCCCTCCGCCAGTGCGCGGGGTACGATTCGGAAATGAAGAAAACTGACGAGCTTCTCCACCTGTTATTGTTTCACCAGTACTAGACGCTACCATCCCAGGGGATGATTGGTGGCCGGGTGTTTGCTTCGTGGTGGTGAAGTGGCCATTTCTAGCGTCATCGGAGTACGTCCGGATTCGAAGGGAAGGCTGAGACTCCAACCCTGCTCTTTCATCCACATCCGGTGTGTCACAAGCACGGTTATGACGATGAGTATTCTGCCCGGGCCCTCGCCTGAATCCTATCGCGTTCCCGAGACGCCTCGCAAACGCAGTAATCACAGACACTCCCTGGCTAGTGATAGGAATCGTGGGGAGCGATTTCTTCTCGAGGTAACGACGTGCTCTGGCAACCTCTGAAATAGTTGGTTCGTAAATCATGACAGGGGACGGTGATGAGCTTGCGGAAGGCAGGATTTGTCCGTCTTCAAGAGCTATCGGCGACGGAAAGCCTGGTTGCCTTGGAGTGGGAGTGATGAGCCATATACTCGGTAATGTAAGCAACTCGGCGCGAGTAAGATCGACCGAGCTAGGGGTTGTGTCTTCATCCGCCTAGAGAGGAGTCCATCAGACTGATTCTTGGACTGCACCCACGACACCCTTACACAGAATGAGTGAAGCAATGGTTGCTTTGACCTGGAGACCAAACGAGGCAACGAGCGATTGAAAAGCTTGAATTTGGATACGCTGCTTTGCTCAATCGTTCCACTGGGAGACTTAACCTTGGTTACTCTCGATCTAGGTGCCAAAACTGACTTTGTATGTCCGTTGCCAGCAACAAATATCGATTGATGAGGTCCACTGTCAGAGGCAATAAGTGTGCGCGACCCATCTGAGCTACAACCCTCGACCGTAGTCGTCGAGGAAAACGAGGCGTCCTCATCATCGCTCAACGGCTCATCGTGTGCAGGCGACGATAGTGGATCGTCAGCAGGAGCAGCCGTTGTATACTCCTCATCACTAGGTGGCTCTGATGGGACCACACGACGGAAAAGATGACGTCACTTCCCAAATTCCCGCCCTTTGGAGAGGAGAAAACTCACTCGACGGGCCACTGCTCCAATGAAATGGATCTCCATAAGGTGAGGAAAGCATATCGAACTGGTAGCGGTGGGAGCGGCGAGCTGGCGAGCCCAGCAAGAAGCGTGAGAAATCAGGAAATTGTCCGGTGCCGACCCGGGTCGAGGAAGGTGGCGGAAACAAGTGGTAGAAGGTTATATGAGTGAATGGACAGTAGTTCGGTTACTACAACAAGAAATTGGACGAAGCAGCGGTGTCCAACGAAGGCATGCGGTGCATTAATGGTTGGTTGATGGCACATCTATGATTCAGCCCGAAATCTATATGCTATGATACTGAGAGCTTAGTTTAGTATTATGGTGAGGAATATAACTCGATACTGGTTTCACCTCAGGGACATGACGACGGAAGGCGATGGTGGGGATGGGTTCAAGCCCTCGTTGTATGACACGGGTGAAAGAGGTGGTCCAGAAAGTGTTCCAGGACTCTTGTCGGCTCTCCTGCCTGGCGATCGCCGCGGCACCCCTCAATTCGTTCGATAACTTATTGACACCACTCTTGCCATATCCACCCAAGGCAATACCGGGCATGTAATAGCTGAGCCCGTCCAAGGTTATTCCGTCGGAGATGCGCATTGGTCAATAGCTTGTGAGCAGAGCCTGGTGTCCTAGATTACCCACTGCTATCAAGGAAAGTATGCGTGGCATTGGGAGAGCCAGCCATCTGTAGAGCTGTACATATGTGTACTGGGCGGATGGGCGACCTAAACTCAACGCGGCGAGCGACAGAGAATGACCATTTCCAATTACGCGCAGGCCGCTTGAGTTGGCACGCGCAACCCAACCACCACTATTATCCGACCACCGATACAACACTCCCCACGTCGATCTATTCTCAATGTACCGTCTCTCCTCTGTCCAATAGAATGTCCTTCCTCCTGTCTAACCTGCTGTTTAACATGAGAGGTCCCACCCCGGCTCCGCATTCTGGCTCGGTGTATGCTTTGTACGCCATCCTCAAGCAGCCAGTTGATGAATAGTCTTCGTTGTAAATGAATAGTGGTGGTTCGCATACGCCAACTCAAGCGGCCTGCCAGATAACGTAAGTGTCGAGCCTCAAACAACAAAGGAATTTTCATAAATCTCCAAGTCCGTGGACATAGGTGTGACGCGGCAGGGTTCTGGATGCTTATATATAAGATGCTTCCATTCAGCGATCTACCCCACCGCTACAGCACCGCAGTGATTTCCTCCATCACTTTCTTTCCTCATTTCCTCGCAATGCTGGGCTCAATCCAGAAGACAACCATAACCCGGTTCGTGCATATACTGGCTGCGGTTGATAGAACTTATTGGGAACACAACAGTGATGAACTAGCCGCGATTGATCCTATGTCCCCTGTGCCGCCACCCATGGCTACTCAGAGAGCCTCAGATCACATGGTGCCAGCGAGCGGCTCCACTCTTGAGTACTCCTGCGATCTGGGCCTGGGTTCCCTAGGTCCCGTCGCTCCGAAGGAGGTCACAGCGGACAGGTGGAGCACTACTTTAAGTCTCGTCTCCCCATCAATATCAATGGATCCATTAGCCGTACCGGCATGGAACGAAGAAAGAGAGGTTAGGCTACCGCGACCAGAGGCGAGCTACAACTGACGATACACGCCCAGGAGAACTCAACCCCTGCTATCCATATCAATACGGATTGCGTGCCCTCTTGTCAGGATGCACCCGCGGGACCGGTCCGCCAACAACCGTCCAGTCGAAAGCGTCGCCAAGCACTCCAGCGCGTCTATGATAAGCCTGGAAAGAAGCCCGCAATTCCTTGCGAGTCAGACCTTCTGAGGCTGCAGGTGCTATCCAAGCAGCGAGGAGGACAAGACTTTGCGATCGCCTGGATCCCGAAGGCTTTCGCGAGAGGCATGACAGCAGACGCACTGAGGCGCACCCTGTCCGAGGACGAGATCAGCGCTGTGGATCACGACCACGGGTTCCGCCTCTCTCAGGTATACGACGGGTTCTTGGAGAAGGTGGGTGATCGGTTCGAGTGCGGGCTCTGCGCCGAGGAGAAAAGAGCCAACTGGAAGAATAAGAAGGATGCTATTCGTCACTTTCAAAAGTTCCACTTTGGCATTGGGGAAACATGTGGAACATGGTGAGTTGCGAATGCGCCCCTCGCCCTCGAGGCTTATTGACCTCGGATCTGAATAGCAACAAGACCGACTATTCGCGTGCGGAGTTGAACAGGCACGTTTGCCGTGGCACTGACACGCCCACGGAGGTTGCAGAGTCATAATGGCCGACAGATGAAAGATGGGTGTACCGATGTAGCACTGTAGCGTCTATTAAGCGTGTGGAGAAGCCATCCTTGTTGGTCCGAACTTTAGGCTGGGTGACGAGTATAGAGTTGGACATCTGGCGGGCAGGGCGTCACTGCGGAGGACTCGATATTTGGTACTGATGAAATGTCATTTCTTCTTAGTTACAGTGGTACGATTTATGACAATGACATGCCTTTTTTATTTGTAGCCATTTTTCGTTCTTGATCGTGCTGATCTCTAGAGGCAGGAGTGAAGACCCTGATTGATATATTCCCTCTGCATGGTGTGCCGCTGTCGTATCCGCTCTTCTCCTGTGGCCTATGGTTCTCCACGTTCGGGTAACCTGTGCTGATCTAAAAATATATGTCATAAACGATAGTGAACACGGAATTTCTGGTTTTAAATTCCACCTGTATGATCATCTAAGTGTTTCACCCGACATGGCTGTGGTCATAGATGCATCATGGAAAGACGGAGTTCAAGGTTCACTCTCAATTTAGACAAGCCCGAACTGCCTGTCGATTCAGTAATCATTCTTCCAGCAAGACACCAACACGAACTACTTCATTTACTCTTCAAAATAGCAGAGCGCAAGACAAAGCGGCCATTAGACAAACACGCGTAACGAAACAAAAGCCGATACATTATTAAATAGTAATGGTGGATATTCCTCGGACACACTCAGGTACGGTGGGTTGCGCGGTACCCGGATACCTGGATCAGACAGGGAAACGGCAGAACTAGCTCGGTAGACGACTTTAATGCGATAGCGTTCGCTCTGACGCAATACGGTGGGCTCCCACCTGGTACCGAATCACCGAGAATTAGAATCCCCCCTTCCAAAAAAAAAGCACTCACCATTCTACAACGAGGACATTCTAGCCCACTTTCTGCCTCCCTTCATCAGCTCTGCTCGAGCGTGATTGAGCACCCTCTCCGTCTGAGCTTTGTAGCAGCCCAGTTGAGCAAGAGTAGGCGGGTATGGCGGTACGACGTCGATCATTATTAGATGCCAAAGGAGGTTCCGGTCATACAATAGGAAAGTAATATCCTGCACCATGGTGCGTCGTTGAAGTTGTGGTTGCGTCTGCTTTCGTTTGGGACGGCGGGAACCGACTCCGATCCTGATATCTTGATTCCACGACTTCGCCATCCTCCGATCTGCTGATCAATGCTCCACTCTTCGTGCTCAATGTGCTCGATCTACTCTCCAAGTGGTCCCTCTCGTGCCGTGGTCGGAGGAACGAAAACGTGACTCTAAACGAACGACGCCATTCGACTTCTAGTTCTGGCGCATCCGCAACTACGAGTCCTTCTTTGGAAGGAGTGAACACAGATAGGGTCGTCTGTTTCAGCATCCCAAAAGTGTACGGGTTCGATACGGCTCTCGGTCAGGTTGGGAAGCTGCGGCGCTTCGACTCTTCCGACGCAGCTCCTTTGCTGAACAAGGCACCGTGTCTGCCCTCTAGTTAATGCTGGTGATTGGGTCTTGGCCGTCCTGCTTTTGCTGCCGCGCCCCTCAGATGCGATGTGACAAGGAATAGCTGCCAGAGATCGCGCTACGCGCAATCTAGCGGATTTTGACTCCCGCGGTCCATTCTCGAGCGTCAGAGGTAGACCTCCCTGTTCAGGTGGGCACGCGCCATCCTCCTTGAAGAGGACCCGCACAGGTGCAACTGTGTGCGACTCGACGGCTTCGAAATCGAGGGGCTGGGGGTTGGGTGCGATGTTCAGGGGAGGTGAGATGTGACAGTTGAAGGATAATAAGCCGAGGTCGAAATGACTGCCTCTCGGCCGATCCATCTCATGTGACGCGCCGTAGAGTACGAGGCCGACTCCGCAGGAACGCGAGTAGCTTGGCATTTGCGCAAGTGCTCGAGTTCCCAGTGAAAGCTGCTCGGCGGGGGTTTCCAGCACGAGGAACGGCGCTTGAGGCTTTGGAGAAGTGAGGTTTGCAGGCTTGGTTCGTGGTTCGTGCTGATGAGATCGGAGATAAATGCTTGACAATAACGGTGACGGCCTGAGCATTCTTGAGTGTTTCCTAGCGAGTTGAATAAAGCCTTTTGGAACTTGGAACCGGGTACTGCGCCATGTCACATTTGACTGGTGTTGAGTCTCTACTTGTCTCCAAGCACTGCGCGGGTATTGATACCAGTCTATGCTATCGTTATTGGTTGCGGAAATGAAGGCGAAAGGAAAGAGTCGTGGCGTACGATCGAGGCGCTGGTACTTGGTTAAGACGTTGACAACAGAGGACTGGGTGAAGGGAAGGATCGATTGGCCAACACTTCCACCACCCTTGATATCAAGCAAGGATTCTGGTGATCCATATCCAAAATCTGTGCTGCCGAGTTGCGGGCCCAGCCAGAAACACTAACGCAAGACGCAAGGAACAACTGTGTGTAACGGGTCGTGTACTGCCTAGGGCGGGGCTGCCAGAGCCTTGGCAGTTTTAGATGGGGACCATGGTGGAGGATAACAAGGTCGAATCGCTTTGTTTGGACGTCTTTCGGCACTACATATTCATGAACAATACAAGTAAACTGAGCGTGAACAGGATAGAGGAAACAATGGGTAATGGCCTCCCATTGCACTGCACTGTGAACTCTGGATCCTAACGGGAACCTCACTCTGGAACGCGAACGTTCGTATTGTTAGCACAGGAACAGTATCCAAAGCATTGTTTAACCATTTGGCCCTACTCCATACTTGCTCCGTTACTGGCCCCGGCCCCATTTTCGGGAGGGCATTCCATGGCTCGCCAAACAACTCCACGCTTCTTCCACCTCCGTCTTCCAAATTCAACTCTTCGACCGCTCTTGAGGGCTCCCCTTTAAGCTCTCTTCCTTCAACTCTTCCAACTCCCGAATAGTATAATAAGGATATCGATCGCCGCCTGTGTGCGCAATTCGTCATTCTCTTCCTATATCTCGATAATCCGCTTGCGACTCTTCTCCAGCCCCTTTAGGAGCTCCTTCGTGGTAGGGACGGAGCTGCTTCCTAGCAGAATTAAATGATTGTCGTTGACTTCTATTCGCGACCCAGATCTTCGGCGCACCTAGTCCCTGATCATTTCGCGTCTTCAGCTCTTACAAAATCGACCGCCATGTCCTCCAAATCGATAACGTTCCTTCCCTCAGTGCGCGGGACATGATTCGGATACGAACGAGCCGAGCCACCTGTTATCGTCCCACTAGTACTAGACGCTACTATCCCATGGTCTGATTGGTGGCCGGGTTTTGCTTTTGATGCTGAAGCGGCCATTTGTAGCGGCATCGAAGGAGTACGTTCGGATTCGAACGGAAGGCCGAGAGTGTAACCCTGCTCTTTCATCCACATCCGATGTGTCACAGGCATGATTATGACGATGAGTACCCTGCACGGGCTCCCGCCTGAATCATATCGCGTTCCCGAGACGCCTCGCAAATGCAGTAATCACAGGCACTCGCTGGCTAATAATAGGAAAAGTGGGGAGTGACTTCTTCACGAGGTAACGACGCGCTCTGGCGACCTCTGAAATAGTTGGTTTGTAAATCATGACAGGGGACGGTGACGAGCCTTGGGAAAGCGGGGTTTGTTCGTCATCAAGAGCTATCGGAGACGGAAAGCCTGGTTGTCTTGGAGTGGGAGTGATGACCCATATGCAAGCAACTCGGCACGAGCGGGATCGGCCGAGCCAGGAGCTGTGCCCAGAGGACCAAGGGTTGTGTCTTCATCCACCTAGAGAGGAAGGAGTCCATCAGATTGATTCTTGGACTGCACCCACAGATACCCTTACACAGAATGAGTGAAGCAATGGTGGCTTTTGCCTGGAGACCAAACGAGGCAGCGAGCGATTGAAAAGCTTGAATTTGGATACGCTGCTTTGCTCAAGTGTTCCACCGGGAGACCTGTTCTTAGAGTTGATCTTCTTAACTTTGGTCATTCTAGTTGCCAAGACTGACTTTGTATGTCTGTTGCCAGCGACAAAAATCGATTGATAAGGTCCACTGTCGGAGGTGGTAAGTGTGCGCGACCCATCTGAACTACAACCCTCGACCGTAGTCATCGAGGAAAACGAGGCGCCTTCGTCATCGATCCACGACTCATCGTGTGCAGGCGATGATAGTGGACCGCCAAAAGGATCACCCGTTGTAAACTCCTCATCGCTAGGTGGCTCTGATGGGACTACATGGCGGAAAAGATGACGTCACTTCCCAAACTCCGATTGGAAAGGCGAAAACTCACTCGACGGGCTACTACTCCCATGAAAGGGATATCCGTAAGGTGAGGAAAGCATATCGAACTGGTGGCGGTGGGAGTGGCGAGCTGGCGAGCGAGCCCAGCAAGGAATGTGAGAAATCAGGAAAGTGGTGGAAACAAGTGGTAGAGAGTTAAATGAGTGAATGCACAGTAGTTCGGTTATTACAACAAGAAATTGGACGAAGCAGCAGTGTCCAACGAAGGCATCCGGTGCATTAATGGTTGGTGCAATGGATGGGCCCAAGCGCGCCTTCGGGTGTTGTGTGACACGGGTCAGCCGTCTCGATGAGGCTGGGCTGACTGGGCGGATGGCTCGTCTCGAGACGGAGAATGACGCGGCTTCGCAATTCAATACCACCGACTTCTCTCCCTTCGATCTATTCAATGAACCGTCTCTAAACCGAGTTAATCTACTCCAACGCGTACGGAAAGCAAGGACACAAAGGGATTATAATAAATCTGTAATCTCGTGGACATAAGTGTGACGCGGCAGGGTTCTGGATCCTTATATATAAGATACTTTCCATTCAGCGATCTACCCTATCGCTCCAACAGCGCAGTGATTCCCCCATTGCCTCCTTCCTCATTTCCTCGCAATGCTGGGCCAAATCCAGAAGACAACCATAACCCGGTTCGTGCATATACTGGCTGCAGTTGATAGAACTTATTGGGAACACAACAGCGATGAACTAGCCGCCATTGATCCTATGTCACTTGTCGCTAACTTCCATTTTCTGCCACCCACGGCTACTCAGAGAGCCTCAGATCACACGATGTCAGCGGGCGACTCCACTCTTGAGTCCTCCTGCGATCTGGGCGTAGGTTCCCTACATCCCGTCGCTCCGAAGGTGGTCGCAGCGGACAGGTGGAGCACTACTTCAAGTCTCATCTCCCCATCAATAGATCCATTAGCCGTGCGGGCATGGAACGAAGAAAGCGAGGTTAGGCTACCGCAACCAGGGGCGAGCTATAACTGACAATACACGCCCAGGAGAACTCAACTCCTGCTGTCCATATCCATACGGATTGCATGCCCTCTTATCAGGACGCACCCGCGGTACCGGTCCAACAACAACCGTCCAGCCGAAAGCCTCGCCAAGCACTCCAGCGCGTCTACGATAAGCCTGGAAAGAAGCCCGCAATTCCTTGCGAGTCAGACCTTTCGACACTGCAGGTGCTATCCAAGCAGCGAGGAGGACAAGACTTCGCGATCGCCTGGATCTCGAAGGCTTTCGCGAAAGGCATGACAGCAGACGCACTTAGACGTACCATGTCTGGCGACGAAATCAACGCTGTGGATCACGACCACGGGTTCCGCCTCTCTCAGGCGTATGACGGGTTCTTGGAGAAGGTAGATGATCGGTTCGAGTGCGGGCTCTGCGCCGAGGAGAAAAGAGCCAACTGGAAGAATAAGAAGGATGCTATTCGTCATCTTCAGAAGTTCCACTTTGGCATCGGGGAAACATGTGGAACATGGTGAGTTGCGAATGCGCCCCTCGCCCTCGAGGCTTATTGACCTTCGATCTGGATAGCAACAAGACCGACTATTCGCGTGCGGAGTTGAACAGGCATCTTTGCCGCGGCACTGACACGCTCGTGGAGGTTGCATAGTCATGATGGTCGACGGGTGAAAGATGGGTGTACGGATATAGCACTGTAACGTCTCTTAAGCGTGTGGAGAAGCCACCCTGATTGGTCTAAACCTTAGGCTGGGTGGCGAATATAGAGTAGGACATCCGGCCGGGCAAGGACATCGCCGCAGTGGACTCGATAGTTTGTGCTGATGAATTGATCTTTCTTCTTAGTTGCAGTGGTATGATTTATGACAATGACATGCCTTTTAATTTATGGCCATTTTCCGTTCTTGATCGCGTAGATCTCCAGAGGCAGGAGTGAAGACCCTGATTGATATATTCTCTTTGCATGGTGTGCTGCTGTCGTATCCGCTCTTCTCCTGTGGTCTATGGTTCTCCACCTTCAGGTAACATGCGCTGATCTGAAAATATATATCATCAACGATTATGAACACGGGAGTTCTAGATATAAATCCACCTGTATTCTAAGCGTGTCACCCGCCATGGAAAGGCGGAATTCAAGGTTCACTCTCTCGATTTAGACAACTCCAAACGACCTGTCGATTCAGTGATCATTCATCCAGCAAGACACAAACACGAACTACTTCGTTTACTCTTCAACAACATGGCAGAGCGCGAGACAAAAAGGACCATTAGACAAACACGCGTAACGAAACAAAAGCCGATAAATTATTAAATAGTACTGGTGGACATCCCTCGAGCACACTCATGTACGGTGGGCTGCGTGGTACCCGCATACTTGAATCAGACAGGACAGCGGCAGAACTCGCGCGGTAGACGACTTTAATACGAGAGCGTTCGCTTTGACGGAACACGGTGAGTTCCCACCTTGTACCGAATCACCAAGAATTAGAACGACCCCTTCCAAAAGAGCAAACGAGAAAACTCACCTTTCCACAACAAGGGTATTGTGGCCCGCTTTCCTGACTTCCTCCATCAGCTCTGCTCGGGCGTGATTGAGCACGCTCTCCGTCTGAGCTTTGTAGCAGCCTTGTTGAACAAGAGTGGGCGGGTATGGCGGTACAACGTCGGCGGGTGTAGTACGATCATTATTAGAAGCCAAAGGAGGTTCCAGTCGTACAATGGGAAAGTACGGCCCTGCAATATGGTGCGTCGCTTACGTTTGGGGTTGCGTTTGCTTTCCCTTTGGGACAGCGGAAACCGACTCCGATCTTGATGTCCTGGTTCCACGAGTTTGCCATCCTCCGATCCGCTGGTCGATGCTCCACTCTTCGTGCTCAATGTGCTTGATCTACTCCCCAAGTGGTCCCTCCCGTGCCGCGGTTGGAGGAGCGAAAGCGTGGCTCCAAACGAACGACGCCGTTCGGCTTTTAGTTCTGGCGCATCCACAACCGCAGGTCCTTCTTTGGAAGGAGTGAATGTGGGCAGAGTCGTCCGTTTCAGTATCACAAAAGTGAACGGGTTCAATACGGCCCTCGCAACGCGGCGGCGATTCGACTGTTTCAATGCAGCTCCTTTGCAGCACAAGGTGCCGTGTCTGCCCTCTCGTTCGTGCTGGTGATAAGGTCAGAGATGCGCCTTGGTTGTGCTGCCCTTACTGCCGCGCCCTTCGATTGCGAACTGGGCTTCGATAAGGCTGGGGCATATCCACCGCTGGGGCAAATCCACCCAAGGTAATGCCAGGCATATAATAGCCGAGCCCGTCCAAGGTTATTCCGTTTGGAGATGCCCATTGGTCAATAGCCTATGAGCAGAGGCCGGTACCATTTTACCCACTGCCAACAAGTAAGGTACGCGTGGCACAGGGAGTGCCAGCCATCTGTAGAGCCGTACATGTGTGTACTGGGCGGATGGGCGACCTAAACACAGCGCGGCGAGAGACGGAGAATGACCACTGCCGATTGCGCCCAGGTCGCTTGAGTTGGTACGCACTCTCCAACCTCTGAGACCGGCCCTCCCCACTTCGATATATTTCTCAATTGTACCGTCTCTCCTCTGTCCAATAGAATTTGTGTCGTTCCTGTCATGTTGCAATAGCGGGACTTCTGCGAAATATGGTGGGATCGGGTCGAACCAAAATGGGAGTCCCGGATCCCCCAAACAAAGGAATGATAATAAATCTTCAATCTGGTGGACATAGGTGTGACGCGGCAGGGTTCTGGATCCCTATATATAAGATGCTTTCCAATCAGCAATCTAACCTATCGCTACAGCCGCAGTGATTTCCCCCATTACTTCTTTCCTCATTTCCTCGCAATGCTGGGCCCAATCCAGAAGATAACAATAACCCGGTTCGTGCATATACTGGCTGCGGTTGATAGAACTTATCGGGAACACAATAGCGATGAACTAGCCGCGATTGATCCTATGTCCCCTGTCGCTAACCTCCAATTGCTGCCACCCATGGCTACCCAGAGAGCCTCAGGTCACATGATGCCAGCGAGCGACTCCACTCTTGAGTACTCCTGTGATCTGGGCCTGGCTTCCCTACGTCCCATCGCTCCGAAGGAGGTCACAGCGGACAGGTGGGGCACTACTTTAAGTCTCGTCCCCCCATCAATATCAATGGATCCATTAGCCGTACCGGCATGGAACGAAGAAAGAGAGGTTAGGCTACCGCAACCAGAGGCGAGCTACAACTGACGATACACGCCCAGGAGAACTCAACCCCTGCTATCCATATCAACACGGGTTGGGGGCCCTCTTGTCAGGGTGCACCCGCAGGACCAGTCCGACAACAATCCTCCAGTCAAAGGCGTCGCCAAGCACTCCAACGAGTGTACGATAAGCCTGGGAAGAAGCCCGCAATTCTTTGCGAGTCAGACCTTCCGAGACTGCAAGTGCTATCCGAGCAGCGAGGAGGGCAGGACTTTGCGATCGACTGGATTGCGAAGGCTTTCACGGAAGGAGTCACAGCAAATGCACTCAGGCGTACCCTGTACGAGGACGAAATCAACGCTGTGGATCACGACCACGGGTTCCGCCTCTCTCAGGTATATGACGGGTTCTTGGTGAAGGTGGAAGGTCGGTTCGAGTGCGGACTCTGCGCCGAGGAGAAAAGAGCCAACTGGAAGAATAAGAAGGACGCTATTCGTCACCTTCAAAAGTTCCACTTTGGCATTGGGGAAGCATGTGGAACATGGTGAGTTGCGAATGCGCCCCTCGCCCTCGAGGCTTATTGACCTCGGATCTGAATAGCAACAAGACCGAATATTCGCGTGCGGAGTTGAACAGGCACGTTTGCCGTGGCACTGACACGCTCACGGAGGTTGCATAGCGGTAGTGGTCGACAGGCGAAAGATGGGTGTACGGATGTACGGATGTAGCACTGTAACGTCTATTCAGCGTGTGGAGAAGCTATGCTTGTTGGTCCAAACTTTAGGCTGGGTGACGAGTATAGAGTCGGACATCTGGCGGGCAGGGCGTAGCTGCGGAGAACTCGATATTTGGTACCGATGAAATGTCCATTCTTCCTAGTTGCAGTGGTATGATTTATGACAATGACATGCCTTTGGATACGTCCTGCGCCCCGCCCAATCAACGTCCGTTCCGAAATGACGCTTCGCCGCGCCAGCAGCACACCACAGAGCCACAGGCCGCAGACCATACAGTAGCGCGCGTCCAGCCATCGAGTCGTGTTATTTTGTTGTGTTAGTTAGAATGCCGAAGTGGTGCCTTGACAGGGAGGGAAGGTGACAGCGGGAACAAAGGGCCCTGGGATCCCTCTCCTGCCCTCTCACCGGTCTCTCGGCGACTTCCTTAGCATCTGTATACGTACATCTAATGACCTTCGCCTGCGCAGCGATAACTGGTTCTCGCCTAATAATGGTGCATTGACTTTCTGCACTACGTATTCATGAACAATACAAGTAAATTGAGCGTGAACAGGACAGGGAAAAGGCCAGTAAATACCGTTGCACGGGGCACTCTGGAACCTCACGGGAACCTCACTCTGGAACGCGAACGTTCGTATTGGTTGCGCGGGAACAGTATCCAAACCGCTGTTTAACTATTTGGCCCTACTCCATACTTGCTCCGTAACCGCCCCCCTTTTCGGGAGGCCATGGCTCGCCGAGCAAACAACGCCACGCTTCTTCCAGCTCCTCAATACACTATATCGACACCTGCTAGAAGGAACTAGGCACAATGTCCTCACCATCTTCGGCGCTTGGTTCATTGACAGCACCCGTCGCGAACCCAGGAGAAATGGCGCTTGGCGAGGTGGTGGTCGAGAGATACAGGTATACGTTCTCCATTCAGCCAGGCTAAAAGTAGAGTTGTGAACCTAATAATGGTTTTTTTTTCGTTATTGTAGGTTAATTTCCCTTGCCAAATATGCGTGATATCTGGCGGCGTAGCTAGTCCGACTTGTTAGCCTGACCGGCCTCTATTCTCAATCGCTTCATAATTGGCAAGGGACTACACAAGGACACCGTGAGAGAGCGGACGAAGAACGCAAGTGCAAAAGAGGCTCCACGGAGTCTTGAAAAGCCATATGGGTTTCGTCGATTAGCCACGACCGATTAGAGGGTGGCCCAAGAGGACCGGAAATGATATCCTTGTCATCTTGCGGAGCGTAGAGGTGAGCCCTTCTTTCCCAGTCTTCTTCTCCGCCTTTCAAGCTTCGCCCTCACGAATATCTATTTGTCCAAGGGCTTTCTTGGTATTTAATTTGGCTTGAGTGTGGATATATCGCGATTCGTATAACTACGAAAGCGGGCTCCGCCACAACTATGGGCGCGTCGACGTCATATTGTTGACGCAGCCCCTGTAGGTAACTCTATAGGGGTGATGGAGTGTCGTAAACTTAGGGGAAGGTGATTTGGAATAGGGTGATGGGACGTACTCATCTAGCTTTCCAGTGCCGATCGCCTATGCTCGGAAAGATGGCTTGGATTTGCTCAGAAATGGACAATCATGATAGTTACACAGGGCGGATACACAAAGTGCTACATGTACAGGTTGTACACTAACTACGCATAAAGAATAGAATATTTGTCAAATAAGCCTCATTGCCTGGAGTGCTCTCCCGTGAATAGACATAGCCACCTATTATCGGCAACCATGAGAGTCATAATGTGCATAGAGAAACGCATAGCCATCCCTGATAGTCTACGCCGCTGTTTCCCTCATTCGGAAACAGCCGATTACAATAAACGAATAGGTTCTTTGCAAAGCCTGGTCCAAAGTTGCTAGCTTCTTCCGTTTTAGGAGGGCCTTCCACTGTCGGGTCATCTCGTTCCCCGCCGCCTTACTCCCTCCGCAGTAGGTATGGACGAACTCAATGACGGCTGGTTTGTCGCCGGGCTGGACGATGCCACCTGGGTACGACGCACCCGGTCCCGGGAGAATAGGCCAGGGAATATCGGATGGCTGAAGCGGAGGGGTGTCTTCGCTCGAATCTCGGAGAAGGGCCATCATTCGGTTATAGATCGCGAACGTGGGCTGGTGGATCGGGGCTGGCACACTCAACCTGCTAGTGCTACCTGGGATGAGGAGCCGCGATAGGTGAGGCTGTGAGGGCGTTCGAGGAGGATTGGGGGATCGGAGAAGTGAGAGTGATGGAGGCGGGCTTGAGACTGTCGTTAGAGAGGGAGCCATAGGGGTACCCTCAGACTCTTCTTCATCGGATATAGTCTTCCAGGAAGGTGGTATAGGCCATGGATGAGGTGCGTGATCCATCGCGGGCCTTCCTGGCGGATTGGCGTCGTTCATTACTGAGGGTAGTGATGGTAATGCTCGGGTTGGTGGCGGAAGGGAGAGCTTTGTACGAGCTATGTGAGCTGGTGAAGGAGTAAACGGGGGGGTAGGGGGTGCGGGTACTTTTGTAGAAAATCTGTCCAAGCCGTCCAGATGCAACTCTTCGACCGCTCTTGAGAGCTTCTCTTTAAGCTCTCGTACTGTCCTTTCGCTCTCCTCCTTCAACTCTTCCAACTCCCGAATAGTAAGGATATCGATCGCAGCCCGTGTGCGCAATTCGTCGTTCTCCTCCTTTATCTCGATAATCCGCTTGCGACTCTTCTCCAATTCCTTCAGGAGCTCCTCCGTAGTAGGGACGGAGTTGCTTCCTTCCATAATTATATGATTGTCGTTGGCTTCCATTCGCGACCCAGATCTTCGGCGCACAGAATCTCTCCGCTTGTTGATGGCAGAGTCAGCCGCCATCGTAGGAATATCGAGTTTAGCGAGCGGGTCGCCCATCCTTTTTCGCACCCTTTGATTCTCTGCGTGCACACGCTCCAGCTCCCATTGTGCCTCCTTCAGCTTTTGTGCGGCGGCGTTTTCTCTTTTGTCCATCCATCCACTCATTTCATCCTTGAGCTTCTTTGCGCTGTGGTGTGTCGACACGGACTCGGCCAGAGGAGAACGAGGGAGGCTCATGAGGGAACTGCGTTGTGTGCGCGCAATGAAGTCGTCCATTTAGTTGGAACAGGAGGGGACGATGGATGAGTGGGTAGATAGCTGGAGAGAGCCTTATAGGCTGTGACTGCCGAGCCTCGTGTTTACCGGCTGGTTGACGCGGGCGGAATAAGTTGAAGTGGTTGGTTACGGCGTGTGAGACGCAGCCTCAGGCATGTTGAGAGTGAGGAAGGGCGGTGCGGCCCACGAGAGAGCTCACGCGGTTTTGGGCTGGGCGAGGCGCTTATTTGTGAAGTAATTTGCGAATAAAACGCGTCTATGGACAGTTAGTCGGCCGATCGCCGTCTGCAACGGACTGGTCACTGGCCTAAGACCTATCGGACCTCCTTAGAGACGATAAGATGGATTATAGAATAGGAAGTACGCACATACGGCAAGATGGACGCTAGCCATGGACACGTCATGGGTAAATGTCCCACCACCTGAGACCTGGTTCTACTCCGAATCTCGGTTCGGCTGCCTGGATGCGACAGGATAACGCTTCGAATACGCCATGTGGTCATGGTGGATCTCGTCATGTGGCACGATCTAGCCTTCCCATGTTGATGTTGATGGAGCCTTTACAGCTAAGAATTAATAGTGATGGTCCACTGATTGTTGGATCAAATTACCAGAGGGATTTTGGTTCAAAGGAATGCGCTGCTTGGTTTTCAGCGAATCAATACCTGTTGGAATCCTTAGACTAAGGACAAGCGGCTGGATGGAATTCGGGAATTGAGTGTTAATGAAGCATTTTCCTGTAGCCTTGCATATAGCTATGAAGCTCTCAAGGAAGCCCCCAAGGGACGGCAATGGTCTTTTGAAAAATTGTTGCAAGTCGACTTGAAAATCCACAAAACATCCGCAGGCACTAAATGTACTACAATCGCGCTTAGAGCCAGCTTCAGCGAATTCCGAAATTTGCGCTTGAAGTTCGTGGTCGGGTTGGTTATCTCGGCTGAAATATTCCCTGCTCCTCGGACGATGAGTGGTTAGAACTACGTTCGTAATGCGAAAGTAGTACCATTGGGCCAGTTCATACATATTTGGGAACTGGTCGGGAACTGGTCGGGAGATGGTCGGGAACAAGTGGTTAATCTTTGCGAACCTCCCTTTGCAACCTAATTCAACAATTCGTCTACATACACCCAAAGGTTGTATAAACAGAATTCAGACCTTGAAATACCCTCAACGAGTCACGCCATATTTCCATCGGTCCCGTTAACAACTTGACAGGCCTCGCGGAGCCAATACGCAACTCCCCGAACTCCTCATCGCTCCAATCAGTTGTGACATGGACATCAGCTGCTTCAGGGGATGTCCCCCTATGTGCGGTCATTTGAATAGCCCCTTTGGTACACTTTCCCCCTTGGGCCCTGCCTCACACCGCGAGAAAGAACACCTTCTCTTAAAATATGAGAGGAAAGGGATATTCGCCTGCAAATCTACTCGTATTCGTACCTCGAGCTTATATACATCAGCATGTGACAACGGAATAACTATAGTTCGTGGCATAGCAGTGCACGGAGTAAGAGTTCTAGAATTAAGAGAGCTAAATCATGACACCACGTGACAACCAGCCTGGGCAACTTGTGGTTTGCGGGCTCTTTGATGACAGGAGTTGCGCTTCTAATAAAGTGGGCTTTATAACATCAAAGGAATTGGTTCATTTTAGTTAAAAGCAAACACAAGGAGAGCAAGGATGGCCGCAAAACCGACACCATCGTTGCGTACACTTGCAGCACAACTAGAGCTACCCGCCTGGATACTAGTGTTGATACTAGTGGCACTACTAGTGGGTGAAGCAGCTGGTAAACACAGTTAAACGACGTCCGAGATGTCTGTGAAACGCAACCCACTTGCAGTAATCTTGACTTGTGTTGCAGTCGAGAAAGTAAAGCTACCACTGAGAGGTGGGGGTGTACCACTCGTGACTTCCAGCGGTTCTATAGGCATCCCGACGTTGTTGCATCCTCTAACGTACTCTGCGGGCACAGGTTCGGTCAAAGGTGGCTTTACAGGACAAACTACACCCACGGTCTACAACACTTTGAACTTGGGCTTTGATTTCCTGCTGGGCTTGCTCCGTCTTGGCTTCCGCTGTGCGTTGTTGGACGTATGTATAAGCGCATGAGAAGAAGAATTGGTACGCCAATCCTTTCGTATCGCAACCTAGAGTATCACATCAGTAATGTGTATCGTATACAAGCGTTAGAGCTGGACCCACTGCACGAATCGAACGCTGGGGAGGTGGCGCACGTCAAAAAGTTCAATTGGAAAGGAGCCTAGAAGCAGGGGGACCATCAATGATTAGTGGGTTGTATTGTAAGGAGCACACACGTCGGTGACAGGGCAGAGGCTGAAGCCGCCGCCGGTCGTCGTGCTCTGCGTGGCGGACGTGGTCGTAGAAGAGATGGAACTTGTGATCAACGCGCTCGTAGCAATATCTTGAGGTACAGCATGAACGAGCAAGACAGCTGATAAAAATCATGACCCAAAATCTAGGCAGCATAGCGGTTTGCCTCTATTGGACGTACCGACGGCGGAGAGAAAAGTAGTCAGTTGGTACAAAGCAACCATCTTTCTACGTAAAGAAGGAAATCTGATTATAGGGTGGTCAAGAGGTCGCTTGCCTGAAGCGAAGTACGAGGTAAATTAAGAGGAACCACGATGGATCGTTTTTGTAGGCCAACAGCTGAAAAAGAAGGACGGTCGAGATCTGTTCTTCCACGATAGTAGGACGTGGTTGTGCAGTAAGGAGCTGGGGCCCCTCCAGAGGTGTTCCTTACGGAGATCAGATGGTGCGTGATGTGCGTATACACCAGTGGAGCACGAATAGAACCGAAATGAAACGACTAAGAGATCGTACTGAGATAGTAAGCGATAAGGTTCAAGACTATGATGTCGACTCGGCGTTGCTGGGCGGGTACAAGCGATCACGGGGTGATATCACTATGCAGTGCAGTGGTTTCCAGGTCTGAAGCTCGCGGGGTTACGAGGCTTTGTGGCAGCTGATTTCAGTCGCTGATTTCTCTGTTACACTAGGACTCATAAAAAATATAACCGGCTAGCGCTCAAAGAGGTGTTTAATTCCGTACCACTACGATTCCTCACTCGAATCTGAAAAGCACAAAGCGGTGGTAAAGCGTTTGGGACGTGCAGCGGAATGTAGGAGATCTGATCGCTTCCATCTTCATTGATTGGATTGGAGGCTGACTGGCGCGGTACCTATTTGATGTCGCACGTGTGTACACAACACCGCGACGGATATATCCTACTCATGCATGCGAAATACGTTTTCACATTACTATAATAAATATGTATACACCGACCTCTAGCTAGCTCTAGCTCTTGAACATATGAGATTCACCTGTAAACTCGCATTAACTAGAGGTTGATCAGAATAACTATGTTCCGTTGCATGGAAGTACACGTGGCATGCGGAGGTTGTGCCACTTTGCCTCCAAACAACAACCGGATCGACAGTCCCTCCCGCCGCCCTGAATGGCCCTGGCCAGAAAAGTCCACAAATCAGGTCAAATACTACCCTCGTTACAGCACGTTACTCCTCACGTTCGCCCAGACATCCAAGGCTGTGCCGATTCCACTTATTGTGTCCAACCCTGCAGCTTACTTGCTCTCATTGCCGCCCCGCTCACCCCGCTCGCTGCTCAGGTGTTCACAGTCGAGACTCCGGTCTATTTACTATCGAACATGACCGTTACTGTCGACTGGACTCCTTTTATGACCGACCCGTGTCCTTCTTCATCGAGGTGTGACCGGAGGCACCACCATTGCGATAACAGCCACTAACCACTTACCCTCTTGCCTTTTCCATGGTTATACAACCCAGAAGTTGATCCTATCTGAGTTTCCGGGCTGTCTCTCCTTAATTCCATGTTTGGCAGATGCTCCCAAGCGCATCGATGATACAGTCGGCGCTTACCTCTACCGGGAGATGGCTACTACTTCGGTTAGCTTGCCTCTCGTCTGCTTCGGGACCTGTGATTAATGCCCTGTGATACAGCATTTGTCAACACGGGCAGCAGAACCGAGTCTACATCAAGTCCGGGTGCTTCTCGACTCTCCAGAATCACGTACCCAACGGCTCATCCCAATCAGCCCTAACCGCGTCTGCCACTGCCACCAGGCAAAGTTGTGAAGGCTCGATCACCTCCACCACATCTAACGGGTGCGCTTGTGTCTATTCTTGTTTCTAATTACCACCCCACTGACGTCAATTGTGCACCGGTACCAGCACTACCGACGTCCTCATTTCCACCAGTGAACCATTGACAAGAACCCTATATCACCGCGTCAATCCCTCTACGCGGTCATAGATAAAAAGAGGCATGCCATTGTCATACATCATACAACCACACCTAAGAAGAAAGGACATTTCAACAGTACAACAAGTCGAGTCCTCCGCAGCCGCACCCTGCCCGGCCGATGCCCTACCCTATATACGTCACCAGCTTAAAGTTTGGATAGCGTCACCACACGCTTATGAGAGGCATACCAGCGCGATGTCCACACATCCACCTTTCACCCACCGACCTTTACGCCTATGCAACACCCGCGAGCGTGACAGTGCTGCGGAAAACATGCCTGTTCAACTCCGCACGCGAATAGTAGGTCTCGTTGCTATTCAGATTGGTATTCAATAAACCTCGGGGGTGGGGTAGCACTGGAAGCTCACCACGTTTCACAAGTCTCCCCGGTGCCAAAGTGGAACTTTTGGAAGTGGCGAATAGCGTCCTTCTTATTCTTCCAGTTCGCTCTCTTCTCCTCGGCGCAGAGCCCGCACTCGAACCGATCGTCCACCTTCTCCAAGAACCCGTCATATGCCTGAGAGAGGCGGAACCCATGGTCGTAATCCACAGCATTGACCTCGTCCTCAGACAGTAAGTGCGTCTGCTGTCACTCCTTTTGTGAAAGCCTTCGAGATCCAGGCGATCGCAAAGTCTTGTCCTCCTCGCTGCTTGGATAGCACCTGCAGTGTCGAAAGGTCTGACTCGCAAGGAATTGCGGGCTTCTTTCCAGGCTTATCATAGACGCGCTGGAGTGCTTGGCAACGCTTTCGACTGGACGATTGTTGTCGGACTGGTCCTGCGGGTGCATCTTGACAGGGGGCACCCAATCCATGTTGATATAGATAGCAGGGGTCGAGTTCTCCTGGGTGTGCATTGCCAGTTGTAGCTCGCCCCTGGTTGCGGTAGCCTAACCTCTCTTACTTCGTTCCATGCCGGCACGGCTAATGGATCCATTGATGGGGGGACGAGCCTTGGAGTAGTGCTCCACCTGTCCACTGTGACCTCCTTCGGAGCCACGGGATGTAGGGAACCCATGCCCAGATTGCAGGAGTACTCAAGAGTGGAGGCACCCGTTGGCGTCGTGTGATCTGAGGCTCTCTGAGTAGCCGTGGGTGGCGGAAATTGGAAGTTAGCGACAATAGACTTAGGATCAATCGCGGCTAGTTCATCGCTGTTGTGTTCCCAATAAGCTCTATCAAGCGCAGTCAGTATATGCATGAACCAGGTTATGGTTGTCTCCTGGATTGGGCCCAGCATTGCGAGGAATGAGGAAAGAAGTGATAGAGGAAATTACTGCGCCGCTGTAGCGATAGGTTAGATCGCTGAATGGAAAGCATCTTATATATAAGGATTCAGAACCCTGCCGCGTCACACTTATGTCCTCGAGATTGAAGATTATTATAATTACTTTGTGCGCAACTTACCGTTAAGCGTGTCAACCGCAATTTTTACACCAGAATATGCGCGTTGGCACTAGGGTGGTCCCAAGAGCGTGCTCTGCCCGTCATGCATGGCAACAGAGCCTACTGATTTTGCCTTACCGGAGTTGCTTGTGCATGCTGCTACCTGGAAGGGTGCTAGAGGGATGATTGGAATGTTGACTTCAAGGGCAATTCGCGGTTTCCTGGTTAGATTACAGCATTACCGAGATGGACTAGCTAAGAGCTTGGTGCGACATGGCTATCTTCCTCGGTTAAGACTGGATCATTCAGCCCTTACGGACTTTGTATGGACTGGGACTGGTCCTGACATTGAACAAGATGATCAGGTCACACGTGTGGCACGATTATTCTACTCCTTACACACAGTGTTCATTGGTCTTGAACCTGGATATGTGGGGCCAATTCAAGTGTCACATCTGGCTTCAAGGCCAATGAGTGCTGCGCGTAAAGAGTAGAATAATTGTGCCACACGAGTGACCTGATCATCTTGTTCAATGTCAGGACCAGTCCCAGTCCACAAAAAGTCCGTAAAGGCTGATCGATCCAGTCTTTGCCAAGGAAGATAGCCCTGTGTACAGGGATCCAAGGACCAGCGGTCAAGAGGAGGAAGCTAGCACAGAGGCCCTGTTTGTCACCAAAGACATCTGGAAGTCCAGAATACCGTTCATTAACGATATTAGATCATAGATGGCGGCTGTCCACCACAAAGGCTGGATAACAATGTCAGCTGGGATGTCCCGGATGTTTTCCGCAGTGTCCTCGAATGGAGCGAGGGGGGAAGCGAGTGTGACGAAGAACGGGTTTATGCATACATCACCTTGCGACCATCTCCGAGGTCTCTGATGGGGGGTAATAATCCTTTTGCGTCAGGCGTGCCACCAACTTGGCAGTTCTTTGTCCAGTTTTCTCCCGCACACACCGCCGTCGTCTCCCCGCCTCGCCGGAAAGCAGGTTAAAGACCACCCCCACACTCGTTACAGCATGTTGCTCGTCACGTACGCCTCAGACCTCCGGGATTGTGCCAATTCTGCTCACTGTTTTTTATCCCTGACAGCTTACTTGCTCTCATTGTCGCCCCGCTCGCTGCTCAGGCGTTCACAGTAGAGACTCCGGTCTCTTGGCTGTCGAACACGACCGTTACTATCAACTGGACTTCCGTTACGACCGACCCTGAGTTCTTCACCATCGAAGTGTGTCCAGAGCCATCAGAATTGCGACAACAACTAACCTCTTACCCCTTTTGCCTATTCCATAGTTATACAACCCAGCAGTAGGTCCTGCACGTCTTTCCGAACCGTCTTTCTTAATTTCATGTTTAACAGCTGCTCCCAACCGGACCCCTCGGCATCGCTGATACCGTCGACGCTTATCTCTTTACATACAATATCCCTCTTCCTAGAGTTACACCGGGAGATGGCTACTACTTCGGTTGGCTTGCTTCATGTCCGCTTCGGAACCTATGATTGATGGCCTTTGGTACAGCTTTCGTCAACACGGGCAACATAAATCAAGTCTACGTCAAATCTGGTTTCTTCTCGATTCTCCAGCATGATGTACCTAACAATTCGTCCCAATTGCCAACTACGTCTGCCTCTGCCACCAGGCAAAGTCGTAGCGAAGGCTCGATCACTTCCACCACAGCCAACGGGTGCGCTTGTGTCCGCCCTTGTTTATAATGACCATCTCACTGATGTCAATGTGCACAGCACCAGCACCAGCGTTACCGCCGTCCTCACTTCCACGAGCAAACCATTGACGACAACAACCCCAGTTGATACCACCGCCGTTGCGCAGCCCAGCCAGTTCGCGTCGGGTACAGGCTTCGCATCCTTCTCCAATCCTTCTAAGTGGTCCCTCATCTCAGCTATTGGTGCGCTCGCCTTTGCCTCCTTTTAAACTCGTCAGTCCCGCTTTTGGTTTAGGGGTCCTGTATGGCATATAGTATGATTCTCAGCAGCCCATTATTCTTCCTCCGTATCTCCGTCCCGCGCTCTGCTCCGTGCGGAGATTTTGTCCACATCCTCCACCCCTATACATTATTGTGGTTCGCCTTAACCAGATTATATTATCTCGCATAAGTTCTTCGCCCCTTCATACTTCCTGGTGTACGACAGTTGTAATACGCAACCTCAACGCACTGCCAGGACTACGTGACGCATATTCATAGTAGGGCCGTTTTGTCTTTAATTCAACACTGGTTGGCACTTTTGGTGAGTGATGACGAGTTTTGGCTCGAACCTTGGGCTCGAGTATTCGTGTGCCAAGGCAAGAAGCGTTAAAGTGAAGGACACTGCTATTCAACGCAAAGGATATCGCATCCTCGCTAACCCGAAACGTAATATTCCCTAAGGCATGACCACTAAGTAGCAGCAGGTCGAAAGAGGTGGCGCATTCACTTGGCAAGGGACTCCGCGCAGGTGTGGTGATCGCCAAAGCACTTGAAGAGCCGGGACAGCCGAGTCCTGTCGGAATATTGGTGTTCTCGTCATAATAGGTACGGTTTGGGTTTTCCTATGGTTACCGGGTATCGGTCATATGCAGGGTTGCAGACCCGTTTCCGTACATTCTGGCACTAGTTTCATATGTGGCTCGGCTATTGGTCCTACATACCGTAGAAGTAGATAAAGAGAGTTTTATTTTCCGTCAAGTTCTAGTGTATCGGTTGAATGCTACCTTTCTCCCGTATATGACCAGCGGAGATCGCCGGGGACTTTGGCTAAATGTATGGATTAGGTAGAACATTGCGGATATCCAATAGCATTCTCATCCCAGTTAGTCACAGTATAAACAAGATAGAAATCCGGGCTCCGTTGACCAACATGCTCAATCTATGGTTAGGTCGATCGAGAATTTGAAGAGAAATGGCAGGCACACATCCACCATGCCTTGGCTATGTGCCAACGGGTAATTGCATTTCATTTTGAGTGATTTAAGAAGATTCTAAACCATGCATTCGGATGTCGATTAGAATATCCGTGGGCCTTCACGTCTGGACAGGGGCTCTTGAATGAATGAGCATGGACCATACGAAAGCCCACAGGAGCCACGCAAGGGGGATACGCCCAAGTACACAGGCGACTGTCGATGAGTCCAAATACGTGGAATCGATTAGGGTATATAAGCGTACGAGCGGTTGACTATGTTATTGGGCAAGTGAAGGTTAGGAACCGCTGGGGCATAGTGAGGGCTGCAGGAGGCGATAATTGTAGAGCCAGATCATGAATCAGAGATGATCTCAATGATTTGATGAAATAATGACCCATTTCTGAGCCTGACAGAACCCCCGCGTTTTCATGTTTTCTCATACAATTCGCTACACTTTGTACAAATGGGGGGCATATCAAGGAATAATTTTGGGCGCCATATATTTTCAATCGAGAACCGATGCTGTCAACCAGTGTGCGAACGGTTCCCTGGTACCGTTGGGACTGCCCGAGTATCTGGCACTGTAAATGCGAGTCCCTGTGTCCGGCGTGCCCAGCACCCGGTTCTGGGACGCGTGCTTCTCTTGCACACGCGCATGCCACTAAATCGCATGCTTGGCTCATTTGTGGACCGGCAATGTTTCAAGGTCACAAGTCACAAGAGCGATCATTTTCCACAGTAGTAGTATGAAACGTGGGCCGTAAACCACTTGATTAAAAAGTGGACTTGTCTATGTGTAAAGAACTACAACGCAACCTTTGGCTTTCTTCTTGTTTCCAGGACAGCAACATGATGAAAAAGTAGGAACAACGAAAACGGTTAAGTACGCGGGAGACGTGAAAGAGGGGCTAATGGCCTGCATGACACAAATGAGAGTGGAAATGTGGGGACTAAAGAACGGTGGTAGCGGGATAGTAGTATGTATATACACACGACAGGATGTAGGGCGGGAGAGCAACGATGAAGGGCAATCAGAGGGATTGCAAGGTGATGAGAGATGTAGAAAAAAAGGACTAAATGCAAGACCATGGAGGTAGTAGCGTATAGGTGAAAGTTACAGATAACGAGCCGGGCGTACGCCGGTCACCGGTGGTTTTATGAACAAGCAACGAGCAGAATCCCCTTTCGGACGTAACGAGATGGATACTAATGGGCTCTAGAGGTCGCGAGGGACTGATATAATCCACTTGGTGGGACGGGCGGGCTTTTCCAGTGTAGAATGATGTATGCACGACGAGGAAGACCGAATGGGAAAAGATATAGGACTTGGATATGTGAGGTCGAATAAATCGCTCATTGAGACGGGCCGGAAGGAGACTTGGGCGAACTAAACAGCGACATGACCTTCTCAGCACCCTCGGTCGTATATTTCTTGACCTTCTTGAGCCCGCGGTTCCGTTGATCATCCTCAGGCACGGACATGCGCGGTGGTCGACGACCGTTCTCCAAGTTGCCGTGCACTTTTGAAGGCGAAGCAAGCTCAGCCGCCGAGTGCGAGAGGTTTAGCCGTGACAGGTCGCCATTGACTGAAGTATCTGACGAGCCGGGCT
>Ga0307515_10004933_pt1 | contig 27255 bp, 29 predicted proteins | sample 17_EM_MG_FD_194513 | JGI IMG/M metagenome (GOLD analysis project Ga0307515, IMG submission 194513) | Populus trichocarpa ectomycorrhiza microbial communities from riparian zone in the Pacific Northwest, United States - 17_EM | ecosystem: Host-associated > Plants > Roots > Unclassified | place... | reverse complement strand
TTCATGCCTATAGTCATCAATCCAACAACCAAAGTAGAAAGAGAAGAGAGCATTGAGTGGCATACGTGGTCTTTGCACAGCGGCTGACTTGACCTTTTCCATTAGGAAAATGTCGTGGAAAATGTCGGGAGAATGTCACATTATGGTTACATAATTCATTTGAATTTGACTGCTTTCTGTCTGCTTTCTATAAACATTTTCCCAAGAACAAGGAATCATATAATTCAATTGATTTTGACTGCTTTCTGGCTGCTTTCTACCAACATTTTCCTGACAACAAAGGAGGAGTTTTGCTTTGTTGTCAGGAAAATGTCAGTAGAAAGCAGCCAGAAAGCAGTCAAAATCAATTGAATTATATGATTCCTTGTTCTTGGGAAAATGTTTATAGAAAGCAGACAGAAAGCAGTCAAATTCAAATGAATTATGTAACCATAATGTGACATTCTCCCGACATTTTCCACGACATTTTCCACGACATTTTCCATGACATTTTCCTAATGGAAAAGGTCAAGTCAGCTGCTGTGTTGGTCATTAGTTTCCCAGCTACCCAAATGGTGCCATAGTGTAAGACACAACTGCAAGTCTGCAGCATCACAATTGTAACAAAGCATCATAGTGCGAGCAAGAGTCCAGGCAGTAGAAACAGGGAGAGAGGATTGATTTTTAAGTAACCTGAAAGTAATACCAAATAGTTCTCTCCACTTTTCCACATTGGATGGTCATATTGTAGAACTTTTCACTGGCTGATCAAGCAGCTCCAGGAAGATCGGGATATTCTCCAGTCTTGGCAGTTGTCAAAACTAGCTGTTCGAGGACATGAACATGAGTCTGAGGGTTGATATCGAAGTGGGAACAGGGTGTCACTTTGCTCTTTTCGCTGCTGTCAGGCTCGTGGGGCTGTATGTGTTTGTTCTTTGAAGGTAATGGCTGCATGGTCTCTGCGTCTGATTGCTGTTCCTGAAGGTGCAGAAGAGAGTGGTTGTAAAATCAGATGGCAGAAGTGGTGTGCCGGGTGTATGTTTGCATGATCTCTAGACCACGTGCAAGAAGGTGAGACACTGGAGAGGAGAATGGTGTGTAATCATTGACAGTGGGAATATATGTAATGAATCTGTAGAAGCCGATGACAATAACAAAAGCGAATGAGCAAAAAATGGCAGATGGCAGATGAAGAGGAAAGATAAGCAAAAGCAGGCCAATACAGAAGAGCAAAAGTGAACCTTGGATCAGGGTTGGGAGGAGAGAGACAAGCTCATGCAGCTTCCAGCGCTCGATCTCTTGGAGTTGCTGTTCGCATTCCTGTGCACGGAGATGCGCTACAGTGTACTCCTGATCCCCCAGCTCCAGCCCAACAGCACTGACGTCGCAATGGATGTGCTCATCCACATTTCACAACAGCTCAACAACTCGACCACCCCTGCATTTGTTCCTACCCCCTTTCAAGTCTCCTCCAACGTGCCCACAGTGAACATGCTCTTCTTCCTCAGCCTCGCATTGGTTTTGATCGATGCATTCCTTGCCATGCTTGTGAAAGGCTGGCTGCATGAGTTTGACTGTGGATGGAGGAAGCACACTGTAGTGCATCTCTGTGCACAGGAACGCGAATGGCAACTCCAAGAGATCGAGCGCTGGAAGCTGCATGAGCTTGTCTCTCTCCTCCCGACCCTGATCCAAGGTTCACTTTTGCTCTTCTGTGTTGGCCTGCTTTTGCTTATCTTTCCTCTTCATCTGCCATCTGCCATTTTTTGCTCATTCACATTCACTATTGTTGTCGGCTTCTACGGATTCATCACATATATTTCCACAGTTAATGATTATGCACCATTCTCCTCTCCGGTGTCTTGCCTTCTTGTGTGTGGTCTAGAGATCGCGCAAACATACACCCAGCGCACCTCTTCTGCCATCCGATTTTACAACCACTCTCTTCTGCACCTTCAGGAACAGCAATCAGATGCAGAGGCCATGCTGCCGTTACCTTCGAAGGACAAACACATACAGCCCCACAAGCCTGACAGCGACGAAAAGAGCAAAGTGACACCCCATTCCCACTTCGATATCAACCCTCAGACTCATGTTCATGTCCTTGAACAGCTAGTTTCAACAACTGCCGAGACTGTGGAGAATATCCCGATCTTCCTGGAGCTGCTTGACCAGCCAGTGAAAAGTTCTACAATACAACCATCCAATGTGGAAAAGTGGAGAGAACTATTTGGTATTACTTTTGGGTTACTTAAAAATCAATCCTCTCCCTGTTTCTACTGCCTGGACTCTTGCCCACACTATGATGCTTTGTTACAATCGTGATGCTGCAGACTTGCAGTTGTGCCTTACACTATGGCACCATTTAGGTAGCTGGGAAACTGATGATCAAAGACCACGTATGCCACTCAATTCTCTCTTCTCTTTCTATTTCGGTTGTTGGATTGACAACTATAGGCATGAAGGTTATTGGAATGACCAGTGGCAGGCGATTGCATTTCTTGAGCCCAGTGACACTGCTGATATTGAGCTCTTATGGATGGTGAATACTTTCCATAGGGTCATGCGATTCTTGAGCCAGCTGTACTACCAGCATGATTTTTTTCATGCTGTGCTCATATATGTTTCAAGTACAGAGCAGAGCAGAAGGTCTAAAGTTCCACTCACTGCTGCAGTCATTCATGCTATGCACACCATAATATCAGCCAATCAAGGAAAAATTGATCCCATTGATGGCCTCTTCATCCTACCAGGGACTGTCACCACTTCTGAGTCTGTGCCTATGACGTTCTGTCCAGTTGCTGGCATTGATATGCTAGATCTATGGAGTGAAGGCTGTATTCAATTTGTTAAGGACCTTCTGCAATTGGATCAGGGGTCATATTGGCATCATAACTTTCAACTTTCCCTGATTGCTGCACTCTACATCGAGAGCACCAAGCAAGTTCATGCACACTCTACTTTTGCAGACCTTCTGAAGTACACAAGTATCACAGACCCTGCATTGAGATACTCAGATGCCTATGCTGATGGCAAGCTTGCAGTCTACTGGTACATGGCTATCTCCCATAAACCCCTTGACCAGGACCACGATCCTATAGCTACTCTTCATGATGTCATTCAAAGTGCCATTGCTGAATATCCTATGTTACAACTCTCTGGCCTGCACATCTTAGAGATTGCTGTGAAGCATGCCCATAAAGTCACACCCTGTTCATCAGATTGGCTAGAAAGGGTTCCATTTGGTTTGAGAGTCTTTTATCCTGATAGAAATCATTGGGGTAATTTGGTCCGTGTTGGTCATTGGGTTGATTTAGCCCATGTTGATCATTCACTGCAAATAGAGGGTATGTGGCCCAGGCGGTTTTGGTGCCCACTGGTGGTTTATGCCACCAAAACTGACCAAAACCGGCCGGGCCATGGGACGTGGCACACCCAGGTTAGGCACCCAGTTTTGGTCAGCTAAATGGCCAAAACGTCACATAAACGGGGTGGGTTATTTGTCATGCACAGTGTAAAAAACAGCACGGGATATATGGTCTGGCCAGCCAGGGCATGTCCAGTGCACACCAGCTGTCACATGGCCCACTATCATCCCTTTGTCATTGTCATTGTCATCTGTCACTTGGCACCATGCCGTGGCCTATTAAGGAGGATGGACTTAGTGTTTTTCTGGGTTCAACCTTGGACCTGACAACCACCCACTCCTTCTTGCTACTGTTCTCCTTCTTGCTAGTGTGCTCTCCTTCTTGCTAGTGTGCTCTCCTTCTCACTATTGTTTTCTACTCCTTGCTGCTGTGCTCTGCTTGCTACTGTGCTCTGCTTCTTGCTACTGTGCTCTCCTTGCTACTATGCTCTCCTCACTACTGTGCTTTCCTTCTTGCTACTGTGCTCTCCTTCTTGCTACTGTGCTCTCCTCACTACTGTGCTCTCCTTCTCACTGTGCTCTCCTTCTCACTATTGTGCTCTTCTCACTATTGTTCTCTCCTTCTCGCTATTGTTCTCTCCTTCTCACTATTGTTCTCTCCTTCTTGCTATTGTTCTCTCCTTCTCACTATTGTTCTCACTACTGTTCCCTCCTGGCTATTGTTCTCTCCTTCTGGCTATTGTTCCCTCCTGGCTATTGTTCCCTCCTTCTGGCTATTGTTCTCTCCTTCTCGTGGCCCACTGTCCTGTTGTGGTTTCCCCATGTATCCAGCTTTTACAGTGAGCAAAAAAACCAATTTTCAAAAGGGCAAATTTTGCTTGTGAGTCAAATTGTGGCCCAGAGGATAAAGGTAGACCCGTGGGAATTTGTGGTAACAAAGCTAGGTATCATGTCCTTTGTTGCGCCAAACAACAAATATTTGGCCCCCTTGGTTGATTTGATATTGACTTTAGAATATGCCCCACTCGACCAATTGGTTTTTTTGCTCACCTGAAATTCAGCCTAGTCATGTGATATCACATGACTAAACCTTAAATATCATGTGACCTGACCTTATAAGTATATATACAACCCCCGTGCATCATCTACCCCCCCAGTAGACATGTCTTCCACCACCCAGCAACTTATCATTGATCTCCTCCAAAATGGCAAATCCTGTTGCCAGGTTGCTTCCCAACTCCATGTCAGTTACTCTATGGTTCAAGGGTGTTACTCTTCCATCAAAGACAGCCTGCCCCAGCACCTAGGTGGGTGCCCAAGAAAGCTCACAGCAAGTGACCAGTGCCTCCTTGCCAGAAAAGTCACCTCTGGAGCAGCCGATAATGCTCCCAAACTCAAGAAACTTCTAGACCTCAATGTCACCCACCAGACGGTCAGGAATGCCTTGAGAAGGGCCGGTCTTAAGTCTGCTGTAAAGCAGAAAAAGCCATTTCTTTCAAAGGCTCATCAGAGGAGGAGGTTGGAGTTTGCCCTGGAGCACCAGCACTGGACTCTGGATGACTGGAGCAGGGTGGTTTGGTCAGATGAGAGTAAGATTAATAGGATGGGGTCAGATGGGAGGGCTTGGGTATGGAAAAAGCCTGGATCTGCCCTGAAGGATCAGTATGTCAGTGGGACAGTCAAGTTTGGGGGTGGATCCCTGATGGTTTGGGGCTGCATGACACCTCAAGGAGTGGGGCACATGTGCAAGATAGATGGAAGAATGGATGCTGAGTTGTACACCACCATTCTTCAAGACGAATTCCTGGCTACAGTGGAGTATTATGGGCTGGACAGGGCAAACCTCATCTTCCAACAGGATAATGACCCCAAGCACACCTCCAAGAAGGCCTCACAATGGTTCCAACAGAACAATATCAATGTCTTGAAGTGGCCTGCACAGTCACCTGACCTCAACCCTATTGAACATCTGTGGCAACACCTCAAAAGGCAGCTCAATGCTTATGAGGTCCCCCCTGCTGGAGTGCATGAGCTTTGGGAGCGGGTGGAGAAGGAATGGGAGAAAATACCAAAGGAGGTTTGTAGAAACCTGATTGAGAGCATGCCCAGAAGGATAGAGGCAGTGATAAAGGCCAAAGGAGCCCAAACCAAGTACTAGCAAAAAAACCGATTGGTTGAGTCTGCCTCATTGTAAAATTTATATTAAATGACTGACAGGGATTGAAGTTCTGAGCTTTGGTGTAATAAAGGACCGGATGTTTAGCTTTGTTACCACAAATTCCCACGGGTCTACCTTTGTTCTCTGGGCCACAATTTGACTCACAAGCAAAATTTGCACTTTTGAAAATCAGCTTTTTTGCTCACTGCATGTCTGTTGTGTTCAGTAGTAAAAATTTAATATTAAACCTGTTTTATTTTATTGAGGCTGGGGTACACAAATATTGGTGACAAAACCAGGACAGGATAGGTGTAAAGAGTGTGTTTTGGTGACAAAAACGGGACGGGATAGCTGACAGGTTCAGGCCACATCACCTAAATGGCCTGTTTTGGTCGCTCGGCCATGCCAGGCCAGGTGCCAAATCAGGTGATAACCCAGTTGGGTTAGGTCGTCTGGCCCGGCCTGTTTATTCCCAGGCCACATCACCAAAACCAGACAAAAACCGCCCAGGCCACATACCCTCTATTTGCAGTGATTGGGTTTTGCTTCATCTGGACACACTTCTTGCCCCACAACCCTACTTACTCCCAGAGGATGTGAAGGGGTTAAAATGGTCCAAGAGGCCTGGTGAAGTGCACATTGTGAAGGCTTAGCTCAATCTCTATGATTCTTTGGCAACAACAGAGTATAAAGGGCCCAAGGGGCCTAAACCAGATCCAGAACTGCTCAGACTATTTCTCTGGTCCAAAGACCACGAGGTCTGTACACGGATGTTTAAGTGGTGCCTTGACCTAGCCCCTATTAGCCAGCCTGGTCCACCCGGAGATGGTCACAATGCTGGGGTATTCATCCCAGGAGCAATGGGATATGAGTGGGTTAAGCACTTTGTCCATGTGCTTTGTATGGTTGACCATGTGGAATCATGGCGGTTCCTACAATCATATGTTGTTCCAAAATGGACAACACTTCCATCTTCCTGGTGCTTTAACTTTGCTTTTGCATTCCTGTTCTCCACTGTGCGGCCTAGACACACACACAGCCTCCCTGCCTACCAATGTCTTGTGAATGCCATTTGGTACAGATCAACTGATGGGTTGACATTCCTCCCTTTCCTTGAAACCATGCTACAACTCATCAAATCCAGGTTGACTTTGGGCAGAATCACTTCACTTGAAAATTGGTTGGCCAAGATTCCAGAAAGACCCGAGAATCACAATATCCACACTCAGTTGGGACACTTCCTGGCCACAAAGAAGCAACAAAAGCTTGTGGAAGAGACTCTTGGGTTGCTTGCAGAGCTTCCCAAGGCACATTTATGGATGGATGGATGAGATGGGTTCTGATGTCTATATTTCAGGGAGCATTTCCACACAGAATAAGCATGTAGTGTAATTTGGCATTGAGCTGACAAACTGTGATAATATCACCCCTTTTTCCCCTTTTTCCTCCTTATTCCGACAGTCTCCACTTCCTCCGGTCGCTCTGACACCCTTCCCGCAATCCCGCTCCCATCTCCACTCCATTTCCGATCCCCTCATTCCCCTCCCCGCTCCTTATGACTTGTGTCTCGTATTACGGACTCTTTCTGATGTTCCCCGGTTTGTATCCTGTATTTCCTCTCATCTGTATCATTCCCCACTTGCTACTAGACTCGCCCCGATAGTGTAGACCCGCCTCCGCCCTGTGCGCTCCACTTAATTCCTCTTTGCTTCCACCTCCATACCACTGCATTCGCATAGCCTCCACCTCACTGCCTCTGTGTTGATTCCACTTACACATCACCCCCGCCTCCACTTTTTTTTTTTTTTTTTTTGTGGGTCAGGGAGGTGGCTCTGCCGCCAACACTATGAGGATTCAAACCAGGGGTAATGGTCTCCCGACCCCAAGAGAGAAGGCTCTATAGAGTGGTGCCCCATCGCCTGGCACCGCCTGTTCGCTAGAACTCTCCCTACCATCACCCGCAGGAATCTGGTTTAAGACCCCATTGCCTGTTGGAGGCACCAGTACAGTCCCGCTTGCGCCAGCACAAAAGGGTGGAATGGTCTCCCGCCACCCAGGTGTGGCAGGCCAAGACTCCAAGACTTCAATGGCTGGGAGTGTGGGGGTCGCCAGCAGCTATAAAGAGCCACGGAATACCCACTAAACCTGTGGGGGGCCTCCCGTCCGACATTGGCAAGGTGGCCCCTCCCCTCGGGTGGGGAAGTGTGCCGTACCGGACTGCCCAGAAAGTGTTTTACGTCCCTCCCTGGGCCCCCGCCATACACCCTTTACAAGTTTAGACAGGGGCCGCTATCCCCGCTGTACAGCAGGAGTAGGACCCACTCCCAGAGGGCGAAGGAAGGGTCATGGAGACGACAGGGGACGTGATACTGTGGGATGGAGTAAGAGCGCGCACCTCACCCCAGGGGGGTGGGAGCTTAATCAAACGTGCCGTCTGTGAGTGCCCACAGTATTGCATCACGACGTGTGCCACTGCCAGTACTATGCAGTGTGTCGCGTGTTAGTTCTTTTAAAATTGCTACCCCTCTGTCACTCAGCTGGGGTTCGGAAGCTCGGGCAGCAGAGGCAAGCTCGTGCAGATCAGGCATAGGCTGGAGCCGTGGCTGATTAACAGCCTTGGCTGTGACACCAGCCAACCCTTTGTCGGGAGGTGATGCAGGGCTCCTCCCATCGTCGAATGGCTCCCCTCCACTTCGTTCCACTTTTTTTTTTTTTTTTTTTTTTTTTTTTTTGTGGGTCAGGGAGGCAGCTCTGCCGCCTAAACCACGAAGGGTCAGAAGAGGGATGTGGTCTCCCGGCCCTCGGCTGACGATTCTATGGAGTGGCGCCCCATCGTCTGGCACCGCCTGTTCTCTAGAACTCTCCCTACCGTCACCCGCAGGAATCTGGTTTAAGACCCCGTTGCCTGTTGGAGGCACCAATACAGCCGCTCCGAACCCTATGGGTGAAATGGTCTCCCGGCACCCAAAGGGGTGTGGAGCCCCACCATCGGCTTCAGAGGTCGGGAGTGTGGGGGTCGCCAACGACTGGAGCGGTCGTGGAATACCCACTAAACCTGCGGGGGGCCTCCCGTCCGACTTTGGCGATGGTGACCCCTGCCTGCGGCTGACAGGGCACGCCGTACCGGACTGCCCAGAAAGTGTTTAACGTCCCTCCCTGGGCCCCCGTCTTATGCCCGCAAGCAGGCTCATACAGGGGCCGCTATCCCCGCCGTACAGTGGGAGTAAGACCCACTTCCAGAGGGCAGTGGAAGGGTCATGGAGACGATGGTCTAGTGGTAATACAAGCAATATTAAAGTGGGGGACTACCCATATGCGCCGTCAGTAAGCCTGATTTTAGCACTAGGGGCCCCGCTTTTCCCATCGTCCCCCGCATCCTGTTTAAGAAGGTGAGCAGGGACCGGCGTTAGTAACTTTTCTTTCATGAGGCCCTCGCAGAGCCAGGGCACGAATTTGAAATCAGCCTCATGGATCTCCTTCATGCGCCATTTCCAGAGGGCCCAGTAGTAATTACCTATGACCCATTCTCTCTTTTGTCGTGTCCTCCTTAATGCCTGTAAGACTTCCTTCCGCCCCTTGAATATGGGGAGCGCGGCTTCCTCCAAACTCTTCAGGGCTAGCAGGGGGTACCAGGGGGACCATCCCCATTCGTCCGGGTGGAGTGACTTGAAGCTGTTAGCCAGGGAAATCTCTCGCAGAGTTGTCGTCAATAGCTCCAGTAGGGGCTGTAACTTATAGGCCTTGCAACCTAAGAGAATGTGCTGCAGTGTCACCTCGTCACCGCACAAACAAAACCGGCCCAGGTCAGACTTAGCCAGTCCGGTGCCATAGTACCTATGACCCAGGACCTGCGCCCCGTTCATCTCCTTCCAGAGGACCTCCTTTAGGCCTTCTGGAATAGTCAGGCTCCAGACTCCACCAATGTGACTACCTGGGTCTAGTACGACACTGAACATGTTCCCGATGGCGACGACCCATCGGTCTAGGAACGCTCCAAACTTGATGGTGTCAGTCGGGGATTGCACCTTGGCCCGCACCGTCAGCGCCGTCAGGTAGTTCAGTGGCTGGTGACACAGTACAGGGGGCACGTCCACCCATCCGGCTGGTATCTCGATAGCTCCGATATCGAACGCACGCCCAGTTGCGCGTCCCTCTTTAGCTAGTGCGTCCGCCAGGTTGTTCATGGTATCGTTCCCATGGGCTTTCGCTTTCACGAAGTCAACCCTACCTGTTCTATCCTGCAGTAGATACAGGAGGTATTGTAGGAGGAGCGTCGCCGGCCCTCTCTTCATATGTCTAGGGGCTTCTCCCCAGCCGTCTTGCTCCATGGCCAGGAGACCTCCTCTAAGTAGGCCCAGCACGTACGTCGAGTCCGTGTGTATCACCACGTGAGCATCACACCAGGCGAGTAGGCTGAGCACTATCGCAGCTACTTCTGCCACATTATTAGATAGGACAGCGCCAGTTAGTGATACTTTGTCACTGAGTTGTAGTGGTGAGACCCAAGCTGATCCGGCCGTGCACCTGTCTGTGCCATTATCCTCCGCAGAGCCATCCGTCCAGATGTGTATATCCTCATCGTAAATTATCATATCACGAAGGCGGGGCTGCGCCCTCGCCGGGGGTGTGTAGTCCTTCATCGGCACTCTGACCCTGGACTTCTTGTAGGCGTCCCTAATTATCCTTCCTGTGATTATGGATCGGGGGGCTGTGAACACCCTTATGCATCCCAGCGGGCCTGACATGTCTGGCCAGACGTTAACGTGGGGGTTCTTCATCCCACTCCCATAGTTCTCCAGGGGTGACCACGTTGATTCTTCTATCGCGCTTCTAACGGCAGCGAGGGTTTTACCAAGGCCCGACCCTCACATGGGGGGGGGGGCGTAGAGGTGTACTACTTTCTTCACCCCCTTCTGGTCAAGTTTCAGCAGCTTCAGGAATCGCTGGGAACTCGGCCTCTGTGTGGCAGGATGGTTCAGTATGTGCGCCCCCATCCTGGCCTTCAGCGATGGTACGGCGCATGCCAGATCGACGCCGAACTTTCTGGCTGTCAGGAACGCTTGTGACACCCTGTCTTGTAGCAAGGAGGGCTTGGTGTATGCCTGCTGTAAGAATGGGTTAAGCCCGCTGTATGTGCCCGCCCTGCTAGTGCAGGATGCCATCTTCAGATCCATCCATGTCCACTGCTTCCAGGGCACTCTTTGATCTCCTGTAACTAGGTCACCGAGGAACTTCAGATCCACAGCGTATTTCCTGGTTAGCAGGGACGGGCTGTTCAGGCCCCCTTCCGTGAGCGGGGCCTCAAGGGTGTTATAAGCCATCGCGGAAAACTTTCCCCGTATGAAGTTCATCACTTTGTTGCTAATCTTTCTCAGCATGTGTGGTGGTATGCCATTTCCGTCCATGAGGAAATGGCATCTGGACAGCATGAGGGCTTTGGCAAGGAGGGATCTGTTCCTCACAGAAGCCCCAATCGCTCGCCATTGCGATATCAGCTTCTTGATATGGGCATCTATCTGAATCCATCTCTGTAGGGCATGGTCCCTGCTACCTATCCACACTCCCAGTACGCGCAGGGGGTCAGAGGGTGGTAGGACGTGTGCGCCGGGAAGTATGGAGCCCCCCATGTCCTGGTTAGTGAAGCAGTCTAATTGGAAGGCATGGGGGCCGACTGGTTTTACATCAGTTTTGTCCAAGTTAAATTTGGATCCGATAGTATGTGATACGTCCGATAGGCAGTCGGAGACCTCCGGGACGGAGTCCAGAGTACCCAGGAAGAGATTGATGTCATCTGCGTAGAGCATTACTTTTACCGGAGCGAGGCCAGGCACCGAAAGGCCTACGATGCGCTCTCTCAGTTTTATCGCCAGTGGTTCTATCGAGAAGTTAAATAGCAGGCAAGAGAGAGGGTCCCCTTGTCGCACGCCTCTCTTCAATGTGAGGTACGGACTGTACCCCCCGTTGATCCGTACCCGCGATTGGCACCCATCAATGAGATCACTGATAAGCACGATAAGACCTGCGGGTAGCCCAAAGGCGTTTAGGACTTTCAGCAGCCATGCCTGGTCTACCCTATCATACGCCTTTGCTTGGTCTAGGCCCACGATAAAGCCCTGAGTGTTTGTCGCGTTACATAGATGCGTGACTTCCGAGGCCAGCCTGGTGTGCTCGTTCATGAGCCTGCCTGGCACAAAGCCTTTCTGGTCCGGGTGCAGCTTGGAGACGGCCCAAGGCGCCAGTCTGGCGTTTATTAGGTTAGTGTACATCTTGCAGTCAGTGTTCATGGAGGAGATAGGTCTGTAATTCGATACCAGGGTAGGATCTCCTTTCTTGTAGAACAGGCTGATGTTGGTGTCCTTGAAGCCCTCACGGGCCGACCCTCTCTCCGCGATATCTCCTGTCAGATCGGCGAATACGCTCCAAAAAGGGCGGGGGGGCAGGGGTGCGTCCTGGAGGCCGTCTAGTACCTTTATGAGGTCTTTCCAGAATCTGTAGGGGATGCCATCAGGCCCTGGGGCTGTGTTCGGCATTTTGCCGAGGAGGGATCTCATTTCCTCCTCCGTGAAGGGCCTGGTGAGTATGTCATCCAGGCCGGGATCGGGCCGATCCAGGCCCTGGAGTCTGACCTCGTCCAGTAGGGCGTTCTGCGCCGTAGCCCGTGCATCATCCAGTGGCTCTGGGGTATGTAGGTGGTAGAAGTAATCTTTGGCGACTGCGGTCATTCCTTTCAGAGTCGTTCGAGCAACGTCCTCGTCAGGCCTCCTGAGGCCTTCTACCGAGACTGAAGCTCTGCTGCCTCTCTCATCCAATTCCTTGTTGGATGATTGTTTGAACCATTCCAACGCATGTGTTCGGGTCAGCTTTTCCCATTTCTTTCTCGAAGACTCTCCGAAGTTGTCAGCCCTTTCTTGTAGGAGATCCGCTACATTTTTGGTGTTCCTAGGTGTTGCGAACACCGGGGGAGAGTCCTTAACGTTGTGTGTGGCAGTGTCGGAACACCGGATCGGTGTATTCCATGGGGAATTTTTACTAGGCACGAAGTGCCGGCCTTGTCTTGGTGCAATCTCGTAGGCCGGTATTGCTGCAGGCCACTTGGCATGCGTTCTGGCAGGAGGGGTTCTTCTGTTCCAGACCTGCCTGTTAGCTCGGGTGACCACCCCCATTATCTCCTCTGGTGGTACAGTCTCATGCTTCAGCGCGGTCAGCCAGTCCTTCCTCCCTGAGGATTTCATGGCCGCCGTTTCTTTCAAACCCGTTGTTAGAACTAGTGTCTTGAACTTCTTCCAGGTTTCCAATGTGACCGGTCCCCCCTTTGTCAGGGCGTTCCACCCTTCCAGAACACAGGGCCAGAACTTCTTTGTTTTACCTAGGGCCTCCATGTCCGGGAGCCTGAGCGCTGGGACTGCTTTCTCTATTCTTGGTTTTCGTACATGTACCGCCGCTACCACCAATCTGTGGTCTGACTTCCCAGTGTCCATCGGGGTCACTGTGCCACTCGACCATCCCAGGTGGGGCCGATAAATCCTATCCAGTCTTGAATAGACTCTCCCGTGATGTGTTGTCTTGCTATAGGACCAGAGGGAGGGGACAGGGTCCCTGCCAGCTGTATCCTGCAGGCCGCAGAGATCCTTGATTTTTTCGAAGCATGTTAGTATTCTTAAAGGGGGATTATCAGCGCGTCCAGTCGGGAATCTGTCCTTAGCGAACTCCACGAAGTTCCAGTCTCCTGCTGCAAAGCAGCCGCCCCAGTGCGTTCTTGCTTGTCATTGTGTAAACGCGGTCAGTCTTTTGTGGAGCCTTTCATAAAATTCTGCCAGGGATGTTTGCCCCCTGGACGTGTCCCCGTAGACCCCCAGGATCCAAAACGATTCCCTGCTCATACGGTGTGACACCTGGACCATTATCGCGTAGCCCGGGATTATTACCTCCTTATGTAACACGTCCCAACCGGCCCCTGCCTTAACCAGCATGGCCACTCCGGCCCTTGCCGCCAGACCTGATTGTTCCAGGACCTGCACACGACGGCTGCAGGGCAGTGACGTAGTGTGGGTCTCCGTCAGTACAAGTATATCTATATTCTCCAATGTCATTAATTGTTCCGCAAATCTCATTTTCCCTTTGCTGCCTTGGTCGTCCCTTGTGCCTTGTCCACACATATTCCATGTGGCTATTCTAAAGGTTCTCCGTGTGAGCTGTATGGGGGGATCACCAGGCTCTGCCTCGGCCCCATCCAGGAGCGTCCCTCCAGCCCTTTTGGGGGCCGAGGTCTGTCCCATGTTTGGAGAGGGGGGCGGATCGCGGTTGGAGCCTGCAGCTCTCCGCCTAGAGGCTGCAGGGTGGGGGGTTTCGCATTCATGGTTGTTTGTGACACTGGCAGCCACCACACCAGCCAGGGAGGTACCCGCTGTCCCTCCACCGTCACCGTCAGCCCCTCGGCCCTGAGCCGGGTAGCCAACAGCCTTTGCGGGACGTCTTGAGCTTGCGAGTTTGTATTCCATGGAGCTGTGGAGGGGGATTGCCCTGTTAGTGACCAGATATCCTGTGGCAAGGGAACGCCGGAGGGTCATGGCTAATTCCCTTCTAAGTTTTTTGTGGGACGTGCATCGATCGGCTAATGCTCGGTCATACCAGATGTCAACATAAACAATCGGAAATCCTGGTGTACATGCTCTCTCTGGGGTAGGAAAAGAGAGGCCGATAGGGGAACATATGGGGATAAATGGAACAGGCAGCATAAAGTCAGCCGTGACAGCGAGACGATATCTTGTTTACAAACCAGCGCACAGCACATAAGGGTCATAACATCAGGTATCTTTCAGAACGGTCTCCAGAGCGACGCTCAGGGTCTCCTCCGGCACCTCTTCTGCGGGCGCAAAATCCTCGTCCTCGGGGATGTCCGCGTTCGGGGAAAGTCCTCTAATACGCTTACTCTTTTTCAATCCTCTTGATTCGACCGACGACTTGTCAGCCTTACCTTTGGGGGCCTTGTTTCCCGTGGCTTGATTCTGCCTCTGCTTTTCTAGTGCGTGTTTGATGGTACCCGGGACAGCGCTCGCATAGGTCTCCTTAGCCGCCTTGGCGCTTATCCTTGACGCCTTAGCACTTTCTTGTTTGCCAGCTGCTTCAGTACTGGCTGCCAGGTGGACGTTTCGGTCATTCCAGACTTTCCTCCTGATGGCCGAGAAGCCATAGAAGAGGGGGATGTAGGCGTCGTACATGTCGGGGTCCCTGAAAACGCAAAGTGCCAACCACGCCGCGGCCACTGGGGAGGACAAGCCGTCCCCGACAAGGACATGCAGTATTGCCAGTGCGGGGTGATGATCGTCGTTGTCTTTGAAATGCGGCCGGGGCTCGCCTAGTAGGGCCACTAGTCCGTTGAAGTCTTGTTGTGCCCGGAGTGTGCCCACAGCCTTGGTGAAGAGGGGCCTGTTCGTGTGATAGTTCCCGAGGTCATTGATGTACTTTATGAACCTTGGAGAAATCGGCCTTGGTGCAATTGCGATCGGGGTCAATTTAGGCCAGAGGGCATCCACTTTGGGCGAGTGGGAAACTCTGTGTCACCGGATTACGATGCATGTTCTCCACCACTGGTTCTCGAAGGATCTCGTCGCAGAGTCGTCGTATATGAACTCTGGTGCGTCCGTGCCGATGTCCATAACGCCTCTTCTGCGCGTGAAGGCGTAATCCAGCCAATCCCCAGTAGGCTCGTGTCTGCTATCCAGGAGAGTGAAAGACAACATGAAGTCTCCTCTAAACTGCTTGACGGTTTCCTCCACCTCCTCTATACTAGCGGTGGGGAATGCCGACAGTAGGGTCCGCCGCAGCTGTTTCATGTCTGCTATTGTCTGCATCCACGCGAGTGCGGTGGGTAGGTCGTTCTCGTGCTTTTCCAAAGTGATGGACAAGACTTCCTCTGTCATGTTGGGAAATGCCGATACCATACTCTTCAGATTCTGCGAGAGGGGCAAGTCTTTGTATGTGTCCGAGGTGGACTTTGTGTCGTACTGTGGTTCCTGGGTGTGCGGCGTGATTCTTCCGGATGCTGGGGAGGCGGGCTCAGGGATGAACCAAGCATTGCCCCTTCCTTTCCCTTTACCAGGTCGCGGGGCGGGGGCAGGTAGGTCGTCAGCTGTGATGCCAGCGGCTGCGACGAGTGCCGCTCCCTGTAGAGGTCTGATGTTTGAGAACAGTATGGACTCCTCTTCGTCCAGGGGGACTAAGCTGGGCAACATGGGGTTGGAGATGATGGGGAGCTGCTTGCCGGACAGGATGTCGTCCCTATCTTGTTCAACTGTCCTTCCTAGTGCTAGCGACGTCAGGGCGCGTTGGACGGCTGGGTGTTCCGCGATGCGTTTGTCTGGCAGGAGCGTGGTATGGACTGGTTCGTCACCACTCGTCATATCGACATCAAGCAGGCTATCTGGCCAGGTGTATTCCGTGGTACCTTTGTCCTCGCTGAGAGCTACCACAGCGGCGTATGTAGGCTTGGGAAGACTGGTGGGAATCTCCTGGGACACGAGTTGAGGGGGTGCTGGCAATGTGTCCTGTGTTCGCACCGGTTCCTCGGGGGACGGCGTGTCGCTGACGTGTGACTTGCTCTCGACGGGGGAGTGTGGCTCGCTCGTAGGAGCATTCAATGTCGCAGTGAATGCTTGTAGCATTGTAGGTGCATTATCTAGGTAGTACACCATGGAGTTAGTTTACTTCAATCGACCGTGTAGGCATAAATTTTGTCATACAGGTAGCGGCGGCTAAGCCTGCGTTTTCCACTTGGTGCGCAGCACCTTGTGTATGGATAGGCTTGGAGCCTGGCAGTAATGTGTCAAAGACGTAGGGTCAGTACAGGGGTCTTTTGTCTGAGAACGTGCCGGTACCCACCGCCAGGTTGTGGGGAGGGGGTGCCCATCAGGAATCTGTCATATTCAAATGACATAACCTGGTCAGAAACGGAGGCTGGCAGCCATCCTTCTCTTCGGAGCGACGCCAACACAGCGGGCAGGGATCCTTTATGGGACTTGCAGAGGAGTTGTATTTTTGCCTCTGTCAATCCCATTCCTTCCATAATGTTTCCATGGAGTTGCAGCATGAGGAATTTGACCAGGTTATCCACTACTCCGTAAGGCGGGTCATCTTGGGGGGGGGGCGCAGCGATGGACATCCTTGCATCCTCATCCATAGAGGAGGCATCGTCGGCTGCCGCTCCCGCACTTTCCTCGCCCACTACTGATAGGGGGGCAGTCTGCATGGGCTTCTGGGGCTTCGCCGTTAGCCTGGAGGGCGAGGCCGGGATGCGTAGGGGCGTTCCTGGGATTTGGGGTATAGGGAGTTCCCACGAGGATTTCTCCAGGGAGATGATTCGCTCCGCAGCCTTCTTCTTAATAACTAGAGTCCTAGCGGGGTGGCTAATTAGACTGTTGCCTCCGACTTTCATGAAGGGAAGGGGGCACTCTTCCGTGAAGTGGTCAGTCGAATAGCAACATTGGCACGCGTAAGGGCGTCTAGCGCTCCAGGTGGGCTCGAAGTTAAGGAGGGGGGATGACTCGGGGACCGAGCCGTGTTTGTGCTCCCACGTCATAGACCAGGGCCAGTATACTGCCGTGGATTCTAGTATGAACGTCCCTCTGAACTTAGAGGTAGCTCCGGCTTTCCTAACGCCCATAACGCGCCATCCCAGTCTGGTATCTCCCATCTCGAACTCCAGGAGCCTCTTACGCATCTGCGTATATATCGCGTCTTCATCTGCCAAGGACCCTTTAACTATCCATTCCAGGTCTCTGGCCCTCCCAGCAGGCGCAAACCTCCTGATGACATATACTGCGTTTCCCTCCGCCAGCCGGATGAGGTCGTACTTTAGGGCGTCCTTCTCGCCGTCCGAATTACAGGGGACTGTGCAAAGCATCCAGTCCTGCCTAGGATCCATTTTTTGTAGGGCGACAGAGCACCTCCACCTAGTGGCCAGTTTAGAACGGAGGGTGGACAGCTTGGGGTCCTTAAACTGTGGACCGACTTGTGCCACCCTGGCGATCATGAAGTGAAAGCCTGGCTTGCTGTAGATCCCCGAGAACTCCTCCCATGTCCAGCTCTTCGCAGGCTCCATAGGGTCCTCGTACCTGTTGTTCCACCTGGACATTCCTTTCGGCATGACTTTGGCCAGCTCCTCGACCGTGTAGAGCTCCAGCGGCCGGGGGAGGTGCAGCTTGGAGTCTACTGGCTCCTCCATTTTTACAAAAAGGCTGTCGAGGGGTACCTTCCCTTCCGCAGTGGGGAAGAGGGGGGTGACTCTCTTGGCATAGTCCTGGTAATTGGACTCAGGCCATAGCTCTTTAGCGGACAGGCAGTGTGGCTTTTCCGGGGGTGTGTCAGCTGGTACCTCAATGAACGAAGCATTGTCTGCTATGTCATCCCCCATTTCTGTATCCGCTGGGTTAGCCTCCCCATCCAACATATCCACCACCTTCTCCTGGTCCTGAATCTGACACATCAGTTCTCTGGAAGTGGTGCATGCCTGAGTCACGTCAAAGCCAGGGGTAGGGTTCTCCAAGGCCGCCTCCACCTGCTTGAATTGTTCTAGGAGCGCCACCAGCTTCCCCGACTCAGCGGTCAGAGTTTCCTCTCGTACCCGCTCGTCCTCCTGGATCGCGCTGTACTCGGATTTTACCTTAGCCAAGATTGTAGAAAAAAATTCCGTGGCTGCTGGAATACATTCCTTACGATCAAAGCCACGTTGTTTCTTTGCGTCTTTCAGCCAGGCCATCATGTCCTTCCAGGCCGGAACGGCCAGGGTGGACGGGAATATGTCCAGCTCCGCTTTCAGGGAGTTCATGGTGTCATCCAGGGGGTCCGTAAGGGCCCTCTTCCATTGCGCCGCTGGGGAGCTGGGTCGTTTATGAGCGGGAGGAGGGGCGTATGGGTGGAAAGGCCCTTGTTTCTTCTTAGATTTTCCTTTATTCCATGGTTTTGGGGCCGGGACTCCTAGAGGGACCGAGGGCGCTAACAAGGACTGGGGGGGTAGAGGCACGCGTTGCTGCGGATGGGGCGGCGGTGGTCTCACGCTGGAGTGGGTCAGTGGGCGTTGCGGGTATCCAGCATTATGACTAGGTTGTGGCCTGTTGGGCAGGTGCGCGCCTACCGTCCACGAGGATCTGGCCTGGAACAGTGTTATCGCGCCCCGGACAAACCTGCCTTTCATGTGGTAGAGTCCAGGGCGTTGTTCGACTAAGTACGTGCTGAATTTCTCAATCAGGGGGCTGTTCATCAATTCAGTGACCGTGGGGTAGTATCCGAGTTCCACTGTGGCAGAGGGCCAGTTGTGTTCCTGAACCGCTAGTAGATAGCATAGTCCGCGGGGGAAGGAGAGGCCTTGTCGAGGTTGCCAGAGGGCAGGGACTTGGCGTTTATTCGTTGGTGCAGGGGCGTGAGTGACTGGGGTTGTGGTTCGGGGGGCTGTGTACTTCCTGAGTACTACGTCATCCAGCGGGCAGGTTGTGGCGGGGTGTGTGAACAGTTGTGCGGGTTTGCGGGTGGGCTTCTTCCTCCTCAGCATCTTAGGTTTCCCTCACGTAGCCGGGCGATTTTGCGTGGGCCCATGTAGGCAATAGTCGATGATGGCGATTGCTTTCGCCTCATCCACGATGCACGCCCCAAGAAGGGACTTGGTCTTCATGTTGTGAGCGCTATGTGGTGAACAAACATCTGAAAAGAGAAAAAGGAAGTTTGGTGGGTAAGTGAACGCCCGTAGAAAAAATTAGTCAAGCACGCTAGGGCATCCGGGACCCAAGCTCGCCATCTCCGCTATGGCCTGGCTAGGGCCGATCAGGTTAGTACCGGGCAGCAACACAAGCACACCCGTGATCTCAAGCCAAAGGCGTGGTGGCTGTTATTTCAGGTGGGGAAGCGTCCACCGGCGTTTAGTGTGTATGCCCGCACATGGATATAATCCGGGGCGGAGAGCCCGTGGGCCCTACTACTTCACATCGGAACAGCAATGCGCTTCCCCAGGTCTGCCAGCCACGGGTCAACAGCGTGGTGAGGCTTGCTGGGGCGTTGGATATGTACACTGGGGCGTCCGAGGACCAACCAGTGTAGGCCCAACCTGTCCAGGCGGGAGACGAAGGCTTCTATGGGTAGGACGTCTACACGCAAGTCGCAGTAGATGTGAGTATGTGGGCCTGGAGAGCAAGACGTGTTGAGACACCCGCAAGTCCAGACGAGAGATGCCTTCTTTTCAAGTGGGGCTAGCCACCAGCATTTAAAAGTTTTTAGCCTGTGGTGTATGCCTGCACCCCAGGGAGGGAAAGGCTCCCTCTTAGCAAATGGGCCCCCAGAGGGTGCTGTACCTATGCTTTCGCAGTTGTGCACAGGAGGGAAAGGCTCCCAAGTCAGAGTAATTCCCCAGAGGAAATTTCCTAGCTGGGGCATCGCGTTTTGGCACACCGGCGGACAGGCGAAGCTGATCAACGCAGCAGTGGCTTTTCCTCCACCCAGGGGTTAGTGCCAGTGCTCGCCATGCCAGGGTATCGGCCCCGACGGATGCGGCGCACGGCTCTGGGACGTGCGATAGGGGCTAACCTAAAACTCGGCCGACGCGAGGCCGACATGTGTTGTTTCAAGTGGCACCATCCACTGACCAGTTAAGGGGAGGTGTCTACCCCAGGTCACAGTGGGTAGACCTCGTGGACTGCCGTAGCAGGGCACGGATGTAAGCCTGTGGGTGTCCGCGAGACACCTGCACGTTTCCATGGATATGTTGTCCTGGTGATTGAGTCGTCCAAACAGACGGCTTACGTTACTGTCGCCCCTACTCCAGGTCAGAGGGGTGCGGGCGCCCGTACGGGTGGCGGCGCCCGAGCTCTGCCTATACCCGGGTTGTCTTATGCCTGGCTATCAGCCCGTCCTAACCAGCGTAGCTGGTGTGCGTGGCTGGTAGGGGCTAGACTGAGACCCGGGTGTTTGGGGGCGGCTGGCTGTAACTGCGGTGCTAGAAAATCCACAGAGGTCAGGGGGTGAGACATAGGGCCCCCGCACTCTAAGCGGGTGGGCTTCTCCAGCCAGCCGTAAGTCTATGCCTGACATGTGGGGAGTACCCGGAGGGGTGTGAGCTCTCCGCAGCGCAGGGCGCAGCCCCGAGGGACAGGTCGCCGCGTACACGCTTTGGGGGAAGGGGGAAACACTCACAAGTGTGCGCGGTAGGGGGGGGTAATACGTGAGTGTGAAGGGAATGTGATGGGGATGTGAAGGGTGGAGGATGTGACGTGAGAAGGGGCACAGGATAAAGGGCGTGAAAGGAACACAGCCCTGGGGGACAAAGGAGGGGGGTGGGGGGGGTGCTGTGTGCGTGAGGCAAGTGCCCGGAAGATGTGGTGAGCCTCAAAAAACCCGGAGAAATATGTACATCGCGTTGCAGGGAGTACGTGTCTTCACGGGGAGTGTCCGTGTGGTTGTCGTCCCGTCCCATGGCCGAGAAAGTGGGGAAACGAGATTCGTGATGCGAGGATACGGAGAAAACGCCCCGCCGGGGCAGCGGCGGCGAGCTCAATGGCCCGGGAGCAGAGCCAGAGGTCATCTGTACTCCCAGGCCTGGTGTCCGTGACCACCATCAGCGAACCCAAGGGGAACTTACCAGTCGGAACCAACTTGGCGGTTGTGGTCGGGTCCAACCTCCACTTCGTTCCACCTACACTATGCAATGCCACCCACTTCACCGCTTTCCACTCCACTGCCTTCTGCAGTCCAGTAGCCGCATGTTTGTAAATTACACATTGTACTTAAGCTCAGACTCAATGGGGAATGTCCCTCACTCGACGTCTCGATTATAGACATTTGTTATTGTGTGCCCTGCTTCGTTCGCATTAGAAATCCCACCCCGCTTTCTCGCCCCTCACCCCTTCAGACTTCGGACCTCAAAACTGGTGGTTCATTCCCCCGCCCTTGTGTGCTAACTCCCACCCACAGCACTGCCAGGCTAGCCAGCCAGACTGAAACCCCGCTTCAGTCAGCCCCCTCAGTGTCACACCTAGTCAGAGCGCTTGTTGCCGAGACAGATTGGGTGCCCATTGTGCTTTTGGGCAGTCGCTTGGGAATTAGGTCCAACAAGCCTGTAAGTCGTCGTACCCACTTCCTTCCCTCCTAGCAGAGATTATATTCCCGCTGGCACACGCGGACGAGAGGAGTACTGAATTCCATTGGCGAACAGACTAGCCTCAAGACCCTCCCCTTTCCTTTCGGCTTCCGTTCGATTGATCTCTATCGGAGATCGGCGGAATTACCGATTCCATCGCAGTACGTTGAGTACCCTACAAGGCACTGCGCACTTGCACGACCAGAACGTTCACGAACGTAAATCGCAGAACCAGAACCCAACCCCAAAACCAAAACCGAAAACCCGAACCCACCGATGGCCCCGTTTGTTGCCCCAAGGTGGACCCCGAAAGACAAGGCTGCGCCCTTGAAGGATGAGATATCCGCTTTTCATGCCCAGGTCACACGATTCTGAGACCGTGTCGAAGGAGCCCTGCAGGACTTTCCTGACCTCGTGGATAAGCTCGAAGAAACCCCCGCCTTACTTGACTCATTTAACGACAAACCTCAGAATCTCGCCCACGTCACCAACCTTCTCTCCTTCCTCGCCGACGTATGGGTCCTTTATGAGGATGCCCAATGAAAGCGATCGGAGGCCACGCTGTCGACTCGGTCGACTTCTTCAGGGCCCACTCTGACAGAGCACGGCGGAGCCCTGAAGGTGGCGCTCCCTTTGCACTTCGACAGGTCATCTTCTAAAGCCCGTGTCTTCCTCGCCGAGTGCAATAACTTTATGGCACTCAACAAGTCACATTTTGATTCTGATGAAATCCGCATCCAGTGGGCCCTCCAGCTATGCAACGACAAAGCCGCAAACTGGAAGCGCGTCCAACTCAAACTTGCCTACGACATCGATACCGCTCCTGCCTACCTTGTGAGCTGGAAGTTATTCCAGCGGAATTTCCTGAACAAGTGGGCAGACCTCAACACCAAGCAGAAGGCCTGCAACCATTTCCACGCTGGCCTAAAGCAAACCGGATCGGTTCGCCGATATGTCGAAGCATTTGAGGAGCTCATCCTCGAAACGGAATTCCACGATGAGGAGATGATCACCTCCGCATTCTACCAAGGCCTCAAGTATGAGGTAAAACACGATTTGGTCAGATGAAAACCCGAATTACTTGATGACCTCAAGACTCTTGCCATCACTCTCAACGAGGAGCATATGGCCGCTCAGGACCCCAACAGGTGTGACTCAAAACCTAAGTCCACCACCCGCACCTTTGAATCCTCGACCCCGACACCACGGCCCGACTCCGCCTCCTGACAATCGACCCCTGAGATCAAGGCCGAGTCTGTGCGAATTGGCACACGCCTTTCGGAGTCCAATCGACTTCAATTCCACTCCGAAGGCAGGTGCTTCAGCTGCAGAGAAAAGGGGCACATCTGCCCAAATTGCCCGAAAAAGCCCAAGGTGCAGATTGCAGCAGTGGAGCCAACCGCTGATGACTGTCCTTCAGACACTACCCCAACTCGTGATGAGTCAAAAAACTAGATTGTCCAACGGAGCCTGTTGCACCCGCGGACAGAAATGTATTGGACTCTGCCTCATTTTGTAATTCGGATTTGTCTGAAAATATAGTATTGGTTTCGGCTGTCACCCCGTACCAATTAGTAAGGCATTTAACAGCTCCGATTACTTTAGCAGATACGATTAAGACAACAGCCATGGTCGACTCAGGCACCATGGGAAATTTTATACACCCAAGATTCGTCGAATTACACGCACTGGTCACAAAAAGCCGCAACCCACTCACCATTAATGATGTAAATGGCCGTCTCCTTTCGCGCATAGACTGACAGGTTGAGATCTGGATGGCCATTGGCAACCATTCCGAGACCCTCACCTTTGACGTCGCACTGCTGGGAGGGCATAACATCGTACTCGGATTACTGTGGCTTCAGCAGCATGATCCGCAGATACATTGGTCAAGTGGTAAGGTCACCTTCGCATTGGACTATTGTGAGAAACACTGTCTGGCACTACCCGCAAGCATGTTCTTCAGTCAATGTCCTCTCATCCAAACATCGGAAACTGTCGAAAATATTCCCGACACAGAGTTAGATCCGCTCACCGCCAAGGAGATCGAACTCTATGCAATCGACATCCCGGAGCACCTTCAATCGGTAGCTATGGATATTCCTGAGTATTACCACGACTATATGGACAGGTTCGACAGAGAGAAAGCCACCACTACTCTCCCCGATTTCCGACCCAATTCCGACTTCACAATCGACCTTGATCCTTCGAAACCGCTCCCAAAGCCAAGTCGACCATACCATATGAACCAGGAAGAACATGCCGAATGCTGAAAAGTCCTTGATGAGATGCTCAGTGCCGGTTGGGCTGAACCCGTGGACTCAAACTGTCCAATCGCCACTCCGATGTTCTTTGTTTGGAAAAAGGATGGAACCCACCGACCCGTCATTGACTATCACAAACTCAATGACATTACAATCAAGGACCGTTACCCGCTCCCATGCATCAACGAAATGATGGACCGCATCCGCAGTTCGGAAATCTTCACGAAGTTTGACTTGAAATCCGGCTACAACCAGGTCTGCATCCGACCCGGTGACAAATGGAAGACTACGTTTATGACTCCATTTGGCCCCTTCCGACTCTGCATAATGACCTTCGGATTTACAAATGCTCTGCCTTGCTTCCAACATCTCATGGACAAGGTTTTTGCCCCATTGCTATACAAGAATCTCGAAAACTACCTCAATGATGTGCTCAATCATCATCGGACTTTAGAGGAACACATCGCGGGAGTCCACCAAACACTCCAATGTCTTCGGGAAGCCAACCTCTTTTGCAACCCAAAGAAATGTGAGTTCCATAAGCCGAAAATCAAGTTTCTTGGTGTGGATATCAGCCAACATGGGTTCGAAATGGATGAAAAGAAGACCTCCATCATCACAGAATGGCAAAATCTGACGTTGGTACGAGGCGTTTGGGAATTCATCGGATTTGTGAACTTCTATCAGCGATGGATCCCTGGTTTCTCCGACGTCACACAACCCCTCCATGACCTATTCCAGAAGAACCAGGCTTGGCAATGGACCGAGAACGAGCAGATGGCCTTCAAACTCCTGAAGTGGCACGTCTCTCAGGCTCCTGTCCTTGTTCATGCCGATCCCGATGCGCAATTCCGCCTGGAAACCGATGCCTCGAACTACGCCTATGGTGCCGTCCTTTCGCAGAAGCAGACCGATGGTCGCCATCATCTGATCGGCTTCATGTCGAAGTCCATGAATCTGGCAGAGTGGAATTATGGGATTCCCGACAAGGAAGCACTCGCGATTGTGAAAGGTCTTCAGAACTGGTGTCACTGGCTCGAACAAACTCGTCTCCCAGTCCACATCCTCACCAACCACAAAAATTTGGAGTACTTCGTGAAACCTCGAATCCTGAATCGCCGGCAAATGCGTTGGTTGGAATTGCTCACACATTACAACTACGAAATGCACTATTGACCTGGTGACAAGAATTCCACTGCTGACGCACTCTCTCGACATGCCAAACTCCAACCTGTGGACGGCGAAGACAAGGTCCCACAGTCTCTAATTTCCACCGAGAACTTCACAGAGCTGGCTGCTTGTGAAGCTGAGATGACCCCTTCAGACTGGGAAGGTCTTGGAGAGATCTTCGTGGCTGCCCTCACCGTTTCGGACTTGGATATCCTAGCAGAAACCCACAGGCTTGCGGCGGATTACGAGGATAAACCAGAGGGACTGGTTTGGGATGACGGACTAGGACGGAAGGATGGACGGATTTGGATCCCTGAGTCGGACAACCTCTGGAAGAAGGTCATGGGACTCTACCACAATTCTCCGGTCACTGGCCACTTAGGAACTTTGGGAACCCTCGAGCTCGTCGGCCGCAGCTACTGGCGGCGCGACTTGGCAGCTTGGGTTAAACAATATGTCCAAGGGTGCCATACCTGCAGACATGCGAAGCATTGGAACCAGTGGGAATTCGGAAAGCTCCAGCCAATTCCCACTCCTGATGGACCTTGGCAATGGATTCAATCGGACTTCGTAGGTGAACTCCCTAAATCGAGTGGTTTCAACGCCGTCTATGTTGTCTCTGACCACTTGATGAAAATGGCCCACTTCATCCCTACGACTACCGATATTTCCGCTCCCGACTTGATGAAGTTGCATACCCGACACATCTGGAAATTGCATGGAATCCCACTGGTACATGGAACAGACCAAGGATTGACCTTCACTGCCGCATTTACAAAGAGTCTATACAAGGGACTCGGAATAGAACCCCGCTTCTCAACCGCCTATCATCTGCAGACACAAGGACAAGTCGAAAACAACAACAAGTGGATGGAAACCTATCTCCACATGTTCTGTTCTCACTGTCAGGACGATTGGGCTGACCTGCTTCCGATGGCAGAATTTTCGTATAACAACCACCACCATCCATCAATCAATACAACTCCATTCTTCACGAACTTTGGTTACCACCCGACTCTCTCGAACATCCCGACTGTGGCCCAATCCGACGAGCCTGACATGCAGATCTGGTGGATTCATGAAGCTCAAGAGGAGTGTAAACACACCATTGAACAGTCACAGGAAATCTCGAAACGGGCCTACGACAAGTGGAAACATGACAATCCTGGTTTCCAAGTCGGAGATTCGGTTTGGCTCGAAGCTACCAACCTCGCGACTGATGAACCATCCCCGAAGCTCACTAGTAAATGCCACGGACCGTTCCGGATTAAGGATAAGCTCTCGGACTTGACTTACCAACTCGAACTTCCTGCCCAATGGAAGATCTACAATGTATTCCACCTCAATGTCCTGTCCGAGGCTGCTCCCGATACGATTCCGAACCGTGCAAATCCCACTCCCCCTCCAATCAAGGTCAACGATGAGGAATTCTGGGTTATAGAGAAATACCTGGATTCCCGATGGTTCCGAAATCATTTCCAATTCAAGATCCAATGGGAAGGTTTCACGGAGGAGCATGACACTTGGGAAAACGCCGAAGATATTGACTCCGATGCCGGACCCCACCTCCTACAAGACGGAGATGATGATTTTGACCTTGAGGAGGACTTCTATCACAGACATCCTGATGCCCCTAAGCAAACTGACCCTCCTGCCGCTCGTGCGCGACCTGCCAGATGAAGGAGAGTCCGTCGATAGTCAGCGAGGACACTGACCCTTGGTGGGGGGTACTGCGATAATATCGCCCCTTTTTCCCCTTTTTCCTCCTTATTCCGACAGTCTCCGCTTCCTCCGGTCGCTCCAACACCCTTCCCACAATCCCACTCCCGTCTCCGCTCCGTTTCCGATCCCCTTGTTCCCCTCCCCGCTCCTTATGACTCGTGTCTCATATTATGGACTCTTTCTGATGTTCCCCGGTTTGTATCCTGTATTTCCTCTCGTCTGTATCATTCCCCACTCGCTAATAGACTCGCCCTGATAGTGTAGACCCACCTCCACCCTGCGCACTCCACTTAATTCCTCTTTGCTTCCACCTCTGTACCACCGCATTCGCATAGCCTCCACCTCACCGCCTCTGTGTTGATTCCACTTACACATCACCCCTGCCTCCACTTACACATCGCCCGGGCCTCCACTTCATTCCACTTTTTTTTTTTTTTTTTTTTTTTTTTTTTTTTTTGAGGAAGGAAACCCGGGGGCC
>Ga0307515_10004932_pt1 | contig 27264 bp, 21 predicted proteins | sample 17_EM_MG_FD_194513 | JGI IMG/M metagenome (GOLD analysis project Ga0307515, IMG submission 194513) | Populus trichocarpa ectomycorrhiza microbial communities from riparian zone in the Pacific Northwest, United States - 17_EM | ecosystem: Host-associated > Plants > Roots > Unclassified | place... | reverse complement strand
CTGGATGCGGTAGGTATTGAGGCCCCCACGCTTCCTCCGGGGCTACCTTGCAGGCCGCGCCGTGCCAGAGGCCCGGCCCCTCGCCAGGCATGAACAGTCCACTGGACTGTTCAAGTCCGGGCTCAGCCCCCCAAGCGGGCTCGCGCAGCGGACCGGCAGCCGGATCCGCGCACGCCACTTGAATGAGCGGCGCTGCGCGCGCTCACACATCTCGAGATCCTCGCACCTTGGGCTGCGCCGTGCGATCGCCAAATGAGGTGACGCGCAAAGCGCCAATAAATCACCGGCGTCGCGTTCGGTTGCACTTAGGGAGGGACTACCCCGCTCAATGCTGCAGCGCACTCGAACGAAGACTGCAGCATGAACACGCTTCTCGCTGCCGGTCTCTTCGCCCTCTGTGCGGCTGCCAGTTCTCCGGCGCTGGCCCAATTCAACCAGGTGCCGGCACCGCTCGCGCTCAGCGCGGGTGCGGTGTCCGAGGCACAGACCGCGCAGGACTACCGACGAGACGCCGCCAAGCGTGTCTACGAGTCGTTCCCGATGCACATCCATCACGGCAAGCTGCCGCCGCTGATGTACGCGATCGCGATCACCGAGGCCGACATCGATGCCAGCGGCCGGGTCACCGAGGTGCGCATGATCCGCGAGCCGGCCGCCGCGAAAGAGGTTGGCCCGTGGGTCCTTGCGCTGCTGCGCAAGACCCAGTTCCCGGCGCCCGTGCGGATGGAGCGTGTGACCTACCGGGAAATCTGGCTGGTCGACAAGACCGGCAAGTTCCAGGTCGACACGCTGACCGAAGGGCAAAGGTAGGGCCCCCACGCTCCCTCCGGTCGCTGCCTTGCAGGCCGCGCCGGGCCAGTGGCCCGGCCCCTCGCCAGGCGTGAACAGTCCACTGGACTGTTCATGTCCGGGCTCGGCCCCCCAAGGGGGCTCGCGCAGCGGACCGGCGGAGCCGGATCCGCGCACGCCACTTGAAGGCGGCGGCGCTGCGCGCGCCTGGGGGCAAGTGCGCTACCAGCGGTAGGCGAGTAGTTGCTTTGCGCGGGCAGCGCGCCGGTTCAGCCACGGCACGGCGAGGCTCGCGATGAAGAGGGCAACGATTGGGCCGTTCGGCTTGAACAGCCCGTACTGCCAACCGAACGCCCCCAGCGCCACGACGGCCGAATAGACGATCCGCTGTCGTGCGAGGCGCGGCGTGGTCATCGGGTCGCTGATCATGAAGAAGGCGAACAGCAGCAGCGCGCCGTTGTCGATCTGGTGCCAGATCGACCAGGGGTTGACGCCCAGGTAGATCGCCCGCGCGCTGACCAGCCCGGCGTAGGTCAACAGAAAGACCCAGCTCGCGTCGGCCCGCCGCGCTTTCGATGACACGACCGCGCCGAGCAGCATCACGCCCAGCGCCAGCGTGACGCTGTGGCCCCATTGCCCGGGTGACAACCAGGCACCAGGCAGCAAGTAGGCCGCGATGACTGCGCCGAGGTTCGCGGGGTTGAAGCGGTGCGCGCTGCCGGCACTGAGCCGGCTCGGCGTGAACTCGTAGCGCCAGACGAACTTCGACGAGATTGCGATCACCGCCAGCAGTGGGTGCACCCACAGGTTGTCGGCCCGCACCAGCAGCGACAGCCCGAAGCCGGTGATCAACGCCGACAACATGCCGCGCTCCTGCAGGCCGGTGGCTCGCAGCCAGACCCACTGTGTCGCGCAGACAGTCGCGAAGGACAGCACCACTTGCCATGGGCTGAGCGCGAAGTCGCACCACAACGCGCCGGCGAGCAGCAGGCTGGCTTGGAAGAGCAGCTGGAACAGGCGAGCGTCCATCTGCATGCCCGCATGCCGCAGGCGCTGAAGGCCGCCGCTCATCGTCGGGACTGAAGCGGTCACTGCCATAGCTTGCTCCACCAGCCGCGCGAGGCGCCGTTTTGTCCGATGGCCAGGTCGAGACCCGCCAGCTTGCGGCTGTCGGCCAGCGACCAACCGGTCAGCTCGTTCAGCGCCAGCGCCTCTCGCTCGCGCCGATCGCGCACCTGGCCGCGGTAGGGCTCGGCCTCGGGGCAGCTCATCACGCCCTCGTAGGGGTGGCGCAGCACGTAGCGGGTCTGGAAGTTCTGCTGGTCCGCGGTCTCGAGAAAGGCCAGGTCCTCGGGGAAGGTGTCACGGCTGTAGCGCAGGTGCAGCCGCGTCAGCATCACCGGGTTGGCTGACGAGCGGTCCGGCTCATCGAGCCAGAAGACGCCGGCGCCGCGCAGCTCGGCGGGTGTCAGCGGCTCGGCGGCGCAGGGGTCGCACCAACCCATGTTCCAGAAGTGCTCGGTGAAGACGACTCGGCCGCCTTCGCGCTCCCACTGCTTGTCGAACAAGGCCTTGTAGAAGCGGCCGAACTCACCGCGGATGCCGACCGGCAAATCCATGTTGGCCGGCAACTTGACGGTGCGGTAGTTGCTCGCCTCGACCCGGCCCTTGCGCGTCAGCATGTAGACGACCAGGTCCTGCGGGCCTTGTGCATTGAGCATGCCCAGGCGCAGCGGCAGCATGAAGCGCCGGCTCTCGAACGCGAACTGCAGTGGCCGCAGCTTGGTCGAGCCGGTCTTGGCCTGCTCCTTCAGGTTGACCTTGGCGACGAAGAACTTCAGACCCTGCCGGATGTACGGCGCCAACGCCTTCGACGCATTGCGCGGCATCTTGTAGCCGTTGCCGACGAGCCAGGTTTCGAGGCCGTCGCTTTCGGTGGCCGACAGGATCACGATGTCGTACTCGCCGACGTTGAACTGCTCCTCGACCTTGACGCCCAGCGCATCGGCTGACTTGGCGCGCATGGGTGCCGCGGCAGCGACAGGCGACGGCACCGACATCTTCATCTCGTACAGCCGCCGATCGCACGGGTTGTCGTCGTGGTACTCGGTCAGGCGCGGCGCCGACCAGCCGTCGACGCGGGCGAAGATCGCCGGATCGCCGATGTGCACCTGGTCGCGCTTGAGCACCGTCGGCACCGGCACCACCAGCGCGAACTCGTTCAGCGGGCCCTGGTAGTCGTTGGCCATCGAGATCACGGTGCGGTCGCCGTCGCGGGCCATGATCACCTGGCTGGCCTGGTTGAACAGGCCGGCGTCGGCCTTGCCGACATAGAAGCCGCAAAAGGCCTGCGCCGCGGGTGTGGCCGCAAGCCAGGCCAGTGTGGTGGCCGCGGCCCAGCGGCGGGTGAATCGGGCGAGGTGTCGCATCAAGGGTCTCCTTCGAGTGGGTTCCTGCTTGATACGGCCCGGCAGCCGCGGCGGGGTTGGCGACACATCCCCGTGAAAACCCCGGCGGCCGACTTAACCCCGAACGGCCTTCTGCGGCGTATCAGACTGAATGAGCTGTGTGGCAGACTGGCCGGCGCCCGTGAAACAAGCCGACGCCCGCATCAACATCACCGACGACGCGCAAGACGATGCCCTGGTGCGCGCTTTTGCCGCCGGCGACGCGCGGGCGTTCGACGCGCTTTACGCTCGCCACGAGCAGGCGCTGTACCGTTTCGTGCGCCGCCTGCTCGGGCGCGACCTCGCGTCGCAGGCCGACGAGGTCTTCCAGGACACCTGGCTGCGCATGATCCAGGCGGCGCCGCAGTGGTCGCCGCAGGGCGCGCGTTTTCGCACCTGGCTGTTCACGATCGCTCACCACCGCGCGATCGACATGCTGCGCCGCAGCGGCCGCGAGCAGGCCTGGGGCATCGATGCCGACATCGGCGAGTCCGGCGATGCGCCGTTCGCGCCGGCCGGCGAGCCCTGGCTCGAGTGGCCCGCACCGGTGGCGGCTGCACCCGAAGAGCTGGCCTTCTGGCAACGCGCCGGCCAGCGGCTGTTGAGCTGCCTCGAAGAGCTGCCGTTGCCGCAGAAGGCGGCCTTCTTGCTGCACCATGAAGACGACCTGAGCGTGGCTGAGCTGGCCGGCGCGCTGGGCATCGGCTTCGAGACCGCGAAGAGCCGCCTGCGCTATGGCTTGTCGAAGCTGCGCACCTGCATGGGCGCCTACCTGCCGGCCGCCGACCTGAAGGGAGGTGGCGCGTGAACACCCTGCCGCCGAACCCACCCCATTCACCGGACGGCGACGACGAACTGCGCCCCGACGCGCGGTTGCGCTCGGCGCTGCAGCATGCGCCTGACGGCACGACCCGGCCACCGCCGGCGCTGCGCAGTGCGGTGCTGCAGGCGGCGCGCGCGTCTCTGCCGCCAAGGCCCACGCTGTGGCAACGCCTGTTCGGCATAAGCCCGGGCCACATCGGCTCGCCACGGCTGTGGACGGCGATGGCGGGTGTCGGTGCGATGGGGCTGGCGTTGAACCTGGCGTGGCATATGTCGACTGTCCCCACGCCGACCGAATACGACAAGGTGGCCGCGGTGTCCGAAGCCAAGCGCGCGGCGCCGCCGCCGATGGCGGAGATGCGTGAAGAGGCGGTGCAGGGGGTGCCGAAACAGGCCCAGCCCCCGGCCCCGACGCCTTCGCTGCAGAAGTCGGCAGCGCCTGAGTCGCCGATGGCGCAGGCGCGAGCGCGTCGCGACGCCGCACCGGCGCCGGCGCCGGTGGTGGCCACCACGGCGCCAGCCCCGTTGCCTGCGCCGGCCGCACCCCCAGTCCCCGCGCCAGTCGTGGCGGCAGCCCCCGCACAAGAAGCCGAGGCCAAGTTGCTGGCGAAGGAAGACAAGGCCAAGACCGAGCGGTTTGCCGACGCGTCGGCCTCGGGCGCTCCAGCCGAGGTCATCGCTCAAGCCAATACGCAGGGGCGGGTATCGGCGGATGCGCGCGCTCGGGGGTTGGCGCCCGCGGCCATCGCACCGACCGGCGTGGCGGCTGGGCCAGCCGCTGACGGTGTCCGCAGCGAGCCTGCGCCAATCGCCGCCGCAGCTGCCAAGCCGGCTGCGCCGACAGCTTCATGGCCAGCGCCGCTGGCGCGTTTCGAAGCGGCGCTCGCCGCGGCCGAAGACTGGCCCACCGGCTGGCAGATGCAGGGGCCGGCCGAATATGCGCCGCCGCGTCGCGCCTGGTGGCAGGCCATGCTGGCCGGCACCGCGGGCCGCTGGGAGGCCATGAACGGGCCGCAGCCACCTGCGGCAGCCGCCGGCGCCACCTGGCTGATGCACGCACCCGACCACACCGGCTTCGGGATCACGCTGGCCGATGGGCAGGTCTGGCTGCAGGCCGACGGCAGGTTCTGGCGCGCGCCCTGGGCCGTGCTGCCGTCGCGGATCCCGCGCTGAGCAGCTAACGCTGCGGCGTTGCCAGCTTGCGCCGCAGCGCCCGCATCAGCACGCCGATCACCGGTAGCTTGGCGTACAGCTCTTCGGCCGCGTCCCAGTAGTCGCGGTGCAGCGCGATACGGCCGCTGGCGTCGAAGTGCAGGTGGGTCGCGCCGTGGATGCGCATCGGCTTGCCGCGCAGCATGAAGTCCATGTCCCACAGCAAGGCGCAGTCGGCCGCACCGCCGATGGCTTGGTGGATTGAAAAGCGCGGTTGCGTGAGCGCGTCGAACATGTGGGCGTAGACGCGGCGGATCGCGGCGAGGCCGACCACGTCATTGAACGGGTCCTTGAAGCGCGCCTGCGCGGCGTAGATGTTGCCCAGGCGGTCCAGGTCGGTGGGGGCCATCGCTTCGAAGAACTGGACCACGCGAACGATGTGCGGCTCGGTGTGGCGTGCAGATGAAGGTGAGGTCATGTGGGGTCTCGCGGCAGGCTACAGGCCGGTGGCGCGGCGCACCAGGGTTTCGTAGAGGCCGGTCGGCAGCCAGCTCATCGCCTTCAGCAGGCGCGTGAAGCGGTGCGGGAAATGGATCTCGAAGTCGCCGCGGTCCCAGCCGGCGAGCATCTCCTGCGCCGCCTGCTCGGGCTCGATCAGCGCCGGCATGTGAAAGTCGTTGCCGGCGGTCAACGGCGTGCGCACGAAGCCGGGGTTCACGAGCGACACGCCGACACCGGGCGGTGCCAGGTCCAGGTGCAGCGACTGGGCCAAGTGGATCAGCGCCGCCTTGGTCGGCCCGTAGGCCAGTGCCTTGGGCAAGGCGCGGTAGCCGGCGACGCTGGCCACCAGGCTCAGGTGCGCAGGTTGGCCGGTGGCTGCCTGCGAACGCAGCGCTGGCAGCACCGCCGCGATCACGTGCAGGGCGCCCGTCACATTGACCTGCTGGTGCTGCAGCATCGTGTCGAGGTCGAACTCGGTCGCGCGCATCGGCTGGTAGATGCCGGCCGCATAGAGCACGAAGTCGAGCCGGCCATGGCGGGCCCGCAGCGAATCGGCCGCGGCCTGCGCCAGCGCGCGGTCGCTGGCGTCCAGCACCAGCGCCTCGGCGCCAGGGTGGGTGGTGACGAAGTCGGCGAGCGCGGCCTCGCTGCGCGCCGAGACGACGACCCGCGCGCCGCGCGCGTGCAAGGCCTGCGCGACAGCAAGCCCGATGCCGGTCGACGCGCCGACCAGCCAGGCGACGCGGCCCTGCCAATTGTCGATGCGCGGGTTCAGAGGCATCGCCTGGCCCTCAAGGCTTGTGGAAGGCGAGCGTGACCTCGCCCAGGTCGATGCCGAACTTGCTCATGCGGGCCTTGTTCAGCATCACCTTCTCGTCGACCAGCCACATCCAGTCATCGAAGCTCACGTTCCAGACCTGGCCGTCCACCGGCAGGGCCAGCGTGTAGTGCCAGTTCAGTGCGTTGCCGCGGGCCTGGCCCTCGGCGCTGCCGACAACGTCGTCGGCGCGGCCGGTGTAGCGGCCGTCGGCGCCGCGGGTCAGGTGCCAGACGCGGCGCTGCGTCCGGCCGTCGCTGTAGTGAAAGTCTTCTTCGAGCACGCCGTCGTTGCCGTTCCAGCGGCCGACCAGGTCGACGGTGAAGCGGCGCACGACCTTGCCCGAGCGGTCGGTGAACACGCCGTGCGCCTGCAGCGGGCCGTTGAAGTAGGTGGCCAGGTCCAGCACGGGCGTTTCCTGGGCGTAGTCGGCCGGGGCCGGGCCAGCGCAGCCGGCGAGCCACACCACGCCAAGGCTCGCGGCCATCCATAGGTCAGTGCATTTCATCAGTCAGGCTCCTGTCGTATCCATCCCCGCCACAAGCAGGCCAGCGCCGCGGCTTTCAGCACGCAGGGCAACAGCGCGTAGACGCCGGTCAGCGCGGCCGTGCCGGCCGGGTCGGCACGGCCGGGCTCGTAGCCCAGCCACTGCAGCAGCGGCAAGGCCAGGCCGGCGGCCAGTGCCAGGTTCAGCTTGGTCGTGGCGCTCCACCAGCCAAAGGCCACGCCTTCCGCGCGGCCACCGGCTTGGCGCAACACCCCGGCCAGCAACGCGGCCGGCGCGCACAGGTCGGCCCCCAGCGCCAAGCCGCTGCCGGCGCAGACCAGCGCGAACCAGGCCCCATCGCCCGCGCCGAGCGTGGCCGCGCCGACGAAGCTCACGATCGCCAGCCCCATGCCCAACGCCCAGGCGCGCGCCAGACCGATGCGAGCGATCACGCGCACCCAGGCTGGCAGCGACACCGCCGCAGCGCAGAAGTACAGACCCAGCAGCCACGGCTCGCCGGCGGGCCATTGCAGCCGGTCGCGGATGAAGAACAGCACCAGCGTCGCCGGCAACGCGCTGGCCACGCCGTTGAGCAGGTAGATGCCCAGCAGCCGGCGAAACGCGGGCCAGCGCCAGGGTGTCCACAGCGCGGTCGCCGGGCCATCGACGACCGAGGCGACTGGCGCGGGAGCAAGCCCGAGCGCGGCCAGGCCCAGTGCCAGCGCAACGGCCAGCACCGCGCTGGTCGCCCCGAGGCCCGCGGCGCTGGGCAGAACGCTGGCAACGATCACGCCAAGCAAGGCTGCGCCTTCGCGCCAGGCCACGACCTGGGCCCGCTCGGCCGGCGTCTGGCCCAGGCGCACGCCCCAGGCCTGGTGCAACACGCTCAGCCCGCTGTACGCGAGGTAGCAGGCGACCAGCGCGATACCGGCCCACGTCAGCAGCGCTGCCGTGCCGCGCACCGGCGGAAAGAACAGGGCGTGAAAGGCCAGCGCCAGCAGCAGCGCTGCACCGGCCGCTGCCGCCATGCGTTGCGCCCGGGGCCTGTCCAGCAGCCGGCCCACGAACCGGCCGATCAGTGGATCCAGCAGCGCGTCGAGGGCCCGCACCGCCAGCAGCAGCAAGCCCAGCGAGGCCAGCGGCACGCCGAACCCGGTCGCGTAATGCGCCGGCAGCAGCACATACAGCGGCAGCGCGACAAACGCCAGCGGCAGCCCGAGCAGGCCATAGAGCAACCCGGACAGTCGCCGCCCTGGCCGCGGGCTGGGCGCTGTGCCGAGGGCTACGGCGGGCATGGGGTTCACCGCACCGACCCGATCAGGGCCTGCCGCAGCGCCGGCTCCGACGTCCAGCGGGCCAGCCAGATGCCGAAGAACAGCGCGGTGAAGCGTGCATCGCGGACCTCGCCGACGAAGCGGCCATTGACGTGGAAACGTGCCGCCTGGCCGGGCCATTGCACGCCGGTGATGCGGTCGCCGTCGGCCACGTCGGGGAACAGGCGCTGCAGGTTGGCCAGCCACGCCGCTGCGGTGGTCTCGTCGACCGGGCCGGCTCGGCGCATCTCGGCCAGCGAGCGCTCGGCGATGCGCTCGCCGCTGAGCGCGCGGCGGTAGACGAGCACCAGCGCCAGTGGCTGGCTGTCGGTCTCGTCGGCGCGCACCGGCGCGGGTGCCCACAGCGTGATGTCGTAGACCCGCAGGCCGAGAAAGCGCATGGCCGCCTGGCCCTGCGGCCATGGCGACGCGGCGTCCGGCCATTCGCCGCGCAGCTCGGGTGGCACGGCTGGCTGCGCGTGGGCCGCCCAGGGCAGCGCCAACAGCGGGGTGGCGAGCAGGGCGCGGCGTTGCATGGCGGCTCGAGCTTCAGGCGCGCCGGCGCAGCGTGAACTGCATGACGCTGGTGCTGCCGGCGTCGAAGGCGGCCTCGCAGTAGGCGAGGTAGAACTCCCACAGCCGCAGGAAGCGGTCGTCGTAGCCCTGCGCGCGCACCTGTGCCTCTTGCGCCAGGAAGCTGCGCCGCCAGTGCCGCAACGTCAGGGCATAGTCCGCGCCGAAATCCAGCTCGTTGACCACCTCGAGCTCTGCCTCGCCCGCTGCGGCGCGAAAGGCCGACGGGCTGGGCAGCAGGCCGCCGGGAAAGATGTACTGCTGGATGAAGTCGGTGCCGCGCACATAACGTGCAAACAGGTCGTCACGGATCGTGATCGACTGGATGCAGGCGCGCCCGCCCGGCTTGAGTTTGTCGCGCACGCTGCGGAAGTAGCTGGCCCAGTATTCGCGGCCCACCGCCTCGAACATCTCGATCGAGACGATGCCGTCGAAGCCGGTCTCGGGGATGTCGCGGTAGTCCTGCGGCCGCAGGTCGGCCGCCAGCCCTTGCGCGGCCAGGCGCTGCTGAGCGTGGCCCAGTTGCTCTTTCGACAAGGTCACGCCGGTCACCGCCAGCTGGCGCTCGCTGGTGGCCAGCTCGGCCACCGCGCCCCAACCGCAGCCGATCTCGAGCAGTCGCTGGCCCGACTCGAGGCCGCACTCGTCGAGCGCGCGGCGCATCTTGGCGCGCTGGGCGTCGGCCAGCGACTGCGTCGCATCGCCGCCGAACCAGGCGCTGGAGTAGTTCATCGTCGGGTCCAGCCAGAGCCGGTAGAACGGGTTGCCCAGGTCGTAATGCGCGGCGATGTTGCGCCGGCTGCCGGAGCGGGAGTTGCGGTTCAGCGCGTGGCGCAGGCGGTACCACAGGGCACCCCACCAATGGCCATACAGCGCGCTGTCGATCGCTTCTCGGTTGGCGAGGAACAGGCGCAGCAGGGCGACCAGGTCGGGCGAACTCCAGCCGCCGTCGATGTAGGCCTCGCCGAAGCCAACGTCGCCGCTGCGCAGCGTGGCCGCGCAGACGCGCCAGTCATGCAGCCGCAGGCCGGCCTGCGGCGCCGCGCCGTGGCCGAATGTCAGCTGGCGGCCGTCGGGGCATTGCAGGTGCAGCGTGCCGACATGCAGGCGCTGCAACAGGCGCAGCGCGGGGCGGGCCTTCGCGGGGGCCGAGCGGGGCAGCGTGCCGAAGTTGCCGGCGCGGGCCAAGGTGTCGGTGTTCATGAGGTGCTCACTGCTGCGGGGTCAAGGGGGTGCGGGCCGCAGCGGACACGCCCTGCGCGGGCGGCGGCGGCTTGCGAAAGAAGGGCACGCCGCGCCACCACAGGCGCAACGCCTGCCAGTGGATGCGGGCGACGACGGCCAGGCTTTGCAGCGGCATGCGGCACAGCGCGGCACGCGAGGCGGCGGCGGTCAGCGGCTGCAGTCGGCCGCTGACGCTGGTGCTCAGCAGCAGCCCGTCGGCATCGTCGTGCTCGATGCGCACCACGGTGCGCGTTTCGGTGCGCATGAAGCGGAAGCGGTAGTGCCCGTCGGCGCGGCAGAACGGCGAGACGTGGAAGACCTTGCGCGCCTGCAATTCGTGGCCCCAACCCAGCTCGGCCCCGGTGAGCAGGTAGCAGTGACGCTCGCCGAAGGTGTTGTTGACCTCGGCGACGATGGCCGCGAGCGAGCCGTCGGCGCGGTGCGCGTACCAGAAGCTGACCGGCTTGAAGACGTGGCCGGCCATGCGCGGCAGGCAGTGCAGCCAGACCTCGCCGTCGGCGTCAGCCACGCCTTCGCGCGACAACAGCTCTTCGAACCAGGCCAGGCAGTCGGCGCGGCCGTCGCCGTGGTCCGCATCGTGGAAGCTGGCCCAGCCGAAGCGGTTGCGCTGGAGCGCCGGCTCGGGCTGGTCGCGCAGTGAACGCAGCGGCAGCAGCCAGAAGAAGGCCGGGTAGGCAAAGGCGTTGCGCACCGGCCGCACGCGGGTGTGGCGCACTTCGCCGATGCCGAGCATGGGCCGTGATGTGGAGCTGCTCGCGTCCATCGCTGTCACGCGGCGTCGCGCCAGCCGGGCATGTTCGCCCACGAGGTCGACAGCGCCTGCGCCGCCTGCCGGCCCGAGACGAAGCCGTCCTCGTGGAAGCCGTAGCGTGTCCAGGCGCCGGCAAACCAGACACCGCCGCGGCCCTGCAAGGCCGGCAGCCGGCGCTGGGCCTCGATCGCCGCCTGGTCGAACACCGGGTGGGCGTAGCTGAATTCGCCGTGCACCGTGGCCGGGTCGGGCTCGCGCAGCGGGTTCAACGACACGACCACCGGTCGAGACCACGGCAGCGGCTGCAGCTGGTTGATCAGGTAATGCAGGCAGACCCGGCCGCGCTCGGCGCCGGGGGCGGCTTCGTAGTTCCAGGCGGCCCAGGCGCGGCGACGCTGCGGCAGCAGGCGCGCATCGGTGTGCAGCACCGCCCGGTTGGGCTGGGTGCGGATTGCGCCCAGCACGGAGCGCTCGTCGCCGCTGGCGTCGGGCAGCAGCGCCAGGCTTTGCGGCGCGTGACCGGCCAGCACCACGGCGTCGAAGCGCTCGCTGCCGACGTCGCTGTCGACCCAGACCCCGGCTTGGCCGCCTTGGGCGCCGGGCGGCAGGCGCCGCACCGCGCGTACCGGGCAGCCGCGGCGAGCGTCGGGCAACGCCGCCAGCATCCGCTGCACGTACTCGCGCGAACCCCCACGCACGGTGAACCAGCGCGGCCGGTCAGCCACCTGCAGCAGGCCGTGGTTGTGGCAGAAGCGGATCAGCGTGCCGACCGGAAAGGCCAGCATCTGCGCCATCGGGCACGACCAGATGCTGCCGATCATCGGCAGGAAATAGCCCTCGCGGAACAGCAGGCCGAAGCGGTGCTCGTCGAGGAAGGCCTGGACACTCTGGTTCAGCGACTGGTCGTCGCCGCGTTCGGCCAGGCCGCTGGCCAGGCGGTTGAAACGCAGGATGTCGGCCAGCATCGCCAGAAAGCGCGGCGAGCCCAGATTGCGTCGCTGGGCGAAGACCGCGTTCAGGTTGCTGCCGCTCCACTCCAGCCCCTGCGCCGGCGCCTGGACCGAGAACGACATCTCCGACGCGACAGTCGGCACGCCCAGGCGATCGAACAGGCCGATCAGCCCCGGGTAGGTGCGTTCGTTGAAAACCAGGAAGCCGGTGTCGACGCCGTGGCGGATGCCATCGAGCGTGAGGTCGACGGTGTGGGCGTGGCCGCCGAAGCGGTCATCGGCTTCGAACAGCGTGACCGCGGCGTTGCCGTCTTGCGCCAAGTGCCAAGCGCAGGACAGGCCGGCGATGCCGGAGCCGACCACCGCCACGCGGCGATGCGCCACGGAAGCGGCCGTCACCGGCAGCCTCCGTGGGCAGGAAGAGAAGAAAGCCGCGCAGCGCCCTGGAGCGAATGAGGGAGGGAGGGAGGAGGAGAGGCGCTCCCGGGGAACAGCCAGACAAACTGGCAGGCTGCGCGGCTGAAAGAGGACAGGCCCGGGAGTCGCAAACCCGAACCTGGGAGGAGCGCCGGAGCGGTCTTCCCTGAATGTTGGGAGTTTCCCTCAGCTGTGAAGTTCCGCACGGCGTGAGGGTTTTTCTGCGCTGCAGGAGAAGCCGGGTGAAGGCGCAGCGTGAAGAGGAGTCTGCTCATGTTTGTCCTAGACAAATAGACCTGACGAGCGCATCTTAGAAGGAATCCGCGTGTCTTGCACGCCGTTGTCCATGACAATCTGGTTGAACATGTCCAGTTCGCCAACTTCTGCCGCGCCCTTGTTGTCCATTGCCGAGGTCGAGCGCGAGACCGGACTGGGCAAGGACACGCTGCGGGTCTGGGAGCGTCGATATGGGTTCCCGACCCCGGCGCGAGACGCCCAGGGCCAGCGCTTCTATACGCAGGCCGAGGTCCATCGGTTGCGCCAGATCGCGGCGCTCTTGCGCGCCGGTCACCGCCCGGGCCGGGTGGTGGCGCTGGACGACGTCGGGCGGCAGGCGCTGTTGCAGCCAGCGGCCGGTGCGTCAGGCGGCGAGTCCGGGGCCGATGCCGCCGAGCCGGGCCAGCCGATGCTCCAGGCGGCCACGGTCGCGGCGGCACTGGCCACGCTGGAACGGCGCGACGCATTCGGGCTGCGCCGTCAACTGCAACAGGCGTCGACGCGGCTGGGGCTGGCGGTTTTCGTAACCGAGCTGATGGCTCCGCTGGCGACCGCAGTGGGCCTGGCCTGGATGCGCGGTGAGTTGCGCGTGGCCGACGAGCACCTGTTCACCGAGGTCGCCCACGGCGTGCTGCGCCAGAGTTTGCTGGCCCTGCCCGAGCCGGTGCCGGGCGCTGCGCCGCGTGTGCTGCTGACCACGCTGCCGGGCGAGCCCCACGGGCTGGGTTTGTTGATGGCCGAGGCCATGTGTGCGCTCGAGGGCGCCTGGTGCGTCAACCTCGGGCCGCAAACACCGGTCGACGAGATCGTCGCGGCGGCCGGCTGGCACCACGCGGAAGTCGTCGGCCTGAGCGCCACCGGCTGCCTGCCGGTGCGCTGGTTGCGCCAGGGCCTGGTGCAGTTGCGTCAGCGCCTGGCGCCCGGCACCGCGCTGTGGCTGGGCGGCTCGGCCGCCACGGGCCTGCGCGGCGCGGCGGGCGTACTGCGCATGGACGACCTGCGCGCGATCGGCCCGGCGCTGGCCGCGCGCCAGGCGGGGGCGTCCGCCAAGCCGGCGGAACGCGACCGTCCGGGCGGTTGATCAGGCGGCCGGTTTTTCGGCGGCCTTGGCCTTGATCGCGGCGATCTGCGCGTCCTGCGCCACTTTGCGGTCGGCCGAGACCTTCACCGCCGACGGCCGTTCGCCGACCAGCTTGGCGTAGGGCTTCCAGTCGACGTCGGCTTCGGCCAGCAGGTCGACGCCGTAGATCGTCTTGCTGGCCATCGCCACCAGCGGCAACGAGACGAAAGCCGCGCAGTCGGCGCTGGTGAATTCAGCCCCGGCCACGTAGGGCGCGAACTTGGCCAGGCGCTTGAAGGCCGTGATGTTCTTTTCCAGCAGCTTGCGGATGCGGGCCTGGTTCGATTCGCTGACCGTGCCGCCGAAAAAGGCCTGCGGGTACAGCTCACGCACCACCAGCTCCAGATGCAGCTCGATGAAGGTCGTCAGCTCGCGCACCTTGGCGGCGGCCCACGGGTCGGCCGGCGCCAAGGCGGGCGTCGGGTAGGCGGCTTCGAGGTACTCGACGATCACTTCGCTCTCGCACAGCGTGCGGCCGTCGGCCAGCCGGATGAACGGCACCTTGCCCAGCGGCGACGCGGTCAGCGTGGTTTCGTCCTTGCTACCGGAGCCGACGTATTCCTCGGTGAAGGCGACGCCCTTTTCGAGCAGCACCATCTTGACCTTGTTGTAGTAGTTCGAGACGGCAAAGCCGCACAGCGTGATCATGGGGTTTCTCCTTCGGAATTGATCGGCGCAGTCTAGCCACCCTGCGCTGTGTGGCCTGCCGCGGATGCGACAAACGCTGCTCAGGACCGGTGGCGTCGCCGGCTGACCAGCGCGATGCCGCCGACCACCGCGGCCAGCGCCAGCACCAGCCGCGGCGTCAGCGGCTCGCCCAGCAGGCCGACGCCGGCGGCCAAGCCGAAGATCGGCGTCAGCAAAGTGAACGACGAGATCTGCGTCGCCGGGTAATGGCGCACCAGCCAGAACCACAGCAGGTAGCTGGCGAAGGTGACGATCACGGTCTGGAACACCAACGCGCCCCAGGCGATCATGCTGGCGCTCTGCGGCCAACGCTCACCGGTGGCCAGTGTCGCGATGGTCAACAGCAGCGCCGAGACCACCAGCTGGTACATCAATGTCTGTTCGGCAGGTGCGCTGGACAAGGGCGTCGCGCGGATCGTCAGCGTGGTGCCGGCCCACAGCGCCGCAGCGATCACGCCCAGCGTGTCGCCCCACCATTGCTGCGGGTTCGCCACCGCCCGACCCGAGAAGCTGTCGCCGAACGCGGCGGCGACACCGGCGAAGGCCAGCAGCAGCCCGGCCAGCTGCCAGCCGCGCAGCTTTTCGCCGGGCGCGATGAACGGCATGCCGAGCGCCACGAAGAACGGCGCGAGGTAGATGAACACCGCCATCCGCGACGCGGTCGTGTACTGCAGGCCGACGAAGATGCAGCCGAACTCGAGCGCGAACAACGCGCCGGCCAGCAGCCCGCCTCGAACCGTCGCCGTGGGCTTGCTGGCAGGCCGCAGGTCGATCCGGCGCACCCAGGTGAACAGGGCCAGCAGCGCAGCCGCCCCGGCCGACCGCAGCGCCGCCTGCAGCAACGGCGGGATCTCGGCCACGGCGATCTTCGAGGCGCTTTGGTTCAGCCCCCACAGCGCGGAGCACAGCAGCAGGCTGGCGACGGCCAACGTGTCCAGGTGGGGACGGCGGCCGTCGGTCATTCGGCGGCCGTGTTGCGCTGCCGCGCGCGGCCCAGCAACCCCCAGGCCAGCAGTCCGGCGACGACACCGCTGGCGTGCGCGGCAGGTGCGAGCGCAAAGTCCCAGCCGTCGACCGCTTGGGTGGCCGCGCCCCAGGGGCGCTCGACCACCAGCTTGGTGACCAGGCCAAGGGCCAGCAAGCCCCCCACAGTACGGGTTCGGGAGTCACCACGCCGAGCCAGCAGACTGCAAGCGGTGACGGCCGCGGCGGCGTGCAGCACACCCGACAGCCCGCCGTAGTGCCGCAAGGCCGGCTGGGCCAGCAGGCCGAACTGGGTCAGCGGCCAGGCCAATGCCCAGGCGGCCACCGCTCGTGGCCCGAGGCTTGCTCGCCAACCCAGGAATGCCAGTGCGGCGCAGCCAGCCACGTTCATCAGCAGGTGGTGCAGGCTCCAGTGGACCCAGGCGGCGCTGACAGCACGCCAAGGTTGCGACCAGGCCAGCGTGGGCTGCCAGTCGAGCAACTCAGTCGGCAACGGAAAGACCAGCACGGCGCCCAGCGCGGCCACCACAGTGGCCAGCGGCCAGGCCCAGGAAGAAGTCAGGTGGCGGCGGGCGGGTGGACGGGGCAAGCGTTCAGCCCCCGAACACCGCGTGCCACAACGCGTGGATCGCCGCGCGCTCGGTGGCGAGCTGGGCCGGGTCGAACTGGGTCGGCTGTTCGTCCAGCCGCGCCCGGTGCTGTGCACGGCGCAACTCGCGGTACGCATCGGCTGCGGCCGCACCGACCCCGCTGGGCAGCAGCCCCGCGTCTTCGGCCCGCTGCAGCAGCGCGATGTTGCCCTTGTTGTCCAGCAGCGCCGGGTGGCGGGCGCCTTCGGCCAGCACCAGGTACTGCACCGCGAACTCGGCGTCCATCATGCCGCCGTCGCTGTGCTTGACGTCGAAGCGGCCGTTCGACACCGGCCGCGCGGCGCGCACCTTCTCGCGCATGGCGCTGACCTCGGTGCGCAGCGCCTCGGCCTCGCGCGGCATCGACATCACCTCGCGCCGTGTCGCTTCGAAGCGCTCGCCCAGATCCGGCGAGCCAGCGCAGAAGCGCGCGCGGGACAAGGCCTGGTGCTCCCAGGTCCATGCGGTATTGCTGCCGCGGCCACGCTGGTAACGCTCGTACGAGTCGATCGAGGTCACGAGCAGGCCCGAGTTGCCGTTCGGCCGCAGCGCGGTGTCGATGTCGAACAGCTCACCGGCTGCCGTGCGCAGCGTCATCCAGTTGATCAGCTTGCGCACGAAGGCGCCGTAGACCTCTTGTGCCCGGTCGGGGTCGGGCTCGTCGGCTTCGTCGTAGAGGAAGACGAGATCCAGGTCGCTGCCGTAGCCCAGCTCCAGCCCGCCTAACTTGCCGTACGCGATGACGGCGAAGTGCGGCACCTCGCGGTGGCGTTGCTTCAGGTGGCGCCAGGCCCAACGCAGGCAGCAGTCGACCACCGCGTCGGCCAGCGCCGACAGGTCGTCGGCCACCTCTTCGACCGTGATGCGGCGCTCGACGTCACGCACCAGCGTGCGGAAGACTTCGGCGTGGTGCGCGCGGCGCAGTGTGTCCAGCAGCGAGCCTTCGTCGGCCTCGCCCGAGCGCACCCACGCGGCGTGGCGGTCTTCAAGATCCGCGACGAAGCCGACGCGGTCGAAGCGTTCGCGCAGCTGGCGCTCGTCGGCCAGTTCGTCGATCACGCCGGGGTGGCGGATCAGGTAGCGCATCGGCCAGCGGGCCAGCCCCAGCAGGCGCAGCAGCCGGCGCTGCACCTCGGGCCGCTCGATCAGCATCGCGAGGTAACTCTCGCGCCGCAGCAGTGGCTCGACCCAGTCGACCAGCCGCAACGCAGCGTCGAGCGAACACTCTTCTTTCGCTACGCCGGCCGCAGCACGCAGCATCAGCTTGCCCAGGCGCAGCTTGCTCTCGTCGCGCATCGCCTGCACACGGGGGCGGGCGGCGAAGGCGCGCACCCGCTCGGCCAATTCGGCGGGCAGGCGGTCGAGCAGTGCTTCGTTGTCGATGGCCAGCGGGCCGTCGCCGCATTGTTTGCAACCGCCGTTGCCGGGCCGCCCGGCCGCGGGCGCCTGGCCGTCGTGCAGCAGCGCGTCGAACTCGGTCGCCACCAACTCACGCACGCCGCACAGGCGGTCAAGCAGCGCGCACGACGGCGACAGCCCACCATTGGGTTGGCGGCAGGCCTCGGGCAGTGGCATGCAGCTGCCATCAGAACGGGGCACGCTCTCGCCGTTGGTGAGCGGCGGCAGGCTGCCGGCGATCCACGCCAGATCGCCATCGACTGTCGGCAGCAGGTGGGTCTGCTGGTCGTCCAGGTACTGGATGCGGTGTTCGACCCGGCGCAAGAAGACATAGGCATCGGCCAGCTTGCGAGCGTTGTCGGCCTTCATCAGTCCGCCGGCCGCCAGCTTGTCCAGCGCCTTCAGCGTCGAGCGGGTGCGGATCTCGGGGAACTGGCCGCCGCGGGCGACCAGCAGCAACTGCACGATGAACTCGATCTCGCGGATGCCGCCACGCGACAGCTTGACGTCGTTGGCCCGCTCGGGCCGGCCGGCGGCGCGGCGCTGGGCTTCGTCGCGGATCTTGCGGTGCAGCTGGCGCAGGCCCTCGAAGACGCCGTAGTCGAGGTACTTGCGGTAGACGAACGGCGTGACCAGCGAGCGCAGCGCAACCGCGCGGCCGCTGGTGATGGCCTCGCGTGGGGCAACGATGCGGCTTTTCAGCCACGCAAACCGTTCCCACTCGCGGCCCTGGACGAGGAAATACTCTTCCAGCATCGCCAGGCTGACCACCGGCGGGCCGGAGTTGCCGTTCGGCCGCAGCGCCAGGTCGACGCGGAAGACGAAGCCGTCGTCGGTTACGTCGCCGATCAAGGTGTAAAGCTGGCGCGCGACCTGCGAGAAGTATTCATGGGCCGAGATCGCACCGGCCGGGCCGCCAGTGGTCTGCCCGTCTTCCTCGTAGACATAGATCAGGTCGATGTCGGACGAGACGTTCAGCTCGCGTGCGCCGAGCTTGCCCATGCCGACAATCCAGAAATCGACGCGGCGGCCGGTCGGGTCCAGCGGCGCGCCGTGGCGCGCGTCGGCATCGGTCAGCGCCTGGGCCAGCGCTCGTTCGAGCGTCGATTCGGCCAGCGCGGTCATCGCGGCGGTCACATCCGCCAGCGGCGCAGCCTGCTCCACGTCCAGCACCGCCAGGCGCTCGATCACCAGCTGGCGTGCCACCCGCAGCGCTGTTGGCAGGGGTCGGCCGCCCTGTTCCAGCGTGCTGATCAGCGAAAGAATCGTCGGCCCGTCCGGCACGCCCGTCGGCAGCAGGGGCAATTCGGCGGCATAGCGCCGGCGCACGCGCTGGACGAAGCGGCTGTGGTCGGCCGTGGGGTGGGTGGGCAGCGGCGTCTCGGGCGACGGCGGCATCGCGTCGGGGCCGAGGGCTGCCAGCGGCAAGGAACCGATCAGGTCCACGAGAGCTCTGTGCTAGATTGACCCGCTGGCGCGGCAATGGGCCGTCGGCCCCCTGTGACCGCGCCCGTCCAAAAGGCTGGCGCCGGGGCCTGCCGCCCGGTTTTGTTCATGCCTTTGATGCCCTCACGTTCCACCGAGCGCGCGCCTTTGCTTCGCCGCCTCGTCAGCAGCTTGTTACCCAACAGCCCCAGCCCGGCCTGGCACCGGCCTTCGCGCTGGCTGCTCGGCTTGTCACGCGGGGCCCTGCGATGGGCCATTGTTCTGGTGCTCACGTTGTGGAGCATCGTACTGATCGCGTGGCTGACACTGCACTGGGGGATTTTGCCGCACATCGATGAGTGGCGTCCTCAGATCGAGCAGCGTGCCAGCCAGGCCATCGGGCTGCCCGTGCACATTGGCCAGATCAGCGTGAAATCCTCCGGCTGGGTGCCGGCGCTGGAGCTGCGCGACGTGGTCTTGTCCGACCGCGAGGGCCGCCAAGCGTTGCGCTTGCCGCGCGTCAGCGCCGCCTTATCACCCAAGTCCCTGTTCACGTTGCGGTTGGTGCTGGCCCAGCTGTACATCGAAAACGCCGAGCTCGAAGTGCGGCGCGATCCGCAGGGGCGCCTGCATGTGGCGGGGCTGGACATGGACAACTCAGCCCGCGTCGATGAAGGCGGCGGGCTGGACTGGCTGCTGAGCCAACCCGAGTTCGTGCTGCGCCACGGCACGCTGCGCTGGGTCGACCAGCAACGCGGCGCACCGCCGCTGGAACTGCGCGACGCCGACCTGGTGCTGCGCAACGGCTTGCGCCGCCACGAGATGCGGCTGGACGCCTCCCCCGGCGCCGGCCTGGGCGAACGGTTCACGCTCAGCGGTCGATTCAGCCAGCCGTTGCTGGCGCGCAGCGGCGACTGGGCGCACTGGTCGGGTACCGCCTACGCGCAGCTGCCGGGCGTCGATCTGGCGAAGCTGCGCGACTACGTCAGCTTGCCCTTTGACCTGCAGACCGGCGCTGGCGCTGCGCGCTTGTGGCTGGACCTGTCCAAAGGCCAGTGGCGACGCGCAACGCTGGACGCGTCACTTGACAACGTCGCGCTGCGCCTGGCGCCGGCGTTGGAGCCGCTGGCACTGCAGCGACTGCAGGGCCGGATCGAAGCCGAGCGCCATGGCGGTGGTCTGCAACTGTCAGGCCAGCAGCTGGCGTTCACAACCGCCGAAGGGGCCCGTTGGCCCGCCAGCCGCTTCAGCCTGGCGTTGACGCAGCAACAGCAACTGAGTCGCCCGACCCTGTCCGACCAGCCGGTGGCCGGCGGCGAATTCACCGCCGATCGGTTGGACCTGGCGCTGATGGCCGCCATCGCCGGCCGCCTGCCGCTGCCCGACCCGTTGCGCCAGGGCCTGGCCGAGCTGGCGCCGACCGGGGTGGTGCAGGGGCTGCAGCTGAGCTGGGTCGGCGCACCGGCGCAGCCGGCGCACTACCACGTCAAGGGCCGTGTCGGCGGCTTGTCGATCGCCGCGCTGCCGGCGCCTGAAGCCGCCTCGGGCCCGGCGCATGTCGGCCGGCCGGGCTGGCGCGGCGCCGACCTGGAGATCGATGCCAACGAGGCCGGCGGCGAAGCCAAGCTGCTGGTGCGCCATGGCGCCCTCGAACTGCCCGGCTTGTTCGAAGACCCGCTGCTGCCGGTCGACCATTTCAGCAGCCGCCTGGTCTGGCGTGTGCAGCCTCAGCGGCCGGTGGCCGGCACCAGCGCCCCAACGCCGCCCTTGATCGACCTGCGTCTGCTGGAGGGCCAGTTCGCCAATGCCGACGCGCGCGGCGAGTTGCAAGCGCATTGGCACACCGGCGAAGGCAGCGGCCATGGCAAAGGCGGCCGCTTCCCGGGCGTGATTGACCTGACCGCGCAGATCGAGCACGGCCAGGCGACGAGCGTGCCGCGCTACATGCCGGTCGGCCTGCGGCACACGCGTGAGTACCTCGCCGGCGCGATCCAGGGTGGCACCGTGCGCCACGCCCGGCTGCGCCTGCGGGGCGACCTGCAGGAGTTCCCGTTTGCCCAAGGCGGCAAGAGCGCCGATGGCGAGTTCGTGGTCACCGCGCAGGCCGAGAACCTGACCTTTGCCTATGTGCCGCCGGTGCTGACCGAAGGCGTATCGCGCTGGCCCGAGTTCACCCAGCTCAACGGTGAGCTGGTGTTCGACCGCACATCAATGCGCATCCGCGATGCGCGGGCCAAGCTGTGGGGCATCGAGCTGAAGAACGTCAACGGCGAGATCGCCAACCTGACGCATGAGGCGACGCTGGTGATCGAAGGCGGTGGGCGCGGGCCCTTGAGCGACGCGCTGCGCTTCGTCGGCGCGACGCCGATCGACGGTTGGCTGTCGCACGCGCTGCGCGACGCCACCGGCACCGGCCAGGCCGACCTGCAGCTGGCGCTGAACATCCCGCTGAACGACACCCGCAGCACCACGGTCAAGGGCGCAGTCACCCTGGCTGGCAATGACGTGCGGGTGCGGCCCGACGTGCCACTGCTGAGCAACGCCAAGACCCGCATCGAGTTCAGCCAACGCGGCTTCGCCATTGCCCCGGGGACCGCGCGTGCGCTCGGCGGCGATGTGAGCTTCGAGGGCGGACTGGGCAGCGACGGCGTGGTGCGCTTCTCGGCCCAAGGTATCGCCAGCGCCGAAGGCCTGCGCCAGGCGCATGAACTGAGCCTCGTGCCGCGCCTGGCCAGCGCGATGACGGGGCAAGCGCCGTACAAGCTGCAGCTGGGCGTGACCAAAGGCCAGACCGAGCTGCAGATCACCAGCCCCTTGACCGGTGTCGCGCTCGACCTGCCGGCGCCGCTGCGCAAGACCGCCGAGGCGAGCTGGCCACTGCGCATCCAGACCCAGTTGCTGCCCGCCGGCGCCGAGGCCAACACGCCGCGCGACCGGCTTCACATCGAACTCGGCAACGCGCTGCAAGCCGACTACGAACGGCAGTTGACGCCCGAAGGCGCACGGGTGCAACGTGGCGCGGTGGCGCTCGGTGAAGCCGCGCTGCCGCCGTTGCCGGCCAATGGCGTGACGGCTGCGGTGCAATTGCCCCAGCTCAATGCCGACGCCTGGTGGGCGCGCGTGCGAACCGGTCTGCCCGAGGCACGCAGCGCTGGCGCGCCGGCGGCCGATGCCCGCGAGCCCGATGTCACAGGCTACCTGCCGAACGACCTGTCGCTGCGCACTGCCAACCTCACGTTGGGTGGCCGGCGCCTGGGCAACTTGAATCTGGCGCTGCAACGGCGCGGCAGCGGTGACGGCGAAGCCTGGCACGGCACGCTGCAGGGCGATGCGGCGCAAGGCCAGATCGACTTCCGTCCGGCGAATGCCGGGGCAGCGTGGCCGCGCTGGCAGGCACGCCTCGCGCGGCTGACCGTGCCGGCGGCCGAGGGCGACGCGCCCAGTCCCACCGAGGCAGCGGCCGACGCGGCCCGCACCGCTGCCAACGCCACCACGCCACCGGCGATCGACCTCGTCGTTGACGAACTCGAGTGGCGCGGCAAGAAGCTGGGCAAGCTGGAGTTGGAAGGCCGACCGGCCGACGGCCCCGCGCCGCGCGACTGGCGGCTGTCACGCCTGAACCTGGCCAGCGCCGACTCACGCCTGGCCGGCAACGGCCTGTGGGCCGCCGGGCGCAAGCGCATGACACTGGAGCTGAAGCTCGACATGAGCGACGCCGGCAGCATGATCGAGCGGCTGGGGATGGGCAAGCAGGTGCGCAACGGCCATGGCCGCGTACAGGGCGAATTCAACTGGACCGGCGCGGCGTTGCAGCCCGATTGGGCGTCGATGGGCGGCGCCGCCCAGGTCAACGTCGATGGCGGCCAGTTCCTGAAGGCCGAGCCCGGTGCGGCGCGCCTGCTCGGTGTGCTGAGCCTGCAGTCGCTGCCGCGCCGGCTGACGCTGGACTTCCGCGACGTCTTCCAGCAGGGCTTTGGCTTCGACAACCTGGCCGGCGACATCACGCTCGACCAGGGCGTGGCGCGCAGCAACAACCTGCGCATCCGGGGCGTGCAGGCGGCGGTGCTGATCGAGGGCCAGACCGACTTGAAACACGAGACGCAGGACCTGCACATGGTGGTGGTGCCGGAGATCAACGCCGGTACCGCATCGCTCGCCTATGCCGCGATCAACCCGGCCATCGGGCTGGGCACCTTCCTGGCGCAGCTGTTCCTGCGCAAGCCGCTGATGCAGGCCGGCACGCGCGAGTTCCACGTCGGTGGCACCTGGGCCGATCCGCAGGTCCAGTCGGTCGAACGGTCGGGTGAAAAGTCGGACGACCGGACGGGTGGCAGCCGGCCGAACGACTACCCCGGCGGCGACCTCGATGCCGCCGCATCGGCGCCTTACCCCACGCGCTGACTGACCGCCGGTGGCGCGTGGGCGGCACGCGACGCCAGTTCCCGTTCGACCGCAACACGTGGTTCGGCGGGCGCAGAATCAGCGCCATGAAGATCGCCGCCGTTCAAATGGTCGCCACGCCTGACGTGGACCGCAACATTGCCGATGCGCGCCGCCTGGTCGCCCAGGCCGCCGACGCCGGCGCCCGCCTCGTCGCGCTGCCCGAATACTTCTGCCTGATGGGTCAGCGCGACGACGACAAGCTGGCCATCGCCGAAGCCGATGGCGACGGCCCACTGCAGGCCTTCCTGGCCGACACCGCGCGTCGGCACGGCATCTGGCTGATCGGCGGCACCTTGCCGATCCGCACCGCCACAGCAGACCGGGTGCGCAACGCCTGTTGCGTCTACGGCCCCGATGGCGCCCGCGTTGCGCGCTACGACAAGATCCACCTGTTCGCCTTCGACAACGGGCGCGAGCGCTACGACGAAGGCCGTGTGCTCGAAGCCGGCAGCGAGCCGGTGGCCTTCGACGCCGAGGGCCTCCGCGTTGGCCTGTCGATTTGCTACGACCTGCGCTTCCCCGAGCTGTACCGCGCGCTGATGCAACCGCCCTGCGACCTGCTGGTCGTGCCGGCCGCCTTCACCTACACGACTGGCCAGGCGCACTGGGAGCTGCTGCTGCGTGCCCGCGCAGTCGAAAACCAATGCCATGTGCTGGCCAGCGCGCAAGGCGGGCAACACGAGAACGGCCGTCGGACCTGGGGCCACAGCATGGTGATCGACCCCTGGGGCGAGGTGCTGGCCGTTCAGGCCGAGGGCGAAGGTGTGGCTGTGGCCGATGCCGCACTGGAGCGCCGCAACGCGGTGCGTGAACAACTGCCCGCTCTCGCCCACCGCCGGCTTTAGCCCCGCTTCGAAGCAACGATGCAGCAAACAGGCGCTGCGTAGACTGGCTGGTTCGCGCCCGCCCTCCACAACATCAACGCACTTTCGCGAGACCCCATGCCCCAACAAAGCCCCCGCACTTGGCTGAAACACCTTCCCGCCGCGTTGCTGGCCTTGTCCGGCATCGGCCTGGCGTTGGGCCTGGCCGCCGGCGAACGCAACCCGCTGCGGCCGGCGCCGGTGGCGCGTGCCGCAGTGGGCGAGCAGGCCCGCGTGATCGTGCGCTACAAGCCGGGCGCCAGCCTGCTGCGCACGCATGGCGCACAGGCCGGCACCGGCCGGGCGCTGCGTTACGCGCAAGCGCTGGCCTCGCGCCACGGGCTGAGCCTGACCGACGGGCGCATGCTGGCTGAACGCATGCAGCTGGTGCTGGGCAGCGGCATTGGCTCGCAGGCGCTGGCCGCCAAGCTGGCCGCCGACCCGGACATCGAATGGGCCACGGTCGATGGCCGGCGCCACGCGCTGCTGGCGCCGAACGACCCGCTGTACCCCGACGGGCTGGTCGGCACCACGCCGGCCGCCGGCCAGTGGTACCTGCGCGCCAACAGCGGCAGCGTGAAGTCGTCGGTCAACGTTGAGCCGGCGTGGAACTTGGCCACCGGCAACGGCGTGGTCGTCGCGGTGCTGGACACCGGCATCACCAACCACCCGGACCTGAACAGCAAGGTGGTCCAGGGCTACGACTTCGTCGGCTACAGCAGCGCCAGTGTGGCCACCGCCAACGATGGCGACCTCGACGACGCCGATCCGCACGACCCGGGCGACTGGATCACCGCGGCCGAAGATGCCAGTGGCGAATTCAAGGACTGCGGCGAATCCGATTCCAGCTGGCACGGTACGCAGGTGGCCGGCATCATCGGCGCCGAGACCAACAACGGCGTCGGCATGGCCGGCATCGCGCGCGATGCGCAGGTGCTGCCGGTGCGGGTGCTCGGCAAGTGCGGCGGTTACGACGCCGACATCGTCGCCGGCATGTACTGGGCTGCTGGCCTGAGCGTCAGCGGGGTGCCTCTCAATACCCACCCGGCCCAGGTGCTGAACCTAAGTCTGGGCTCGCAAGATGTTTGCAACGCCGCCTACTTGGCTGCGATGGCCGACCTGACCGCCGCGGGTGTCGTGGTGGTGGCGGCAGCCGGCAATGACGGCTTGGCCGTCGGCACACCCGCCAACTGCCCTGGCATGGTCGCGGTTGCGGGCCTGCGCCACATCGGCAGCAAGGTCGGCTTCTCGAACCTGGGGCCCGAGATCACCGTCGGCGCGCCAGGCGGGAACTGCGTCAATGACACGGGCACCTGCCTGTACCCGCTGCTGTCGGCCGTCAACACCGGTACCAAGGCGCCAGGCTCCGCCACCTACAGCGACGGCGACAACCACCTGACGCTGGGCACCAGCTTCTCGTCGCCGATCGTTGCCGGCACGGTAGCGCTGATGCTGCAGGCCAACCCGGCTCTGACGCCGGCGCAGGTGACCAGTGCGCTGAAGACCAGTGCCCGCGCCTACCCGACCACCGGCGGCGACAGCGGCTCGATTGCCTGCGTGGCGCCGACCGACACGCCGCAAGACAGCGAGTGCTACTGCACCACCGGCACCTGTGGCGCCGGCATGGCCGATGCCGGCGGCGCGGTGTCGCGCGCCAAGACCGGGCCGTTCCCCGCCATTGCCGCCTCCAGGCTGACCGCGGTGGCCGGTGGCAGCGCCACGTTCAACGCCGGCGGCTCCAGCGTGCTGTCTGGCCGCAGCATCGCCAGCTACCAGTGGGCGATCACCAAGGGCGACGACCTGGCCAGCTTCACCAGCGCCACCAACGCCAGCACCGCAGCCATCAAGACCAGCGGCGCCGGCCACGTCGAAGTCCAACTGACGCTGATCGACAACCTGGGGGCCAGCACTTCGATCCGGCAGCCGCTTGAAGTGACCGGATCGGCCTTGGCCGCTGCCATCAACGCCAGCCCGACAGCGCCCGAGGTCGGCGACAGCGTTGCGCTGAACGCCAGCGCATCGGTCGTCGACGCAGGCCGCACGATCACCGCCTACCAGTGGGCCATCACCTCCGGCGGCACCCTGGCCTCGTTCAGCGGCGCCACCAACGCCAGCACCGCCACACTGGCCACCACCGCAGCCGGCGCCGTCACCGTGCGCCTGACCATCACCGACAGCACCGGCCTGCAAGCCAGCACCACCCGCACGCTGACCATCAGCGCGGCATCGTCGGGTGGGGGGGGCGGTGGTGGCGGTGCGTTGTCGCCTCTGTGGGGCTTCGGCGTGCTGCTCGCGGCGGTCGCCTTGCGGCGACGAGCGTATTGATCAGCGACGGTCTCATGCGGGCCAGCTAACCGAGATCAGTAGCGGATACAAGGCCTGCTGATCCATCGAGCCTGTGGCCGTCGGCCAGCCCAACTTCGATGGATCGTCTTGCAGCTGCGGCGCTTCGTCGACGCTCCTGCGCGTTCAGCGCGGGAAGCTCAGTCGAGTAACCGCCGTTGGAGCTGTGATGTCTAAAGCACCGCCTCTGAAGCGGTGTGACCTGGCGTCACGGCGCGCAAGTTTGCCAGCGCGTAGCGCCGTCCTTGTTGTTCAGCGCGGCCAACTTGTCGGCGGCGGCGCCTTGGACGCGGTCGACGCGGATGCGGTGCTCGCCGCCTGGCGACGGCAGTTGCACGACGCGGGCGGTGCGCACGCCGCGTAGCTTGTCCAGTCGCGCCTGGGCGTCGGCCTGGGTGCCGAATTCGCCCAGCGCCAGGCCGGGGGCGAGGTCGGGCGGGGTTTTCAGCTCGGTGAAGCTGAGGCTCAGGCGCTGCACTTCCTCGATCTTGCGCTGCATGGTTTCACGCTCGGGGTAGCGACCCATGTAGATGATCCAGCGGCCCGGCAGCTCGCGACGGCTGTCGACCCAGCTGCCCGCAGGTACCCCGGCTTGCGACAGTTCACGCAGCGCGGCGTTGGCGGCGCCGTCGCTCAGCGGGCCCGCTTCGAGGCACAACGGCGAGGTCGGCACTGTCGAGCCCGCCGTTGGCGCAGCAGAAGTGCCGCCGGTCGATGAGGGACCCGCGGCCGGCTCGGCGCCGGCCAAGGGCTGTCCGGCCGGCGTCAGCAGCTGGATCACTTCGGGGTGGACCTGCTGTTGCAGGCGTTGCGGCTCACGGCCTGGCTCACT